>ERZ887849.2524-NODE-2524-length-15024-cov-8.652014_pt1 | contig 15024 bp, 12 predicted proteins | sample MGYA00521267_ERZ887849 | MGnify/ENA primary metagenome ERZ887849 (study PRJEB32303, sample SAMEA104408601) | aquatic metagenome | biome: Brackish water; feature: Pelagic; material: water | place: Baltic Sea | collected 2014-06-06T16:11:00 | depth 2,863 m ... | reverse complement strand
CCCGCTACCTGTGCCGCTATTGCAACACCGCGCTGCTGCCTGCCGGATAGCCGGTTTTGCCTATAACTGGATGGCCAGCTCTACTCCGCTGAAGCTGTTTTCGGCGGCATCAGCACTTACGGCCGCCAGTTCCACGCGAGCAGTATCTATGCCTTCGGCGAGCAGGAAGGCTTGCGTTGCGGCCGCGCGCTGCGTGGCGAGCTGCACCAAGGCTTCTGCGGGCACGGGCCATTGATCGCGAATCGCGCGGGCCTGCAGCAAAATCAACAGTATCCAGCTCTTCACTGCTGCCCACAAGCGTTGCCAGCAGCGCAAACGGTGCGGTGATAGCTTTGGTGAGCAGGTTCACGAAGGCACCGGCGATGACGCTGCCAAGGCTGAACTGTGGATTGTTGAGGTCCCCACTCACCGGTACGGCGATGTCGATGACGCCGTTACTGTCGGTGAGTAGTGCGATACCGAGGCGCAGCGGCAGGTCGATGGCATCCCTGCTTTCGACGCGCTCGCCGAGTTGCAGTTGATTGATGACGATCTTGTTGTTGCCCTGCAGGCGGTTGTTCTCCAGGCCATAGCGCAGGTCTACCGTCATCACACCGTTCTTGATTGCGTAGCCCGCATAGTTGCCCGAGTAGGGTGTCAGGCGCGCCATGTCCAACCCGTTGAAGCGCAGCGTCAAATCGAGCGCTGGCGGTGCCTGCAAGGGGCTGGCAGTGCCCACTAGCGTGACCGGCGCGTAGCCATCCACGGAGCCTTTCAGTCCAATCCAGGATACGCTGTCCCAGCGGGTTAGTGCATCGTCGGCACCTCGCAGCCGCATCGAGAAATCGCTCACGGCACCGTCAGCGGTTACCGTTTCTGGCAAGAAATCATTCAGCTGCAACGTGCCCTTGGTTCGCGCCTGACCGCTGCTGATTTCTGCCTGCAGGACGTCAGGGAGATTCGGCGCAAACCAGGCTAGAGGCAGCGTTTCCACAGCAAAGGCGATATCGCCGTTGCCGCTGCCTGCATGCAAGGCCCCCGCCACATCCAGCTGGGCGAGTGCGTTTACGCGCAGTGAGGCAGAAAACGCTGAAGGGGCGACTGCCGGCCAGCGCAGGTCGTACAGTTCGGCGGTAATCGGCATCACTTCCAGCAGCGGGGGGTCGGTGAATTCGCTACGCCAGCGTAGCTCGCCTTGCTCCAGTTTTGCCAGTTTGAGCTGTACAGTCCACCCCGGATCAGTTGTGGAGGTTGCTGCAACCGGAGGCTGTTGCTGGGGAATGGGTGTGCCTTGAGGCAACAGCAGCTCGGTGAGGCTCACACGATCACCTTCGCTCCACCCTGCCACCGACAATCCCCGTAGGCTAACGGCGTCCAGAGAGACCGACTGCTGTTCACTGGCGACGTTGATGCCCTCAAGGCTCAGGCGGCCTAACGAAATGCCGGTATCCGGTAATGGCGTCTGCGGCAGTGGGCTTAGTACGCTGTCTTGCAGGGTGAGTGATCCATCGTGCACCGCAAAGCTCAGGGTGTCGGACCAGTTCACTGTATAGTGAATTGCCAGATTCAACTGGCTGCGCTCGAGCTGAAACGACAGCCAGGGCTGGGCAAAGCGCCAGGCTGGCAGAAGGTCGACTTTCTCTAGCTGCAGCTGGCCTTTACTGTGTCCGGCAGAAATGGATACATCGCCCTCTGAGCGCAGTAAACCGCCACCTTCACTGCGCGCCTCCAGCCGGTAGGGCTGGCCTTCATGTGCTGCGGTTGAAAGGTCCGCCATCGTGAGGCTCAGCCCTTCAATATGCGTGCTATAGCCTTCAGGGTGCAGGTGGTCGGTCAGCTCAATACGCGTGGCGTTGAGGCGCAGGTCGGTAACGGTGAGGTTCGGCAAGGGTTCGGGTTCAGGGGATAGTTCTGCGGCCGGTGCCGGTATGAAGACCATACTGCAATCGGTGATGGGTGCGCAGTGAGTGGCTTATAAGCCTTTACGATAGGTGTAAGGAGTGAGCCCCGTCCAGCCTTTAAAGGCGCGTATGAAGGCGCTGGCCTCCGAAAATCCGGAGCGGTGCGCAATTTCTTCGATAGAAATTCCCTGCTTGCCCAAAAAGTGAAGCGCGGTATCGCGACGCAGCTGGTTTTTGATTTCCTTGAAGGTTGTACCTTCCACCGATAACCTGCGCCGCAACGTTTGTGGATGGATTTCAAGCGCCTCGGCCACGGTGCCCAGCTCCGGCATCTCATGCAGGCTGTGGCGGATTTGGTCGCGAACCTGTGCGGTCCAGCTATTGCGCGGAAAGTCCTGCGTCAGCATCATCAACACCGGGTGACGAAGGTAATGACGTAGCCCTTGCTCGGTTTGTGTGATTCGTTTTTCCATCAGTGTTGTGGAAAAGACCAGCTCGCAGTGCGTTGCCTCAAAGTGCACGGGATTGGCAAGAAACATGTGGCGATAGTCTTCTGGCCTGGCTGCTGCCGGGTAGCTTAAGTTCACCGCTTGCACAGGCAAATGCTCTTGCACCAGCCAGCTGCAGAAGCGGTGTGCGTTGAACAGCATCAGTTCCACCGGCCAGGCTTGCAGGGCAATGTCGTCGTTGGCTTGCAGGCGCAGTCGAACATGGTCCTCGTCTTCAAGGAAAGACGGCCAGGGGGAAGAGTCGAACAGCTGGAAAAAGCGGCAGTAGCGGTTCAGGGCTTGCCCCAGCGTTTCGCAGCCGATAACAGCGTGGCACATCATCGACCAGGTGCCGATCGGCAGGCGGCGTGTGGCGTAGCCCAGAGATTCGTCCTGCATGGCGAGCATGGTGCTCACTTGGAGATCCGCATAGCGTTCGATGGAAATGCGCGCGCCTTCTTCGAGCAACAGGCGCGGGGAGATGCGATTTTTGCGCAGCAGCTCCATAGGATCGAGGCCAATGGCGACCGCGTTGCGCAGCACCGCGCGGGCGAAATAAACGGAGATGGAGAGCTCGCGCATTAGGCCTGCTCGGCGCTTCGCGATATCTGCAGGGGGCGGTGGTCCACCGCTGCCACGCGGTTACGCCCGGTATGTTTAGCCAGCATCAACGCACGGCTTGCATCGGAGCAAAGTTGCTCTAATGAGCCGTTGGTGCGCGAATCTGCAATACCCACGCTCACGGTGAGGGGGATAGGGTGGTCGTCGATATGCAGGCCGTATTCTGACAGCCGTAGCTGAATGCGCTCGGCGAGTTTGCGCGCCGAATCCAGTGAGGAATTGGGCAATACGGCGATAAAAGTGTCTTCGTCGTAGCGCGAGATCACGTCGCTGGAGCGGCATTCAGCCTCAAGGCAGCGCGACACTTGTTGCAGTGCGCGGTCACCGGCACCATCGCCGAAATTGTCGTTCAGCTGCCGCAGATGGTCGATGTCCAGCATGATTGCCGCCGTTGGCTGGCTGTGTCGTGCCGCGTTGGCCAGCGTGACACGTAGCGCGCTTTCCAGGCCACGCCGATTCAGCAGCCGTGTGAGGGGGTCTAGGGTGTTCATGCGCAGTAATTGCTGCTGCTGCTCCAGCAGTACGCTTGCCAAATAGCCAGTGATAATGAACACATGCGCCGCAGCGTGTAGAGCGGCCGATACCCCGCCAAAGGGTTGTGCTTCGCCGGCCTGCAGGAGGCGTACGGATTGCAGCATGGAGAGCGTTAAGGCAAGCCCCGCCAGCGCAATCAAGCTATCGCCTGCATTGCTTCGCTGCCAGCAGCTACGAGCGTGAAATACGGCGAGTAACACGCCAAGCAGGGCGCTAATCGCTGCGTAAAGCAGGGCGGCGTTATCTGCCTTGAGCGTCAAAATGCCGATGCCGGTGGTTGCGCAAAGCAAGCCGAGCGCAATGCGTCCGACCGCTGGCCTAGCCCTTTGCATACCTGCAAGGAGCAACAGAGTCGTGCTCAAAATTGAGCCTATGAGTGGCAACCTAGGGGGCAGCTGTAGAGAAGTCAGTGCATTTAACGCCAAAGCGCTTGCGGCCAGCAGTGCCAAAAGAAAGTAGAGCGCGAATAGCCCCAAGCCTTTGGGAGGGGTGTCAACGCCACTGAGCACATACAAGATCAGTAGCTGCGAGCCGATCAGCGCAAGAGCCACGCCATAGTCGAGGTAGGACAGGTTGTCGAAAAGGCTGCTGGTCATGTAGGGCGCGAGCTCTGCCGTGAAAGGCTGTTAGTTTAGGTCAATAAATTTGTCGGCACGGGTCATTGTTGGCCCGACTGACGCTCACCATACTGGGGTGTTGTTCAATTAACCACCAGAGGCACCAGATCATGCTGCAACGCGAATTCACTGATGAGCAAAATATGTTTCGTGACGCTTACCGCAAGTTCCTAGCGGCGGAGATTGTGCCACATATGGAAGCTTGGCGAGAGGCCGGAATTGTCGACCGCTCAGCGTTTCAGAAAGCGGGCGAGCGAGGTTTCCTGATGGTTTGGCCGGAAGAAAAATATGGTGGCATGGGTGACCCGGATTTCCGATTTGAGCAGATTATCATCGAAGAGGCTGCTTATGCGCGCTCGGGTGATTGGTATAGCACGCTCCATAGCCGCTTGGTAGGGCCCTATTTCACCCGTTTCGGCAGTGAAGAACAATGCCAACGCTTTCTCCCCCGCTGTGTTAGTGGCGACTGTATTTTAGCCATCGCCATGACCGAGCCCGACGCGGGTAGCGACCTCGCGGGTATGCGCTCGACCGCGGTAGAACACGATGATTATTGGGTGCTGAACGGCTCCAAGACGTATATTTCTAACGGTATCAATGCCGATGTCGTTATCGTTGCTGCAAAAACCGACCCGGATAATAACCCACACCATATGACCCTGTTTCTGGTGGAGCGAGGCATGGACGGCTTTGAACGCGGGCGCAATTTGAAAAAAATGGGCCTGAAGGCTCAGGATACCTCTGAGTTGTTTTTCAATGACGTCAAGGTGCCGAAAGCGAACGTGCTGGGCGAGCCTGGCAAGGGGTTTATTTACCTGATGGAGGGGTTGGCGGAAGAGCGGCTGATCGGCGCCTGTGGCTATTTGTCAGCTGCTCAGCTGTCCTGGGACCTCACCGCGGAGTTTGTGCGTGAACGCAAAGCCTTTGGCAAGCCGCTGGCGGCTTTTCAAAACACGCAGTTCAAACTCGCTGAAATGCGTACACAGCTTGATCTTGCGCAAATTTATGTCGACCAATGCGTGCGTGCGTTCAATAATGGAGCGTTAACAGCGGTGGATGCAGCCAAGGCGAAGTTGGTGACCAGTGAGCTGCAAATTTCCGTGGCAGACCTTGGTGTGCAGCTACACGGCGGCGCCGGCTACATGGATGAATATCCTATTAGCCGACAATGCACCGATGCCAAGATTGCAACAATTTACGCGGGTAGCTCTGAGGTGATGAAAATAATCATCAGCCGTGAGTGCCTGTCCGACAACTACACGCCGTTTAATACGCGTAACTTCTAAATAACTGCACAAGGAGAACATTATGGAACTCTCAGGAAAAGTCGCCATTGTCACCGGGGGCGCATCGGGTTTGGGCCGGGCGACGGTAGAAGCCTATGTTGCGAAAGGTGTCAAGGTCGCTATTTTTGACCTGAATGAAGCGAACGCGCAGGAGGTGATTAAGGAGCTTGGCGCAGATAACGTTGCGTTCTGGAGCGTCAACGTTGCCGAGGAAGAATCGGTGCGTGCCGCGGTCGCTGCAGTGGTTGAAAAGTTCGGTGCGCTCCATATCTGTAACAACTACGCTGGCATTGGCAGTGCCTGCAAAACGCTGGGCAAGAACGGGCCATTTCCGCTGGATCAGTTTCTGCCAGTGATCAATGTCAATCTTGTTGGTACTTTTAACGTTGCGCGTTTCGCTGCAGAGCAGATGGCCAAGAATGCGCCAATTAATGGTGACGATGGGCGCGGTGTGATTATCAATACAGCTTCTATCGCGGCTATGGAAGGCCAGGTGGGCCAGTTGGCCTATAGTGCCAGCAAGGGCGGCATTGTCGGCATGACCCTTCCTATGGCACGTGACCTGGCCAGCTATGGTATTCGAGTGAACACCATTGTGCCGGGCCTTATACACACACCGCTGTTCGAAATGCTGCCAGAAGCGGCCTATAACTCGTTGGCGAGCAGTGTATGCTACCCGCGCCGTCTTGGTCGCGCTGAGGAAATTGCGCATCTGTCTGTGTTTATTGCCGAGAACGATTACGTTAATGGCGAGTGCATCCGCTTGGATGGCGCCATTCGCATGCAGCCTCGCTAAGGAGAAATCACCATGGGACCGTTGAACGGTTTTACCGTAATCGAGTTGGCGGGTATTGGCCCGGCTCCCATGGGCGGCATGATGCTGGCCGATATGGGCGCTGAAGTGATTCGCATCGAACGTGCCAATGGCGGGGATTTGAAGCAGCTGCGTGATGTGAGCGCGCGTGGCAAGAAATCGGTGGTGATCAACCTCAAGCACCCTGAGGGTGTTGAGACCCTGCTACGCATGGTCGAAAACGCGGATGTTCTCATAGATCCATACCGCCCCGGCGTATGCGAGAAGCTCGGCATTGGTCCGGATGTCTGCCTGGCGCGCAATCCCCGCTTGGTATTCGCGCGTATGACTGGCTGGGGCCAGGAAGGGCCATTGGCGCATGCGGCGGGACACGACATCAACTACATTTCACTGACCGGTGCATTGTTTGCAACCGGCCGCCGCAATGAAAAGCCCGTTCCCCCGCTCAACTTGGTGGGTGACATGGGCGGCGGTGGAATGCTTTTGGTGAATGGCGTGCTTGCGGCGCTGTTGGAGTCAGCGAATTCCGGCAAGGGGCAGGTTATTGATGTGGCCATGGTGGATGGCGCGGCTCAATTGATGTGGATGTTTCACGGCTTTGAAGCGGTCGGTATGTGGGATGCCAGCCAGCGCGAGGCGAACCTGCTGGATGGAGCTGCCCATTTTTACGACACTTATGAGTGCGCCGACGGCCGCTATATTTCCGTGGGATCCATTGAGCCACAATTTTACGCATTGCTGATGCAGTTGGCAGCGTTACCGGAAGCCGACTTTGGTAACCAGCACGACGTCGCCAAATGGCCAGAGATGACCGACAAGTTGGCGGCGGTATTTATGCAGAAATCCCAGGCCCAGTGGTGCGAAATCATGGAGGGGACGGACGTGTGTTTTGCGCCGGTACTGTCGTTTGTGGAAGCACCCAGCCACCCGGCCAATGTCGCTCGCAATACCTATATTGAAGTGGATGGAGTCACGCAGCCGGCGCCAGCACCGCGCTTTAGCCGCACACCGTCGGGTGTGGCACACGGTGCGCACAGCCTGGGTGAGGATACCGCCTTGACCTTGTCTGCCATGGGTTTTGCCGAAAGCGAGATTCAAAAGCTGCGCGATGCTGGCTCGATTGGATAAACCTCAACTTTTGTAAGGATGCGATGTATGGCGAACTACGAAACAGTTACGGTTGAACACGTTGGGCAGGTTGCTCTGGTGAGCTTTAATCGCCCGGAAAACCTGAACGCGTTTAACGCCGCACTGCGTCGCGACATGCTGCAAGCGGTGCAAGCGGTTAATGCAGATACGGATATTCGCGCGGTAGTGCTGACGGGAACAGGGCGGGCGTTTTCTGCAGGTGCAGATCTTCTAGAGGTCACCGGCGGCGACTTCGACGTGGAGCAGCAGCTGAATAACGAGTACAAGCCTGTCTTGATGGCAATTCACAATGCCCCCAAGCCTTGGATTAGTGCCGTCAACGGCGCCGCAGCGGGTGTCGGCAGTGCCTTCGCCATGGGTTGTGATTTGACTGTGATGGCTGATAACGCCTACCTGTACCAGGCGTTTGCTGCCATTAGCCTGGTTCCGGATGGGGGTGCCACCTGGCACTTGGTGCGCACCTTGGGACGCAAGCGGGCCTACGAATTGATTGTAACGGGTGAAAAGTTGCCCGCAGCCCGCTGTCAGGAGCTGGGCCTGTGCAACCGTGTGGTCGCGGCAGATCAGCTCGTAACAGACACTCTGACCTGGGCCGCCGAGCTTGCAGGCAAGGCGCCGCTAGCGCTGCGCCATGCGAAGGAAGCGCTGAACTTTGCGCTGGAGCACGAATTATCGGCGACTATCGCCGAGGAGGCTCGGTTGCAGAAAATCTGTATCAACAGTGCGGACGCCAAAGAAGGTGTCGAGGCCTTTATTGGCAAGCGCGCGGCCGTATGGCAGGGGCGTTAAGCGCGAACCTCACCTCACACTGATAGGCTGCCCGTGACAGAGTCGTTGCGCCCCGAACTGCAAGCCCTGCAGCAACGCTTGCAGCGCACGCTTGATGAACAGCGTGTAGAGGCCTGTGAGCGTCGTCACGCTGCTGGTTATCGCACGGCACGCGAGAATCTCAACGACCTCGTGGATGCGGGGAGCTTTCAGGAGTATGGCCAACTCGCCGTGGCCGCACAGCGCACTCGCCGCGACTATTTCGACTTGCAAACCAGCACCGCCGGTGATGGCGTTATTACCGGTACCGCAACTATCAATGCGGCACGGGTTGGCCCTCGCGCTGCGCGGGTTGCTGTGGTGGTGAATGACTATGCCGTTCTGGCGGGCACGCAGGGCTTCTTTCATCACCGCAAGCTGGACCGGATTTGTGCGCTGGCGGAGAAGCACCATCTCCCCGTCGTTATGTATACCGAGGGCGGCGGTGGTCGCCCCGGTGACACCGATGTGCTCACCCACATTGCCGGGTTACATGTCGAATCCTTCAGCGCCTGGGCGCGCCTTTCGGGAACCATACCGCGCATTGCGGTCAATAATGGATATTGCTTTGCGGGCAATGCCGCGCTCTTTGGTTGTGCCGATTTCACCATTGCCACGCGCAGCTCGTGGATTGGTATGGCGGGTCCCGCAATGATTGAAGGGGGCGGCCTGGGCAAGGTTGCCGCCACAGAGATTGGCCCGCTGGATTCTCAGCTGAAAAACGGCGTCGTCGACCTGGCAGCGGATGATGAGGCCCAGGCTACGGCGCTGGCCCAGCAGTTGCTGGGGTATTTTCAAGGCCCGGTGGACGATTGGTCGTGTGTTGATCAGGCGCCGCTTCGCGACCTGGTACCAGAGGATCGACGTTGGGCGTATCCGGTACGCAAGGTGATCGAAACGCTGGCGGATACCGGCTCGTTTCTGGAGCTGCGCCGAGTCTATGGCCGCGGCATCATCACCGGGTTCATGCGGCTTGAAGGGCTGCCGGTAGCGCTTATCGCCAATGATTGCCAACAGTTGGGGGGAGCCGTGGATGCCGAATCCGCCGAGAAAGCGGCGCGTTTCCTGCAGCTGTGCAACGCGTTTGGTCTGCCTGTGGTGTCGCTGACGGATACCCCGGGGTTTATGGTGGGCCCAGCCAGCGAGCGTGAAGCGGCCGTGCGCCGCATGTCCTCCTTGTTTATTGCCGGTGCCAGCCTGCGCGTACCGGTGATTGCCGTGTTTCTGCGTAAGGGCTACGGCCTGGGTGCGATGGCGATGACGGGTGGCAGCTTTGTTGCTCCTGTCTATGCGGCGGCGTGGCCAACCGGTGAATTTGGCGGCATGGGTCTTGAGGGTGCCGTGCGTTTGGGCTATCGCAAAGAGCTCGAAGCAATAGCCGACGAAACAGAGCGAGAACAGCTGTTTGAGCAGCTTCTGGCCAAATTGTACGAAGCGGGTAAAGCCACCGAGGCGGCCTCGTTTCTGGAAATCGATGCGGTGATCGACCCGGTCGACACACGCCTTACCGTGCTACGTGCCCTGCGAACTGCGGGTGTTTGCCCGCAAAGGGTGGAACCCGCCGACCCCGAGGGTCAATTGACGCAGTAGCGTTGCAGCAACTTCTACAGGAGAAACACGATGCGTAAGCTGTTTGATGTGAGTGGTAAAGTGGCTGTCGTTACCGGTGGATCGCGAGGTATTGGCGCGATGATTGCCGAGGGTTTTGTCGCCAATGGTGTGCGCACCTACATTACGGCGCGCAAGGCGGATGAACTTGAGGCCACGGCAGCGCGCCTGTCGGCGTTTGGGGAGTGCATTCCCATCGCGTCTGATCTGTCCACGGTGGAAGGTATCAAGCAGTTCGCGGCAGCCATTTGTGAGCGTGAAAGCGCCGTACATATCCTGGTGAACAACGCGGGAGCAACGTGGGGCGCAGCGATTGAAGATTTCCCGGAGAATGGCTGGGACAAGGTCATGGACCTGAACGTCAAGTCGATCTTTTTTCTCACCCAGCAACTGTTGCCGGCCCTGCGTGCCGCCCGCACTGATGAAGATCCCGCTCGGGTGATCAACATTGGTTCAGTGAATGGCATCACCAATGCACATGGCAACAACTATGGCTACAGTGCGAGTAAGGCTGCGGTGCACCAGCTCACGCGTCAACTTGGCGCGGACCTGGCGAAAGAGGGCGTCAACGTCAATGCGATTGCCCCAGGCTTATTCCCCAGCAAAATGACCGCACATATGTTGCCGCACGAAGCCGAGTTGGTGAAGGCTTTCCCAATCGGGCGCATGGGATCTGCGGAAGACGCCGCTGGCACGGCAATTTATTTGAGCGCGCGAGCCTCTGCCTGGGTTACTGGGCATGTGCTGGTGCTGGATGGTGGCTTGGTCGCGGAATCCTGATGCGCCGGGCGGCGCGCAAAACGTGCCCGGCGCGAGGCTATGCCGTTAGCTGAGTTCGGGCTGCTGCTTCAATGCTCGCGTGCTGCATAGAGCTTCACCCATTCGGTGAGTACGCCTTAGCCTGTTGCTCTTGTCATGGGCGCAGGGCTTGCCATGTGGTAACGGAAATTGCCTGCCATATGGATATGTAGCCAAGGTGTGTCACGGTCTACGGTGACGCTTTTGGCGTGGCTTGCTGCCAAGCGCAGTAAAAAAGGACAGGCTCAGCAGGGCGAGAAAGCGGGTAAAAAATCACGTGAGTGCAGTCAGTCTCCGTAGTTTCAGGTGGTAATAATCAAACGCAGAGCTTGCAGTTGCAGGCTGGCGTGGCGGATGTGCAGGGCGGACTCGTCAATGCGATAGGCAAGGTAGTCCAGTTCCTCTTGGCGTATCGACGGGTTCACGGCGCGCAGTGCTTGCAGCCGTTCCAGTTCTGCTCCGAGTTCTGTTCGCATCCGTTGTTCCGCTGCCGCCAGCAGCGGGGCTAGGCGCTCAGTGGCCTGGCGGCTGGCGAGCAACATTTTCTTATCCACTTCCTCTTGCACCTGCTTGATAATGGCCAGTGCAGTGCCTTTATTGACCCGTTCCACCAGGCCGTTCAGGCGCTCGTGAGGGACCAGGCTGGCGAGGTCTTTACCGCGCGCGTCCACCAGCAAACGCAGTGGCGATAGCGACAGGAAACGCTCTAGCTGCAGTGCTTTGGGCGCAACACAGTTAATTGTGAACACGCATTCCAGGAGCATTGTGCCGGGTGCGATGCCCTTTAACTTGATGGTGCCCAGTGCCGCGTTACCCAGTTCGGTAGAGCGCACCATATCCATGGCTTCCGCCAGCATCGGGTGTTCCCAGGTCAGGAACGCCATGTCCTCCCGAGCCAGTGCTTTACTGCGCGAGAACGTGACGGTATTGCCGTCTTCTTGCAGGTGCGGAAAGTGCCCGGTCAGCATGTGGTCGGTGGGACGCAACACCAGGGTGTGCTCGGAGTGGTACTCGTGCTCGACACCATACGCTTCACATAGGGCTTCCAGATAGGGCTGCAGCGTCTCGCTGTCCTCATTCGCTACGATATCGGCGATCACGCCTGCGGCGACATCGGCTTTGCAGGAATTGCGCTCCAGCAGACGATCACGCCCTTCGCGCAGTTCGAGGCGTGTTTCTGCGGTGAACGCGGCGGTATCGGTGATCAGCGGCGTCAGGTCCCCTTTCGGGTTCTGTAAGGCCTGCAGCAGGCGTGATTCAAACTGGGCCAGGATCATGGTGCCAGCGGAGCAGCTTTCACGAAACAGGTTTAAACCGCGGTCGTACCAGTCGAGCAACACCTCCTGTGCGCTGCCGGAAAGAAAAGGTACGTGTATCTGCACGTCCTCTGCCTGCCCGATGCGGTCGAGGCGCCCAATACGCTGCTCCAGAAGGTCGGGATTCAGCGGCAGATCGAACAGAATAAGGTGGTGAGCAAACTGGAAGTTGCGGCCCTCACTGCCAATTTCCGAGCATACCAGGGTTTGCGCGCCGGCAGTCTCGTCGGCAAAGTAGGCCGCGGCACGGTCGCGCTCGATAATCGATAGCCCTTCGTAGAAGGCGGCGGAGCGGATCCCGGCGCGCAGGTGCAGGTAGTGCTCCAGGGCGACTGCGGTCTCCGCCCGCGCGCAAATAATCAGCACTTTTGCCGGGCGCAGTGCTTTCAGCGTTTGCTCCAACCAGGTGACTCGCGGGTCGAAGGAGAGCCAGCTATCGTCGTGGTAGGGAGCTTCAGGATGCAGTGCTTCATGCACGTCGCTGTTGGCATGGCGGTAGGCGGGCGGAGAGTCCAGCGGATAGCGGTGCAGCACGCGGGTGGGGAAGCCGCTAATTGCCGCTCGCGTGTTTCTGAACATCACGCGGCCGGTGCCATGGCGGTCCAGAATTTGTTCGATGAGCGTTTCTGCGGGTGCAGCGGGGTCGAGGCCTGCCGGTAGGCCAGAAACCGTTTCGCCTTGCTCCAGGCGCTTGGATATGTCGCTCCAGTGCCGGTACTGCTGCTCTTCTTCTCTAAAGGCCGCAAGGGAGTGGAAGCGCTCGGGATCGAGCAGCTGCAGGCGCGCAAAGTGGCTCTCCAGCCCGACCTGTTCCGGCGTAGCTGTCAGCAGCAATAGCCCCGGGTTTTGCCGGGCGAGTGCTGCGACAAAACGATAATCCTCACCCGGTGCTTCGGGTGACCAATGCAGGTGGTGTGCCTCGTCGACCACGACCAGGTCCCAGTGGACTGCCAGTGCCTCCAGCTGACGCTCCGTTGATTCACGGAACAGGTCCAGGCTGCACAATACCAGCTGCTCACTGTCGAACGGGTTGTAAGCGTCGGGCGCTAGCAGGGGGTCCTCATCAAACACATCGAGCGGTTCTGCCGTGTCCAGCCGTTCGGCGTCGAACAGTGAGAAGTGCAGGTTGAAGCGTCGTAGCATCTCTACCAGCCACTGGTGTAGCAGCGTCTGCGGCACCAGAATCAGCACCCGCGCGGCGCGCCCGGTGAGTATCTGTTGGTGCAGGATCATGCCGGCTTCGATAGTTTTACCCAGGCCGACCTCATCGGCGAGCAGCACCCGGGGTGAATGGCGGCGGCCCACTTCGTTGGCAATGTACACTTGGTGCGGCAGTAAGCTGGTACGCGAACCCATCAGCCCACGGGCTGCGGATTGTTGCAGCCGGTCCAGGTGCGACAAGGTGGCCACGCGCAGGGCAAAGTCGCTGGTTTTGTCAAAATGTCCGTTGAGGAGGCGTTGTTGCGGGGTGGTGATTTGTACAAAAGCGTCCAGTTCCAGCTCCGACACCGTCATGCTTTGGTCGTGATGATCGGTACCGGTATACAGCAACAGCCCACCACTTTCGGCCACTTCGGTGATCTCTAGCTCGTCACCATTCACTGTTGAGATCGCGTCACCGACTTTAAAGCGCAGCCGGGTCAGCGGTGCGTTCTCGGCGGCATAAGTGCGCTCTTCCCCTACCGCTGGAAAACTCAGTGTGACACGCCGCGGTTCAACCTCAACAATGACACCCAAGCCAAGTTGTGCGTCCGCATGGCTGACCCAGCGCTGACCAACAATATATTCCATAACGTCTCGTTCGTTGACGGGCCGGACTGCGGCCCGCAAAAGGCGCTTATTCTACCATCGACCCGCGGCAGGTTTGAGGGTTGCGTTGTGCCGAAGTGTGAATTGCCACGCTTATTGGGGTGTATTTGGGAAAAATAATGCAAGGCTGTTGCGGTAAGCGGAGGCAAGCAGTGTTTCCACGGGGATTTCCAGTACCTCGGCGATGCGCTCAGCGATGAAGGGCAAATAAAACGGTGCGTTGGGTCGGCCTCGGTAAGGCACTGGGGTCAGGTAGGGCGAATCTGTCTCCAGAACCAGCTGGTCAAGTGGCGTTGCAGCCACCACTTCCCGCACGTTATCGGCACGGTTGAACGTGGTGATGCCATTAAAACCCAGCATGAAGCCGGCTGCGAGGCAGAACTCTGCCAGGGCCATGCCAGAGGTGAAACTGTGGATCACTCCCTTGCGGCGCAAGTGCGGTGCGTACTCGGCAAGAATGGCACGTGTGTCTTCATCCGCCTCTCGAGTGTGGATGACCACGGGCAGATCCAGGTCCACGGCTAGCGCCAGCTGGGCAGCAAATACGCTGCGTTGCACTGCGCGGTCGGCATGGTCGTAAAAATAATCCAGGCCGATCTCGCCCACGGCGACGATACGTTCATCGCTGCCGCGTTCGCGGATAATCTCTGCCACCTCTGGGGTGAAGCTTTCGGCCTCATGCGGATGTACACCTTGCGTGCCCCAGATGTCCGGGGCGACGCGGGTGAGCGCGAGCACGCTGTCGAGGTTACTTGCCGACACCGCGATGGTCACGATCCGTTCAATGCCCACCGCGCGGGAGCGGGTAAGTGTGTCCTGAAGCTGCACCGGATCCAGATAGTCTAGGTGGCAGTGGGTTTCGATGATTGGGGTGGCGAACAGTGGGATATCGCGATGTTTGCCCTTGCTCATTGAGTATCCATATCGTCTTGGGTTGCTGCTGCATTGGGTGTTGTGATTAAGCTCGTTAGTGTGGCGCTGCCGGAAACATTAGCAGAAGGCACACTGCGTGCTTCAAGCGCGGTGATGGTGTCAGTGATTTGCCCCCAAAGCCATTGATGCAGAGCCGATTGGTCTGTCCGTCGGTGAGCCACCAGCATATATTTGAGCGTGTAGTCACTGCCCGGTGGTGTTGGCAGGGCGACAATGCCACTGGTGACGTGTGTGTTCTGTAACACATAGGCGGGCCCTGGCAGAAAATAGTCTGTGCTGCGCAGTACTTCCATTGCGGTCATCAGGTGAGATGTTTCTAGAGACCCCTGATGCGGGCTACGCACCCGCATAAAGGCCTCAGAGG
>ERZ887849.2521-NODE-2521-length-15033-cov-6.283215_pt1 | contig 15033 bp, 13 predicted proteins | sample MGYA00521267_ERZ887849 | MGnify/ENA primary metagenome ERZ887849 (study PRJEB32303, sample SAMEA104408601) | aquatic metagenome | biome: Brackish water; feature: Pelagic; material: water | place: Baltic Sea | collected 2014-06-06T16:11:00 | depth 2,863 m ... | reverse complement strand
CGAAGGAAGCGATGAGGTAAACAAACAGATAGAAGTAAACGGCCCCGGTTGTTGCGGGCACGGTCATCGCAGCGACGACACCCATCAGAAGGAAACCGGCATGCGATACGCCGGAGAGACCAATGAGGCGTTTCACGTTGTGTTGAGTGAGTGCAGCGATGTTACCGAAGATCAACGTCGCACCCGCCATCACGGTGAGCACGGGAATCGTCAGCGATGCGTAAGGCGCAAAGGCGGTCGTTACCAACGTGAGTAGAATCGCGAAACCAGCAGCTTTCGAAGCCACGGCTAAAAATGCAGTCACGGGTGTAGGGGCACCTTGATAAACATCAGGCACCCAAATCTGGAAAGGAAAGCCACCGATTTTAAAAGCGACGCCGGAAAGCACGAGGAGGATACCGAGACTCGCAAGGAAGTTATCGGGATTGGCCGCGAGGAAGTTCTGCAACGCCGGGAAGCTCATGCCGTTCGCGACGTGACCCGGCAGCAACGGATTACCTGCTACACCGTAGAGGAGCACGATACCGAAGAGCAGCAAACCCGAGCTGAGCGCGCCCATGATCAGGTATTTGAGACCTGCTTCCAGCGAAAGTGGATTCGCGCGGAAGTAGCTGACCAAAATGTAGAAACCAACCGTCACTGTTTCGAGAGCCACGAAGAGCATCACGAAATGATTACTCTGCGCGAGGAGCATCATCGCTCCGCTGATCACCAGCGTGATCGCGTAAAACTCGATGCGGGGCATCTTCTGTTTCGCGAGACTGACCGTCGCGAGCAGGCTGACTAGCAGCGAGCTGGCGAGAAAGAAGACGCGCATGAATTGCCCGTCACGCGTGTGACTGATCAATCCGTTGAACGTATCCGTGCCGAAGTAAGGCGAGTTGAAGTTGACCAGGAGTCCGATCAACAAGGCCAACTGCCCCACGATGGCGACACCAGGGATTACTTTATGCTGCGACTTGGGCAGCATGATTTCGAGCGCGAGCAACGCGAGGGCGAGACAGCCCAATGCGACCTCGGGGAAAATGGCTCTCCATTGATTGGAGTCGGCGGCGGCCTGAAGAAGTTCGATATTCATGGCGGCGAAAGCTTACTTAGCAGCAGTTGAAACGGCGGCAGGCCAATCGTGGCTCAATGCCCCATCAACAGGTTCGAAAATGGACTTCGGCCAGAAGCCGATGAAGATAAGCGCCGCGAGGAGAATGAGCGCAGGAAGTTTTTCACCCCAACGAAGATCAGCTGGTGGATGTTTCTCGGAGACTCTGGTGAACGCTTCGGTCGGTGAACCGAAGAACACACGAGCTGCGGCGCGGAGACCGTAGATTGCCGAGATAATGATACCGGAGACAGCGATGGCGGTGTAGAGAGTCGAGAATTGCCAGAGGGCGACGAAGATCGTCAGCTCGCCCCAGAAGTTGGCGAATCCGGGGAGGCCGATTCCCGCCATCGTGGCGGTCACGAACAGAGCGGCGAGCACTGGGGCCTTTTGGGCGAGGCCACCCATTTCTTCCATATCGAAAGTGTGGGTGCGATGATACACGCAAGTGGAAAGAAGGAAGAGGAGGGCCACGGAAAGACCATGCGCGACCATCAGAATAACGACGCCGCCCACGCCCATGCTGGTAAGACAAGCGATACCGAGAAATGCATAACCCATGTGCATCACAGAACTATAACCGACCATCTGCTTGAGGTCGCGTTGCGCCATCGTGATGAGGCCAACGATCAGCACATTACCAAAAGCCGCGAGGATCGCGAGGATCGTCACCCAATGGCTTGCGCCGGTCGGCAGCAGAGGAACTGCGATCTGAATCAAACCGTAGAGACCAAATTTCTTGAGCACACCCGCGTGGAGCATCGCAGCCGAACTTGGCGCCGCACCGTAACCGAGCGGTGCCCACGTGTGCAGCGGCCAGATCGAAACCAAAATACCGAAGCCAAACATGAGCAGACCAAACAGGTATTGCTGCACGCTATCCGCGAGCGGTTGAGCGGCGAGGGCTTCACGAAGGGCGATCAGATCAAAGCTATTCGCCCCACTCTTCACGTAGATCGCGATCAGGCCGATCAGCGAAATCATCGCACCAAGCGTGAGATAAATCGTCATCTTCATCGCCGCGTAGTTTCGGTCACGCCCACCCCAGATGCCCACCATGATAAAGGTCGGGATCAGCGCGAGTTCGTGGAAGAAGTAGAAATAGAAAATATCGATACTCGCGAAGACGCCCATCAGGCCGCCTTGCATCGTGAGCAGCAGCATCAAGTAGATTTTTAGACGTTCCGCACCGGATTGGATCGCGTAGAGACCAGCGGCGAGACCAACGATTCCGGCGAGGGCGAAGAGCGGCATCGAGATACCGTTCAGCCCGAGCTTCAGACTGATGCCCATGCTTTCGAGACCGGTATTGTAATTGGTCATGAACGCGTAATCGCTCCCCACTCCCACGGGGAAGTGATACCAAGCATGCAGAGCCAACGCGGCAGGCAAACCGAAGCCGACGTAGGCGAGCTTGACCGAGAGACGTTTAGGTAGACCAAGCGCGATCGCCAGCGCCACCACGAGGGGCGACACGATGGCCAACAGAAGAGGATCAAAAGGCAGTGCGGTCATTTCAGATTAAAATAATCCCGAGGTCAGGACCCAAAGGAGAGCAATCCCCAAGAGGAACCAGTGAACATAGGCGTGGAGGCTGCCGACATGAAGCGCGCGTGCGCCCAGCCCTAACAAACCGACCAGACCGGAGAAGCCGCGGATGATGAGACCCGCGAGAAAGATTTGCTCCAAGAAATTCAGCAACATCGCGAAACGCTGCTGCACTTTCGCGACATAGTAGCCGTAAAGCGCATCGAAAGATTCCTTCAAAGTAGTGAGGCCGTTGAACAGGCCATTGGAATTCTGCTCCAAGGTATCCTTGGCTCCCGGTTTGTAGTAAACCCAGGCGCCGAGTGAACCGATGAGGAGAACCACAATACTCGTGACGAAAATCATGGTGTGCTCGGATCCATGAGCGTGGGGCACGAGATCGGCGACTGAACCAGCGAGCTTACCGTAAATGCCGGCGTAGCCACCGATGATCGCGAGGCCAGCGAGGACCAGAAGCGGCAAGGTCATCGACATTCCACTCTCATGCGATTTGGCAGCATTGTCCGAACGAGTCTCACCGAAGAAAACGAGCTTCCACATGCGAATCATGTAGAACGCGGTCAGGATCGCGGTGAAAACCAGAACACCAAAGACCACGGTGTTGTTCTTCATCGCGAGGAGTAGAATCGCATCCTTGGAGAAGAAACCGGCGAGACCGGGCATACCGATAATCGCGAGCACACCGATCGTGAAAGTGAGGAAGGTGATCGGCATCTTCTTTCGTAGACCGCCCATCTGGAAAATATCCTGTTCGTGATGGCAGCCGTGAATAACGGAACCGGAACCGAGAAAGAGCAGCGCCTTAAAGAAAGCGTGAGTCGTCAGATGGAACATCGCGGCACCGACGCCAGCGAAGACCAACACGTCGCGACCGTCTTGTTCGAATACGAGCGAACCTAAACCAAACGCGGCGACCATGTAGCCAAGTTGAGAGAGGGTTGAGTAAGCGAGCACCTTCTTGATGTCGCTTTGCACGATCGCGCAGAGTGCGGCGTAGAGTGCCGTGATGGTGCCGACCCACATGATGATGTTGAGCGCTTCAGGAACCATCAGCATTTCGATGCGGCAAAGCATGAAGATACCCGCCGCGACCATCGTGGCCGCGTGGATGAGGGCCGAAACTGGAGTCGGGCCTTCCATCGCATCGGGCAGCCAAACTTGCAGTGGCATTTGCGCGGACTTGCCGACCGCACCACAGAACAAGAGGAGCGGAATGGGTTTACTATGAACCAATCCACCCGAATCACTGATCAGACCGAGCTCAGTCAAATTGACGGTGCCGTAAGTCCAGTAGCAGAGGATAATGCCGAGCAAGAACCCGAAGTCCCCCACCCGATTCACGATAAACGCTTTATTCGAAGCATCCGCCGCCGTCTGCTTTTCGTGGTAGTGGTTGATCAGCAGGTAGGAGCTGAATCCGACGAGCTCCCAGAAAATAAACATCATGAACAGATTGTCCGCGAAGACGATTCCGATCATGGAGAACATGAAGATCGACAATCCCGCAAAATAGCGCCCGCGAGCCTTGTCATCAAGCATGTAGCCTGTGCTGAACAAGTGAATGAAGAAACCAACGAAGCTCACCACGAAGAGCATGAGCGCGGCGAGGTCATCGAATTTGATGCCGAGCGAAATCGTCAGACCACCGATCTGCATCCATTCCCAAGAATGATTAATTTCTTCGCCGCTTGCGATCAGGCTGAGCGATAGGCCCGCGAGTGCAGCCGCGGCCGTCACGGAAACGATCGTGGCCAATCCACCCTTACGTCGCAAGAACAGCGCGATGATCGCCGCCGAAGCGAGCGGGATGAGAAGAATGAGGAGAGCTTGTTGAACGGGCGTCATGGCGTCAGTTCTTGAGGGCGTTGAGTTTGTCTACCTGCACCGTCATGCGCTTGCGGAAAAGGGCGACGATGATGGCGAGGCCAACCGCGACTTCCGCGGCGGCGACAGTGAGAATGAAGAACACGAAGACGTTGCCATCCATCGTGCCGTTGTAGCGGGAGAAGGCCACCAGCGCCAGAGTCGCGGCGACGAGCATCAGCTCCAAGCAGATGTAGATCACGAGGGTATTTTTGCGCACGAGCACTCCGAAGAAGCCAATGGCGAACAGCACCACGCTGAGCAGAATGTAAGCGTTGAGTCCGATTTCGATCATGCTGAGTCCTCCACGGCGTCGAATTTCTTACTGAGCACAATCACGCCAAGCATGGCGATCAGGAGCAGAAAACCCACCACTTGCACGGGCAGGAGATAGGTGGTGAATAATTGATACCCGTAATTTTTCAGTGAAGCACCGACTGCGGGCACCTCAGATAACGGCAGCGTGTCCAGTTGGCCTTGAAGAGCGAAAGAGCAAACTCCCGCGACGAGTAGCGCGAAGGCGATCACGGCTGAAACCGTAGACAGTCCTTTCATCGACCAAGCCGACTTCTCATTGAGATCGAGCAACATCACGATGAAGAGGAACAGGGCGACGACGGCGCCCGCGTAAACCAGCACCATGAGAACAGCGAGCAGGTATGCCTCGAGCATCGCAAACAGACCCGCCACCCCGACCAGCGCGAGCAGGAAGCAAAGGGATGAATTGATCGCGTTGCGATTCAGGACCACCCCCAGTGAACAAAGCACTGTAAAGGCAGAGAGGAAATAGAATAGGTATTCAGCCATGGTCGTTCAGGGCCTAGTGCGCGTTACCGTGATCAGCGGCCGCTTTCTTTTTATCCCACTTGTGGTGTTCATCCGGTAGCGTGCCTCCGAGTTCGTAGAGTTTTTCCTTATCGTTAACCATCTCTTCACGGGTGAAGCCCGACAGAGAAAATTGGTTCTGCAAGAAGATCGCTTCTTCCGGGCAAACTTCCTGACACAGGCCGCAGTAGATGCAGCGCAGCATATCGATATCGAAGGCTTCGGGAGCTTTTTCGACATGGTCGCGTCCGCTATTCTCCGGCACCTCACCCGGTTTGATCCGGATCGCTTTAGGTGGGCAGACAAATTCGCACAGCTGACAAGAAACGCACTTTTCGCGACCATTGGGATCTTTCACCAAGGTCGGCACGCCGCGGTAGCCTTTCGGAATTTCCGGGCGAGCTTCAGGATACTCCAACGTCTCAGCCGGCTTGAGCAGCCGCTTGAGTGTCGTCTTCATCGCACCCGCGATCCGAGGCAGGTAAGCGCGCTCAGCGAGAGTAAGTGGTTTACGATCTACGGGGATGACAGCCATGAAATTATAGGATTCGGAATTTAACCACAGATAGACACAGATGGACACAGATGGAAGGACCTACCTCGGTGGCCTCAGTCAGATTCAATCCGTGTGTATTAGTGTTCATCCGTGGTTCAAAAGTTTAGGTTTAAGCTCTCTCGATGATAGCGATCGCGATGAGATAGAACAGCAGATTGGCTATCGCGAGAGGCAGGAGTTTCTTCCAACCAAGATTCATCACTTGGTCATAGCGGAAGCGAGGCACGGTCCAACGCACCCACATAAAGAGAAAAATCAGGGCAAGAATCTTGCCGAGGAAGATGCTAATCGAAAGCACGCCGACAAGGATCGGATTGGTGGCCCAAGAGCACATCGGTGTGATCCAGCCGACCACATCACCCAATGTAACCCATGGCAGAGGATTCCAACCGCCGAGGAAGAGCAGCACGAAAATACCGGAGCCCACAATCATGTGCGCATACTCGGCCACGAAAAACAGCGACCATTTAAACGCACCGTATTCCGTGTGGAAACCACCGACGAGATCCGATTCGGATTCAGGCATGTCAAAAGGATGACGATTCGTTTCCGCAAAAAGTGAGATCAAGAAGATGATCGCGCAGACCGGCATCGTGAAAATGAACCACGCCCCACCCCAGAAGCCGCTTTGGCTCTGAAATTCGACGACGCGAGCTAAGCTCAACGAACCTTCCATGCCCGGAGCGTTGATCCAAAGAAAGACCGGCAACACCGAGAGAGTCATCGAAAGTTCGTAAGAAACGAGCTGCGCCGAAGCGCGCACGCCACCGAGAAACGGATACTTCGAATTCGAAGCCCAACCGGCGAGGATCAGCGAATACACACCGAGTGACGACACCGCGAAGACCGCGAGCAAGCCAACATCGACGTTGGCCAGAATGAGAGGCACGACCGCTTCACCATCAAAATAAGCGCCAAACGGCACCGCAACCACCGTGGTAAATGCGGGCACCAAGGCCACCACCGGCGCGAGGATGAAGTAAAATTTATTAACATGGCCGGGAAGCGGATCTTCTTTGAAGAGAAACTTCGCGCCATCCGCCATCAGGTGAAACACACCGAGGCGTTGCAGGAACTTTCCAAGAAAAGGAATCCAGGCGATCCACGGCACAATCGCGCGATTGGGACCAGGGCGACCTTGAATCCAGGCGGAGACTTTGCGCTCAGCCAGCGAACAAGCACCGGCGAGCGGAAACACCACGCCGATAACCGCCAAGGCTTTGATGATGCCTTGGACGAGAGGATGAAGTGTGGACCAATATTCGATCATGGCTCGGATCAGGCGGTGGTCTCGGCGGCGGCGGCCGGTTGATAGTGTAAGGTCTCACCCTCGACAAAAGGAAGGTCAGCAAATGGGGTGCCATCCAACAACAGTCCTTCGTCGGGAATCGAAACGTATTTCATCGTGGCGAGCGCAGGCACTTCAGCGGCAATTGTCGTCCAGAGAGTTTTCAACTCACCGGAAACCTCGGCGCCACTTGCAGCGGTAACCAGTTTCGCGAGCACGGACAGATCATCGATCGCGCCAGTCTTTGCCGGAACGGCTTTGGCAAATTTCTGAATGCGGAATTGTTGATTAACCAGCGTGCCGGCTTTCTCAAAAGTCGTCAGCGTGGGGATCACAATCTTGGAAGCTTCACTCGTCGCGTTAGTATGCGTGCCGAGATAGACGATCGAGACCTTAGCAAGTTGTTCAGCGCTGAGTCCGGCAACGGTGAGATCTTCACCGACGGAAATGATCGTCTTCACTTTACCCGCATCAACGTCAGCCGCGAGTGCGGTGAGTTGCTGTTCGGGCAGAGCGGAGATAAATCCGGTGACGAGCGCGCCGCGCACATTCGGATTACGATCCGCGGAAATAAGTATACCATCACCCTCGCCTACTCGGCTGACTAGTGAAGCGGAAGCGCTGGCCGCATCAGCGAGCTTCTTCGTGAGAAATTGTTCTTCGACTGTGCTCCGACCGGAACCGACAACTGCTACGTCGCCTTCTTTGATCAATATGACCGCGGTGTTAATCGCACTCTCTAAAGTGCTGTGAGAACCTTCGACGGTGATTTTGCCGAGGCGATCTTCAGCGCCAACTAGCTTGTAGAGCATGCGACCGCTGTCTGACATCCACGTGTCGTTCACATCGTCGTTGCGACGAGGCGTCACCCGATAGAGCACACCTTCACGCGACCAAGCCACAGTGTTGGCGCCCACACTCGATTCGGTATCGAGGCTGTTGCTCTGTTTGAGGAACCACACGCGCATCTTGAAACGGAAGTCCGTGCTCGTGAGTGCGCCCACCGGACAGATGTCCACGGTGTTGAGTGAGTAATTGTTCTTCAGCTCCTTGCCGGGGAAACAGGTCAACGTGCTGTAGCTACCGCGATCGATAAACCCGAGCACATCGTCCTTCGCAATTTCCTTGCTGAAACGGATGCAACGCGAACAAAGCACGCAGCGCTCATCATCGAGAATCACGCGAGGACCGAGCACCGTGCGCTTCGGTTTCACATTCTTCTGTTCAATGAATCGTGAGTAACCACGACCGTATCCCGTCGCTTGCTCTTGCAACTTACATTCACCGGCTTGATCGCAAATCGGGCAATCCAACGGGTGATTGATGAGGAGAAATTCCATCACGCCTTCGCGGCAATCCTTCACGACCTGCGAGTTGGTTTTGATCTGCATGCCCGGCGCGACAGTCGTGCCGCAACCGATCACCGGACGTGGAATCCAACCGATCTTTTGCTTACCGGTCTTCTCGTCCATGATTGGCTCGCGCGTGGCGCGATCCGTCATTGGCATGCCCATTTCGATCAGGCACATGCGGCAATTACCCGCGACACTCAGCTTCGGGTGATAGCAGTAATGCGGGATATCGGCTTTAAGTTGGCTCGCGGCCTCGATCACATTCGTGCCCTTGGGCACAGAGATCTCCTTGCCGTCGATGAGGACGGTGACGAGGTCAGGTTTAGCAGGCTGGATCATTGAGAGAGAAATTAATTAGTAACCACGAAACACACTAAAGACACGAAAGGTCGGATTCATGATAATCGCGTTGGCTCGGTTGGATTGGTTTTGGTGTGTTTCGTGTTTTTCGTGGTAATCAGAGAGTTCAGATCAAAGGAATCGCGTCTTCGGTTTTCGATTTCTTGGTCTCGGGATAGGCTTCGAATTCGTCGCCAAACTTCGAGAGGAAGCTTTGCGTGGGCCATGAGCAGGCTTCGCCGAATGCGCAGATCGTGCGGCCGGGGATTTGATCAGCGACACTCTTGAGGAGCGCGCCATCTTCCTTGCGGGCTTCGCCCTTCACCATGCGGGTGCTGATCTTCTTCATCCACAGCGAACCTTCGCGACAAGGTGTGCATTGGCCGCAGCTCTCGTGCGAGTAAAACGCGTTAATATTCGCGAGGGCTTCGACCATGTTGACGGAATCATCCATCACGATCACGCCGCCGGAACCGCCCATCGTGCCGATCATCTGCAGCGAATCGAAATCCATCGGCACATCTTCAACGCCCATGTCGTAATCGACTCCTGCGCGCGACGTGCCCTTGAAGCGTTCGCCAAATTTCAAAATCTTTGCCGACGAACCACCGGGAATCACGGCCTTGAAGGTGCGACCTGGAAGAGGTCCACCACAGACATCGTTGAGCAATTCGCCCAAAGTGATCTTACCCGCTTCAAATTCGTAGTAGCCTGGTTTCTGCACGTGGCCGGAAACACAGAAGATACGGGTGCCGAAATTACCCGGAGTGCCGATCTTCGTGAATTCTTCACCACCCATATCGATAATGTGCTTCACATGACAAAGCGTCTCCACGTTGTTCACGATCGTGGGGCATTGGTAGAGACCGAGGACAGCCGGAAAGTAAGGAGGCTTGATGCGCGGATTCGCACGTTTGCCTTCGAGTGATTCGATCAGGCCCGTCTCTTCGCCGCAGATGTAAGCACCGGCGCCGCGATGAACGAAAATGTCGCACGAGTATTCGGTGCCGCAGATGTTCTTGCCCACGAAGCCCGCATCGCGTGCTTCCTGAATCGCCTTCTCGAGAATCTTCGCGCCGTGAGGAAACTCGCCGCGGATATAGATGTAGGCCTGCTTAACATCATTCGCGAAACACGAGATCATCGTGCCTTCGATCAGCTGATGCGGATCCTGATGAATGATGTAGCGATCCTTAAACGTGCCGGGCTCAGATTCGTCGGCATTAACGACGAGGTAGATCGGTTTGCCGCTCTTGCGATCAACCAGACCCCACTTTACGCCGCAGGGGAAACCCGCGCCACCGCGACCGCGGACACCTGATTTCTTAACCTCTTCGCGGAGATCTTCCGGTGTTTGGGTGACCGCTTTTTTGAGGACCTCGTAGCCACCGTTGCGCTGATAGCAATCGATGTCATTGGAGTAACCCTCTTCGTCGATGTGCTTAAAAATGATGCGTCGTTGTTCAGGCATGTCGTTTAGCTTTCCTTCGGTTCCGCTTTGATTTGATCGGCGATCTGCTTGGCCTTGGCGCAATCGACTTTCTCATGGAGTTCATCGTCGACCATGAGCACCGGTCCGGTGCCGCAGCTGGCGAGGCATTCGACATACTCGATCGTCACATCGCCATCCGGAGACACTTCATTGAGGTCGGTGTTAAACTCCTGCCTGAGCGTTTCGCAGGTTTTGTGGCCACCGACGAGCGCACAGGAAAGTGTGCGGCAAACGCGGATAAGGCGACGTCCGGTCGGCTTCCGACGAAACATCGGATAGAACGTGGTCACCTCAAAGACATTGATCGGCTCCAGCTCGAGTTTATCCGCGACCCATTCTTCGGTTTCCTTCGGAAGATAACCAATATCCTCCTGAATGAGATGCAGGAGCGGTAACGTGGCACTGCGCTTCTCTGGGTAATGCGTGATTACCTCGTCGATTTGCTTCAATGTTTCGGGTTTGAGATTCATCAGGCAGAAATTTAGCGGTCGCACTCGCCCATCACGAAATCGAGGGAGCCGAGAATGGAGACGACGTCGGACACCATCATGCCGACGCAGACCTTAGGAAGTATAGAAAGATTACAGAATGACGGAGCGCGGATCTTCATGCGGTAAGGCACTCCTCCGCCCTTGCTGACGATGTAGAAACCGAGGGCACCCTTAGGATTTTCAGCTTCGAAATACACTTCACCAGCCGGCATCTGCGGACCTTCGGTCACGATCATGAAGTTGTTAATCAACTCCTCCATCGAAGACATTACCTTGTCCTTGGGCGGTGTGAAAATCTTTTTCGCGTCCTTCGCATACCAATCGCCTTCAGGGAAATTCTTGATCGCCTGCTTCACGATTCGCACCGATTGGCGCATCTCTTCACCTCGAACCAAATAGCGGTCGTAGGAGTCGCCATTCTTGCCGACAGGAATATCGAAATCGTATTTCTCGTAACCACTATATGGCTTATCCTTGCGCAGATCCATGGGCACGCCGGAAGCGCGGAGATTCGGACCAGTTAATCCGTAAGCAATCGCATCTTCTTTCGAGATCGCGCCGACATCCACCGTGCGATCCATGAAGATCTTGTTCCGAGTCAACATCGCGAGGATCTCCTCGAGGATGGGCAGGAATTGATCGCAGAACTCGACCACGCGGTCGTTCCAACCTTCAGGCACATCGCGAGCGACGCCGCCGATACGGGTGTAGCTGGTCGTGAAGCGCGCGCCGGTCAGCTCTTCGAAAAGTTTGTAGAGTTTTTCACGCTCGGTGAACGAATACATGAACACCGTCCACGCACCGGTATCGATCCCGAAGGCGCCGAGACCGAGTAAATGCGCCGAGATGCGAGCCAACTCAGCCGTGATCACGCGAATGGCCTGACAACGTTCCGGCACCTCAAGATTGGCGAGGCGCTCCACCGCGATGGCGTAGGCCATGTTGTTCGCGAGAGGCGCGAGGTAGTCCAACCGGTCCGTGTAAGGCACGAACTGATTGTAAGTCATGTTTTCGGCGATCTTCTCGTCGCCGCGATGCAAGTAACCGATTACCGGTTCCGCTTTGGTGACGACTTCACCATCGAGCTCCATCTGAATCCGCAACACTCCGTGAGTGGACGGATGCGAAGGTCCCATCGAGAGGGACATTTTCTCGGTTTCAAACTCGCCGGTAGCGTTCTTCGCAGCGGCATCGGGATAAGCAAATTCTGTGGCCATGGTGGTCTTTAAATTAGGCTTCCGGTTTTTCGCTGCTTTCGTTCCAGCTCTCGTCCTTGGCGCGTGGTTCGGCCTCGGTCATGTTCATTTCACCTGTCGATGCGACGAATGGTCCACCCATCATCGGCGCGGCGATGACCGGAGTGCCGGTTTCGGCGGCGATCTCTGGATCGGGCAACTCCGTTTCGATCCCCGCCAGTGGGAAATCTTTGCGCAACGGATGATAGGGATAGCCTGGCCACATCAAAATGCGGCGCAGATCAGGATGCCCTTCAAAAGTAATGCCAAACATATCGTAAGTCTCACGCTCGTGCCAATCGGCTCCGGCCCAGAGACTCGTCACACTCGGTGCTTTCGGCGATTCTTCATCGCCCGTGCAATCCGTCGCCACGCGAATGTAGCCGTGCTGCGTTGTCGAATAGAGATGGTAAACCACGACAAAACGCGGATCGCTTCCTTCGGACCAATCGATCGCAGTCAAATCCGTCAGCAGATCGAAAGCGTGTTCGTCGCGCAGCGCTTGTAGCACCGCCAGCACCTCATCGGCAGGCACATTAATCGCTTGGTGATCGAGGCTATCACGCGCGGTGATATTGGGAAATTTTTCCTGAAGAGCGGACGTCACGTCGGCAGTGGATGAAGACATTTGCGGATAAAAAACGGTTAAGCGTTCAGCAGTTCTTTGGCCGAAGAGGATTTCTTCACCTTCGATTGAAGTTTCATCAAAGCATCAAGCAGAGCTTCCGGACGCGGAGGGCAACCACTGATATAAACATCTACCGGCACGATCCGATCGACACCCTGCAACGTCGCATAACTACGATACATGCCTCCCGAAGAAGCGCAGGCTCCCATCGCGATCACCCATTTAGGGCCTGCCATCTGGTCGTAAATTCGACGCACCGAAGAAGCCATTTTGTAAGTCACCGTGCCCGCTACGATCATGCAATCTGCCTGACGGGGGGAAAATCGCATCACCTCTGCTCCGAAACGAGCGATATCGAAACGTGCTCCACCCGTAGCCATAAGCTCAATCGCGCAACAGGCGAGGCCCATCGGCATCGGCCACATCGAGTTAGTGCGGATCCAGTTGATGACAGCATCGGCTTTCGTGACGACGACTTCGCCCTCTACCTTGCTGTTGTAGGCCAGTTCTGTGTTGGAAGATACCATAAGTAGAACCCGCTCAAATCGAACGGAATCCCAGCCACAGTTACGATCTGCTCCAGAGCGTGCAAGTGACATTTTAGGAAAATGTGAGGAACCGCGTAAAAGCCGGATTTGCCATTGACCAACAACGCTCAGCCCGACTTTGTTTTTCCTTCATTCAACTGCACCGAGGCTATAAACCTTGAGGCACAGCAACCGGAGAGGTGGCAGAGTGGTCGAATGCGCACGCTTGGAAAGCGTGTGTAGGGTTAAACCTACCGAGGGTTCGAATCCCTCCCTCTCCGCCATTTTCGGCACAGCCAAAATGGAGCATGACATAAAGTGACACGGCAGACGCGCAGCGGATGCGAGAGAAGAGATAGGGACAAAGCCGTCAGGCTTTGGGGCACCGCCCCGAACGAGGTGAGTCAATCCCGACCAAAGGTAGCCACCCTACTCCGCTTCCGCCACAACAGCATCAGCAGAAATCCAATCGCAGCACCGCCGAGGTGGGCGTAGTGAGCAATATTGCCACCAATGAGAGAAAAACCGGTGACTCCGGAGAACAGATCGAGCAGGAGGATAACCGGGATGAAATATTTAGCCGCGACCGGAACGGGCACAAACATCAGAGAGAGTTTGGCGTTGGGATAGAGCAGACCAAACGCGACGAGCACACCGTAGATCGCGCCGGACGCGCCGAGCATCGGACTCGCGTAGATTTTGAGCATCTCGAGTGAGGCGGGCTTGGTAGGAAGGTAACGTTCAGACGACAAGAGTTCGCTGATCACGGAGGGCGTCATTCCCTCGGCGACCAGACGATCATGAAGCCCCTGAAACTCATACCAGTTGATGCCCGTCTGGATCAGCGCGGCCCCTACTCCGCAAAGAAAATAGAAGACCAAAAACCGAGCCGCACCCCATTGGCTCTCCAGAATTTTACCGAAAGAAACCAGCGCGAACATGTTAAAGAAGATGTGCCCCATCCCGCCATGCAGAAACATGTAGGATACCATCTGCCACACCCCGAAATACTCGTTGGACGGAAACCAGAGCGCACCGGCCATGATAATCCGATCACCGACATCGGGCAACAGAAGCCCCACGACAAACACAACTGCATTGGCGATTAACAGTCCGAGAACTGCCGGGGGCATCTTATTCATCCGGCTAAGGTTACGATCCCGATGTCATTCGCAACCCCCGAGCTCAGCGAAATGTGAAGCCAGACGAGTCAATTTTTAACCACGGATGGACACAGATAAACACGAATCTCTGAGGTTCCGAATTACACTAAGCTGCATTTCCATCTGTGTTAATCCGTGTCTATCCGTGGTTAGAGAAATTCAGGCTGACTGCTTACTCCCCTCTCAATTCGGATCACCACCCACGTTGAGAGCGTCGCCCGTGGTGATTCCGAGCAGGCGTTTTAGATTACCACCGAGCATCGCGTCGATATCGGCCTTGGGCCAATCCAGTGCTTGGATTTGAGCGAGATCGTTGCGGAGACGAGCGGCATGATTGTAGGGAAAATCGAGCCCGTAGATCAGAAAGTCGGCGCCAATCTGCCAACGGCATTCCGACACCCCTTCTGGCCCTAACCACCAAAAGCGTTGTTGATCCTTAGCGAGCACGCTCGCGATACCCGCATAGAGATGTTTACCGCGCTGACCATTGTTGGTGATCACGGCCAACACCTGCCGATAATAATGCCAGCCGCCCACGTGTTCAAAAACCATCCGCAACTTGGGATAATGCCACGCGATCTCATCGCAAAGGAGCGGATCGTATTCCTTCAAGCGGTGCCAATGCACCCC
>ERZ887849.2519-NODE-2519-length-15041-cov-6.066862_pt1 | contig 15041 bp, 10 predicted proteins | sample MGYA00521267_ERZ887849 | MGnify/ENA primary metagenome ERZ887849 (study PRJEB32303, sample SAMEA104408601) | aquatic metagenome | biome: Brackish water; feature: Pelagic; material: water | place: Baltic Sea | collected 2014-06-06T16:11:00 | depth 2,863 m ... | reverse complement strand
TTTCATCCTGAGAAGAGCGGTTCTTTTGGGGCGGAGGTTCTTAAGTCCGCTGTAGATTATTTAAAAGTATAGGAGCTTACAAATATGCGTGTTGGATCACCAGAATTTCGAGGGTCGTATGGCCTACCCAAGGATGTGAAGTTCTGCAAGAAATGTGTGATATCAAATCAAAAACCCATCTCTTCAATTGAATCTACACACTCTAAAAATCATGTAAAAGAGACCACAACTTTTACTGATGGCGTATGCGATGCCTGCAGATGGGCGGAGGCGAAAGAAAAATCTATCGATTGGGACTTAAGAGAAAAAGAACTGAGAGCTTTATGCGATTTGCACAGGAAAGATAATGGAGCGCACGATGTAATCGTGCCCGCCAGCGGCGGAAAAGATTCTCGATATGTAGCGCACCTGCTTAAACATAAATATCAGATGAATCCGCTAACTGTGACATGGAAGCCTCATCTCTTCACAGACATTGGGTTAGAAAATTACCTTAGCTTAATCGATAACGGCTTCGCTAACGTTATGCTTTCCCCTCCGGGAGATGTGCAGCGTCAATTAACAAGACTAGCGTTTAAAAATCTCGGCCACCCCTTTCAGCCATTCATAGTTGGGCAAAGGGCTGTTGGTCCGAAACTGGCGTTGCAAAACGATATCAAGTTAATTTTTTACGGCGAGAACGTCGCTGAATATGGAAACCGGATCGAGGATAACTATTCCCCGCTGATGGATATCGGCCTCTACACATGCTTCGATTTCAACGAAAGTAACTTAAGCGAATACATGCTGGCAGGCGAATCTCTGCGAAAAATTGTCGAAGATCACAAAGTCTCTTTAAAAGAGCTTGAGTCATATAAATCTCCGTGCAGAGAGGACATAGAAAAGGCTGGCATACAGGTGCATTACATGTCGTACTATCGCAAATGGATTCCGCAGGAAAACTATTACTACGCCGTTGAACATACGGGGTTCGTTCCTAACGCTAGCAGGAAGTCCGCATCATTTGCCAAGTATGCAGGGATAGATGATTTACTAGAAGACTTACACTACTACATGCAGCTGATTAAATTTGGGATGGGCAGATGCACTTGGGATGCAGCCCAAGAAGTTAGAACCGGAAAACTCGAGCGGGATGAAGCGGTTTCGTTAGTTAGAAAATATGACAATGAAGCACCCACAGAGAGTCTAGACGCTCTACTTAATTATCTGTCGATGCCCGAGCAAGAATTCTGGGAGACTGTTAACTCGTTTCGCCCAGAGCATTTGTGGGCAAAAACAGAGACTGGTGACTACCTTTTAGTTAAAACAGCGAGCTGACCTAACGGCCGATAAAATCAATAGAATGTAAGCGAGGATTCGTGAGCACTGAGTACGACAAATTTAAAAAGGAATGCGATAAGGAGATTGAAGCGCAAGGTAACGACGAGGAGTTTTTGGATGTCACTAAAGCATGGTTTGCTAGCGCTAACAAATCTAAGTATTCCTATCACTTTGAGTGGCTAGGCAGACCCGTCATACAGTATCCTCAGGACTTAATGGCCATGCAGGAGATTATTTGGCGAGTGAAGCCGGACTTGATCATTGAGACCGGGATAGCGCATGGTGGCTCGCTTATCTTCTCCGCGTCCATGCTCAAGTTACTGGATAGTTGCGAGACTCCGCCTGCAGTTCACGATAATGACGAGACAGCAACATCTCGTCTTGTTTTAGGCATAGATATTGATATCCGAAGCCACAACCAGCGCGCACTTGATAATCATCCGATGTCACGCAGTATTAGGATGATTCAGGGCTCATCGATTGACGCCGACATAATAGGGCAGGTTCATGACATAGCTTCTGCGTATAAAAATATTTTGGTGTGCCTGGACTCTAACCATACCCATGAGCATGTACTAGCAGAGCTTGAGGCGTATGCTGGACTGGTGACCGCGGGTAGTTACTGTGTCGTGTTCGATACGGTCATAGATGACATGCCGGCTGACACATTTTCTAATCGCCCATGGGGCCCAGGAAATAACCCCAAGACAGCGGCAAAAGAATTCCTCAAAAATCACGTCGAATTTGAGATAGATAAAAGCGTTCAAAATAGGTACATGATCACTGCGGCTCCGGATGGTTTTTTGCGCAGAGCGTCAGTCTAAATAATGGAACTCGGGCTCACAAAAATTCTGCGATATTTTGGCCCATAAATTAAATTTTAAAAGTCTAAGATGTATAAACCGCCGCTAAGCTCCGGGCACCACTTATAGGTAATAAAGGCTCCCTCTCACGTATTGGCTGTCCAAAAGTGACAGGAAGCAGTGCCTACAACTTCTGACACCAGAATTGGTACATACCGGCAAAGCTATGGGGGTTCTCTTCCTCGAACTGATGCCACAGAGCCAAGTCACAAGCATCCGCCTCTTCCCCAAAAGAATGCTTAAATTGTCTCGCAATATCTTTATCTTCAAAACCGCAAAACTTCAGGCCCAGCTCATCGAGGCAGTGTTGGATTTGTGGGAGTGTGAAGCGATGCTCTTGCACGTGAAAAATTAAATCTCTAAGCGTGCTGAGACTAAAAAAGTCAGGGGAACCTCTGAGCAACTGGTTTTGCTCATCATGAGACTCGACTAAAGACTGCCTGAATTGTCTGATTTCGGATTCCGATGTCCCTATCCCTAGTAGTCCAATTTCTCCCCGAGTCTTCACGATATGGCGTCTTGCCAACTCACTGTACAAGCCTATATTCATCAGCCCACCAGTTTTCAACAGGTCCACCAGAACCCGCCATCCCGCCATGGGGTCGTCCATATGATGGAGGACACCCGAGCTTTCGATGATGTCAAACTCTTGTTCAAGCTCTCCCAAATTTAGGATGTCTGCCTGCAAATATTTAATGCTGGTAATGCCAAGCTCACTCGTTTTCCTCTGGGCATACGCGAGACTGGCGCGACTGAGATCTACCGCCGTGACTTCGCAGTTAGCAAAACGAGAGGCGGTTCCTATTGAGTGCTGACCAGTGCCGCATCCTGCGATCAGTATGGACGGGGAAAGGACGCTTTTGATATCTTCAGAATACAACTGCAGTTTGACGTCATTACAAACCTCAGCAACTGATTTTTCTTTCGGGGCAATTGCCAGTTTCACCCATCGCGGATACGGACTTTCCTCGTACTGCGCTCTAACCTTGCGAGAAACATCATCGTCCACATTCGACAATACCGGCATATTTTGCGCTATCACTCTTTCGGCCAAGGGCTCCTCAATCAGCCGCACTTTCACATCGGACACCTGATCTAGGACGTGTAACTTTTCGCTCCAATCGTATTGATGAAGCGGCCGGTAGGTTGCAAGCATCAGAGTTTCCGTGATGGTCGGCTGTGATGCTTGCGCAATACGCCCCGCAATCGCCGCCTCCAAGACACGAATTAACTCAGCTTCTTCTTCAGTCTCGAAGTAAACATATTCATTGGTAAAGCAATGCAGTGATAGCGTTGAGAGAAAATGGATGAATTCAGGAGACGCCTCTATCTGTTCAAGATTCGCGAGAAGCACTCGGCGCATCGACACGAAGGACGCTTCTAATTGCAAATCCGGCAGTGGGCATATGCGCATTAGCTGGTGCAAAAGCGGAACTTGAGCCAGAGCTTTTATTGCTAGATCAACTTCTTTGATATCTATGAAAGCTGTTTTGTTAAGCAGTGCATCTGCAATCAGACTATCCAGCCGTAACAGACTTAAGATTGCCTCCGCTACATTCTTCGGCCGAACAAAATTCCCTCTGTTGAGCAGATTAATTAATATGGGGTAGAGACTTTGATCCCCCTTATTGAATCTTGCGCTCTTAAGAGCCTTACCGAGATTAGAGTAGAGATGATGGAAATCTGCTTTCAAATTGATTGCGCGAACGTAAGATGAGATCGACTCGTCTAACCTGCCTAGCTCTTTAAGCGTGGCACCCAAGTTATTGTGGGCTTCTGTAAAGCCAGGTTTCAGGGCTATTGCTTGTCTAAGGCTTGCTTCCGATTCGTCCAACCTTCTCAGCTCTCTGAGCGTGTTACCCAAGTTATTGTGAGCTTCGGCATAGTCTGGCTTCAACGCTATAGCTTGTTTATAGCTTGCTTCTGACTCATTTAACCTGCCCAGTTCTTTGAGCGTGATACCTAAATTATAGTGTGCTTCGGCATAGTCGGGATTCAGTGCTATCGCTTGCCTATTGCTTGCTTCAGCTTCGTCTAACCTACCGAATTCTCGGAGCGTGACACCCAGGTTGCTGTGGGCTTCGGCATCTTGTGGCGATAGCTTCGCAGCTGACTGCGAAGGTGCTAATGACTCCGCTAATCTACCTGTTTGCCTGAAGACAGCACTTAGCACCTTCCATCCAAACGGGTGTTTGGCGAACTCTTGGGTGAGTGATCTGGCGAGTGCTTCGGCTTCTTCCAATCTGCCGGCTTGATAATGCCCTAGAAGGTGATTGATTTGATCCTGTGATGGCTCCGCACTTGATGATGCGCCTTGAGTTTTTCTTTTTTTACCTTTCTTTCTCTCAGCAAGCTTTTTTCTCTTTTCCGATAGCGTCTGGCCTTTTGCGGTCTTGTTCGTATCTTTAGGCACGCCCCTCTGTAATCGCTGGAGGAGAGGATCAAGCTTTTCTAGAGAAACACCAGACTCCTTGCCTACAACTAAGACACGCTTGGCCTCATCAAAACGTTCCAACGTTATCAGCACATCAATGTAGTTCAGCCAAAACTGCTCTATTTGAGGGTTGGCTTCCAACGCCAGCTCGAAAAAGGGGATAGCTTCAAGAGGCTTGCCAGCCGCTGTAGCCAATACCCCCAGATTATGATTGGCATCTGGGTGTTCAGGTTGAACTTGCAAGATGGCACGGTAAAGACGCTCGGCCTCTTGAAGGTCCCCCCCCCTGTGTGCCGCAACACCCTGTTGTAAGGCTTGATCTACAGTCAATTCCATCTGGGTTACTTCAGTGCCATCTTGCTAGGGGGGAGTATGGGGAGCATCGCGTCCAAATAATAAGTCATGTGCGGTACTTAATGAAGAATAAAACGGAGGGGCCATCTCGGAATAAAAAAATGACTGCTGAACCAGCAGCCATCCCGATTATCGCATCATTCATCGCAGTAGCCTGTGCTATCCGTATGTGAAGGGAGTGACAGCGGAGTAGAGCTGAATGAGACACCAAATTTCATATCTTGTGTGGGGGAGTGGCATCTCCCGCTGACGAACAAGCTCGAACCCCTCCTCGGGGGAGGTGTTCTAGTGACAAATCTGATTACTTAGCTGAAGTACACTAGGGAGGCGCCTTCTAAGCCTGTTCTCATCTCAGTCCAAAGGGGAACAACTCCTTCCGTGTTTTGCCGTAATCAAAGAAAGTTCGAGAGAACAGTTCACCTTGCTCTATGGCCGCCGCACTATCATCACCCAAGCCCTTTGCATAGCTAACCCAATTGTGAATTGTCAGAATATCTTGCAGGTGTAAACCAGAAACTGAAGATCCACTCTTACGAATGAGCCTATCTGGCGTCTTGGCATCGTGTTTTGACTCAACCGATCTCCAAGCTGTCGGGTATTGCATAATTTGCTGGCCATTGTGGGGTAGTTTCCCATATTCAGGAAACACCAAGCCGTACTCAGAGCAGCCTCTTTTTGTTGTTATCGATACCTCCTTTGCAACGCCCGCCAGTGAAACGGGCCGAATTTTTTTTGCAATCTCTTCCGCTTCATCAAATCCCGAGCAATAAATAAATCCTTTATAGAAACCGGCGAAATCTTGTCTTAGTTCAATCATGCACTTTCGTAAGTTGTTGAAGCCCAGCTGCACTCGATCAAATAGCAAGTACAGCTTAATTAAGTCCAGAACTGATTCCACTTGCACTTGAACTTTATAGCATCCAAAACAATACTCAGGGATAACTTGAGATTCAGCAAATACTGTTAGGTGTCGTTCACAATCCAGGTCTACAGAATTCCGTCTGAATACCTGAGAACAATCTGTGACGCTGGCAGCGGTGTTTGCAGAAATCACGGCCGATACCTTAGCAAGTAGCCGCAGTACAGAATCATCTTTGATCTCGCCAAATTCGGGGATGCTGAAACTTATGTTATTAATTTCCAAATCAACGTCAACTATTGGGTGTGAAACAGTTGTGTCTAAGTCAGCGATAGTTACGAACTCAAGCAGGCTGCTGGATAGCTCAAGCATGTCTGGCTTCAGTCTAGCGGCCTCGGCGTAAGCTATATCTGCCTCGGCTAATTTACCAAGATTTTGAGAGACATTTGCGAGCACTAAATGTGCCTCTGCATGACTCGGCTCAAGCTGTATCGCTTGTCGACACATTGTCTCCGCCTCGGTCAGCCTCCCCATCATATGCAGGACTTTACCCAGGTCACATCTTACGCCAGCATCATCAGGCATAAACTGAATTGCTCTGCTGTAGCCTTCAACAGCCTCATCAAGCCGACCTAACCCTCTTAGGCATGTTGACCGGTTTTGATGCGCCCTGCCATTATTGGGGCGCAATGCTACTAACTGATTACTCCTCATTTCTCCTTCGGCGAAACGTCCAAGACTGATCAGTAAGGCACTTAAATTGAGCAATGTAGACTCGTGGTCAGGCTCTAAACTGATGGCTCGCTCGAAGATTTCCAAAGCCTCTAATGGCCGATTCAAGTCGCGGAGTATCACTCCTAAATTATAGAGCGCTAGCGTGCGGCTCGGATCAAGCCGGATAGCCTCCCGACAGCATTTTTCGGCTTCGTTAAATTCCTCCAGCGATCTCAACACCGCCGCCATATTGAGATGGGCATCAGGGTCAAGGGGCGATAATTGAACCGTACGCTGCGAAGGTACTAAAGCCTCATGAATTCTGCCGTCACTGAGCAACAGAGCGCCCAGCACCTTCCAAGCAAATGGATGTTTTGGATATTGCTGGCTGATCGTAGCTGCCAATGCCTCTGCCGCGTCATAATGAGCCGACTGATAGTGAGTCAATAAGGTCTGTAGCAGCTCTGACGGTGGGCTATTCAAGGGAGGCAACTGGTCGCTCCCTTTCTTATCTCTCTTTTTTGAGGTGGCCCCACGCCTTTTCATTCAGAATACCCCTATGAACTTCTGCTCAGTAATAACACTCTCAAACACATCCAAAACCCTTTCATCGTTTCAAGCTTCCACTAAAAACACTCATGAGAAATCAACCTTTCGGTAAAACTCTGTCTCAATATCGAATTCGTAAAATGATGTGTCAATGGCGTGGTGTTTAGCTATCCTAAGAGTAAAAGCGTATCGCGCTGCAACAACAATAACCTCGATCATCACTCTTCTCCATTATAGATTTGAATCGGTCCAGCGTCACGCAACGCAAAAAACAATGGGTTACCACCCACCAACCTGCCAGTCGACCAAAATCCAAACTAGGCGCGATACGTACACACGATTTTTGAGCGCCAATCGAATTGGGCATATTGGAGCGTGTAACGAAAAAAAACTGCATTGTTGATTGACTCGAAGACGGTGATTGATAATCGGGAAACGCTGCGTATCCTCAAAGGAAGTCAAACGCGCCCTTTAAATAAGGTTCATAGTGCTTCCACTGTTGCGAGCTCCCCGTATAAATACCCTGACGAACTTGAATATTTGACGCGGTGGCTACACTCCTTGCGTTTTGTTCTGGCGCTAAGCAGGCATCCTCCCAAGCCAGCTCCAGGTAATCGATAAGAGCGCGTATCTCCGGATTGGGATTTGACGTAAGTTCTTCATAATCGAGATCGTAAATTCGCCCCCCTAGCTCGTCTCGCCAAAGGCTCATAAGATCTGCGTAATACCTGTGATATTGAATAATGTCGTCTATGGAATAACTATAAGCCAAGCCGCTGCCTGAAAAGTACTGCTTGAAGTTGGCCCAACAGACCGCTGCTGGATTTCGCCAAACATGGATGATTTTAGCCTGAGGGAACGCGGCGGCGATGAGGCCTAAATAGAGAAAATTGTCGGGCGTCTTGTCGCTGACGAAGAGCTCACCACTGGATTCAGCGACCAAACCTCTGAGGTACTTTTGTTTAAAGGTAGTCAACTGATCTAAACCGACCAGACAGTTGCCAGCTACCATATCGAAGCCTAGTTTAGCGGCAAGCGACAGCTCTCCTGCTCCCGCAACCTGGGAGTGGGAAGAAATTATCTGCTCTACTAAAGTCATTCCAGAGCGCGCCATGCCTACCAAAAATATCGGGCTAACTTGATCAGCGGGGAGACCCTGAGGGAATGAGGCTTGCCTTACACTAAATTGAGAGGATCTGACTCTGTCAAAGAGCAACTTGTCTTGTGCGAAATCATACCCCAGCAGTTTTTTGCGAAGCCGATTAGCCTCCAGGTAGAAACGGAAGGCATGTTGATATTCCTCCATGTCCTCGTGGGCTTTGGCTAATGCAAAACTGATTTGGCAACGCTCGTCCTCCGGGATATTTTCAGTGCTGTAGATGCGCTCCATTTGCCTGAACTGTTCATCTTTAGTGGCGAATGTCTTCATGGTCGCAAGGTGTCTGTGCGCTTCGGCGAAAGCTGGCATCTGCGCTATCGCCCTGAGACAGTGCTCAGTGGCCTGGTTGAATTCTCCCTGCTGTCGTAAAAGCACTGCCAGGTTAAGGTGGCATTGGGGATAATGTGGCTGAGCGGCGAGTGCGGCTCGGTAACTCAACTCCGCCTCTTTAAACCGACCAAGGTCCTGAAAAACGATGCCTAGGTTGTTGTGTGCCTCGGCGTGGCCGGGATTTAGCTCCGTTGTCCGTTTATAGCTTTGAGCCGCATCGTCAAGCCGCCCTAGATCCTGATTCACTAGCCCTAAATTATAAAAGGCGTCCACAAAGTCAGGCTTCACCAAAACGGCGGCCCGGTAAGCACGTGCGGCATCATCATACCGGCCAGAGTCTTGGAGGGTGATACCGAGCCGGAAATGGGTCGATGCGTCCTCCGGGCGCAGGGCGAGTGCCTCGCGATAGGCTGCTTCAGCCTCACCCAATCGATTTAGAGCGTACAGCGTCATTCCCAAATTATGATGCGCCAATGCACTGTGAGAATTTAGGCGAATCGCCTGCCGACAACTCTTCTCCGCTTCATTTAGCGCACCCAGCTCTTTTAGTACGGCACCCAAATTAAGATGCGCTTCTGAGTCGAGTGGCGACAACTCAGCTGACCGTTGAGCGGCTAGCAAGGCTGCCTCAGCTCTGCCGCCGTCGAGCAGGACCGCGCCAAGAACCTTCCAAGCAAAGGGATGCTGCGGATACTGCTGAGTGAGAGCACGCGCAGCCAGTTCCGCCTCGCCATGACGACCGTCTTGATAACGGGTAAGCAACGCCTTCAGTTGCGCTTGAGCAGGTCCATTGGAGGAAGAGGGCTGCTTAATAGAACCCAACCCTTGCCTCTTTTTATTTTCAGAGATTCGCCTGCGCTTTGCCACTAGTGCCTCCCCTACTATTCGCACAGAAAATGATGCGACTCCTCTTTACCGCAATGAGACGCGCGGCGCGCATAGGTTACAGTGTGGTTACATCGGGACAGCAGTTCACCAGCTATTCAATGGGCTCTACCAGCCTGTGGCAAATCTTGAAACTGCTTCGTGTCTCGGAAAACAAAGCACACATAATGCTGAATGCCTATGGCAGAGCAATGCAGCTAAGTCAGTGAGGACGCCATGGGAATACTCGTAAAGCCGACAAGAGTCTCTTCGAGCCGGATCGGGTGTAGTGCTCAAAAAGAGCCTGCTACCCATTATATCTACGCCTGAACGTCCAAGAGGAGGCTGCCCGCTCCCCGCTCCCCCATAAGCCTTAGATCGGCATTGCGTTCTGCAACCACTGCAGCGATCTTCAGCACCTCTTCTGAAGGAATTTGGCGCACCACCTCTTTAGTCTCGGAATTTTGAACCTGAACCACAAAATCGCCGCTACGCTCATCAACACTGATCGATAGAGATCGGGTAAGACCTTTTCCAAACGATGTAATCTGCTGAACTGCTTGCTCGATCTTTTGGGGATCCACCACCGACGATCCTGCGGAGGACACATCAGACGGCTGACTCCTGCCATCAAACGACAGGTTACCGACCTTTACCGGACCACTAGCCCCTTTGGCAAACTCGTCACGCAGGTTGACTGGAGTCGATAACCCCCCCACGCTCATGTCCGGCACTGTCACAGCTGAAATAGAAGCCATATATGCTCCAGCAACTACGAAACGGCCCTCGTGGCCGCTGTCTAGCCGGCGTTTAGACCCCGACCACCTGACACGTTAACTTACTTTTGGTTCCAAATAAAGCATTTAAACGACATTTCCCTGTAGCGGTCCGAAAGCCCGGAGCTTGGTCAAGACCTACTTCATCCTCATACTTAGTGGTGCAAAGTAATCTCAGATTTTAGACAAAGATATCCTCGGGCACACCGCCCCGCCTATGCTTTTCTGCCGCCATTTTAAGGCCAGATTCAAAATCGCGAGTGTATTCCTGGGTCTTGAAGAGTGGCTGACTCAACCGATTAACCTGCAACCTAGCCTTCAATGCTTCAAGTTTAGAGTCGTCATTGGCCAACTCCATAATCAACTGCTCGTAGTGTTCCTCAGTTTCTGTAATCAGATCAGACATTCCCATGGCGACAAGCAAACTCGACGCCACCCTTGCGGCAAACTGTTTCCCAACCTTGGTTACCAGAGGCAGTCCCGTCCAAAGAGCGTCGCTGGCGCCCGTGTGAGCGTTGTAATTAAAAGTATCGATAAATAAATCAGCATGCTGATGTCTCGCCAAGTGCTCAGCTTGAGCCATCCTTCTCGCGAAAATGATTCGATTAGCCTCGACGCCTCTGCGCTCCGCCTCTTCTCGGAGGTTTTGCTCTGCCACCGCGTTGGACTCCAAAAGCCACAGTACGCTATCGTCCACCGAGCTCAAGACGCGCATCCAAATATCAAACTCCCTCGGCCCTATCTTACAAATCTGGTTAAAACAGCAGAAGACAAAACCCTCCTCTGGTAATCCGTGATCAGCACGGACGGAATTAATCGGAGCAATCTGACGGCGGTCATCGTTTGGCTGATAAGAATTCGGTAAATAGATAATTTTCTCAGCGTAAAAGCACCTCTGTTCACTGGGGATCACCACGGGGTCAGCAACCAAGTAATCCATAAAATCCGTACCAAGCGTGCCAGGATAACCTAAGTAGCTGATTTGCACCGGCGCTAGCCTCTCCTTAAAAAGTTCGGTGCGAGTTTCTTTTGTGTAGCCATTCCGGTGGATGGCAATGTCGATTCCTAGTTCTCGGCTGGCATCGACAACTGCACTGGTAGGTAGCTCTCTGATATCTATAAAGTGGTCGACCGCAGCTTTAATCCGTTCGCGCATGACATCGTCACTGTTCGGACCATATGAAAATGCGAAAATTTCGAAGTGGTCGCGATCATGTGCTTCAAGCATCCCCGCCATCAGATGCATGCCCGGAAAGTCATGAAAGTCAGCACTGAAATACGCTACCTTCAGCCGGCCAGACCTCGCTGTAGCAGTCTCCGGAAACGCCCTCTCCGGTCCACCATGAAGCTCCGCCGCATATCGCTTCGCTCGAAGCAATTGTTGCTCGGCATCGTCACACCAGGTTAATGCCACCCAGGGCGGCACAGCTTTGGTTGCAATACCCAACATAGCCGAATCTTTCGCCAGTTTATTGTAGACACTAAAATCAGCCAACTGCTGACGGATGTGGTTTAAATGGGCCTCTGCCATGGCGTATTGGGGGTTAAGCGATAAAGCTCGACCGAGCATTTCTTGGGCATCTGCCAAGGACCCGAGGTCTTCCAATGTTAGACCTAAATTGAAATACGCGTCTGAATAATCTGACCTTAATGCTATCGCCAACCTGAAGTTCTCAACCGCCTCATTCAGCCGGCCCATTCTTTTAAGCGTCACCCCTAAATTACCATAAGCACAGTCAAGATCAGGTTTCAGGTTAATAGCACCGCGATACCACTCCTCCGCCTCGCTTAGCCTCCCCATCTCGAGCAACGCGCCGCCCATATTGTACTTGGCTTCAAAGTGAGCTGGGTTAAGCGACAAACTTTCAGAAAAACATGCCTCGGCCTCAGCAAGCCGCTTCATGGACTGCAATACTATTCCTAAATTATTGTGAGCCTCGGCGCTTAAAGGTGACAGTCGAATAGCCTGTCGATAGCTGCTTTCGGCCTTGTCAAGTTCATTTGCAAGCCGGTATGCATTGGCTAAATTATAGTGCGCCCTCGCGTCGGATGGGGACAGCGCGACGAGCTCTTGACTCGCTTCGAGTGCCTCAGTCACTCTACCGTCTGCAGCCGTGATTACGCTGAGCACGCTCCACGCCAGAAAATGGCTTGGGAACTTCTTTACTATTTGCCTCGCTAATACCTCAGCGCCGCCAAAGTCTGCGCCCTCATAGCATCTGACCAGAGCCGCTATCTGCTGCTCGGGGGGTGCATTCGTCGCTTCCGCACCAGGAGGATCCATAGCTGGGAGGGCTTCCTCAGTGGCCAGTGGCTGACCACTAATCAATTCGCTAGATTCCAATTCAGCAGGGTTATTGCCCGCTAGATTCTGTTCAACGCATGCCTGCAAAATACTGAACTCCCGAGCATCCAACTCTGCTGAGGGCAGTCCAAAAAGTCTCGCCTCTTCTACGACCTTGCCTGCCTCATCAAATCTTTTGGCTGAGATGAGAGCATCAAGATAATTAATCCATAACGACTGATCATCAGGGCTAGCATCCAAAGCCCTCTTGAGGCAATCGGCCGCTGAAGAAAATTGATTTGTACTCATCAGTAGCAGCCCCAGAGCATGATTGGTCTCGGGCTGTCTTGGAGTAGAGTACAAAATATGCTCATAACTAGCTTGCGCCAGAGCAAAGTCCCCACTCTGATGGGCGTCCAAACCCCGCTGTAGCATCTGCTCAATAATTGGTGTCAACACAAACTCCTAAGGCCGCAAAGCGACTGTCCAAGTATCATTTCACCGCTATGCAAAGCGGACGCATCTGACTAACACACAGCAGTCGCCTCCGCATAACGTCCGAATCTTCTAGTCTCTGGATCAACATCAGTGAACCCTAGATATCTTCGCCGACATTGCGATACTCGCTCACTGCTGCAAGGCACTTCTTATTACTCAAGCTTGCCTCCAGAGTCTGCCCGCGGGCGACGGCCAACTCGCTCACAAGCTCTTCATTGAGGTGCAAAATGACCGCCAAAGCCTCTGCTATTAGCTCATTACCTTGCTCAAGCATTGGACTTTCAAAACAATGCCGCAAGGTTTCGCGCCTAGTAATCTCCATTTCCGCGACAGTGTTCCAGTCTTCACAGCGCGCGCTGGCGAGCATTTCTCGCGTTTGTTTAATCACGTCGGCAAGCAAGCGAGTTTGCGGGAGCGTTAACTGCTCGCCCTGCGCATCGCCATGCGAAATTTCGCCAAATATCATGGGTTTATTCCACAGCACTGTGTAACTCGGGCGGAATCGAATCCCATCCACCCTTCACCTCTCGCAATAGGCCAGCCACTTCTTTTAATATTTCCAGATCTTTTTCCCTGCTGGCTTGCAAAAGGCGACGACAAACATAATCGTAAATTTGCTCCAAATTCGCAGCTATTTCCCCCCCCCGCTCTGAGTCAAGCATGGCACGGAGGTTATCCACAATTGTCATCGCCTTTCCTATTGCTTCACCCGTAGCCGAGATGTCCCCCGAGTTGACGGCGCCAGTTGCCTTGGCAATGCTCTCAAGTGCACCATCAAGCAACATCCCGATAAGCTTATGGGGAGTCGCATCGGTCAATGCCGATTCATTTTTTGTGACCATGTACGCGGTTAAACCTGTATTCGCATTCATCTTAAAAACCTCTATTTTCGTTTACTTCGATGTCTTGCCGGGTATGGGTATGTTCGCAAGCTGCGCTGCGACAAATGAGCCGGTAGAAGTCAGTTGATTTACTAACGAGTCCAATGAATTGAACTGTCTACGTAATCGAGCTTCAGTGGCGGCAAGGGTTTTAGTTAGGTCCGCTCGTTCAGTTACGATATCTTCTGCTTTGGACTGCAGACTTGTGATACGCGTATTCAAGGATTTGTCGTCACCGAGTAAACCGGTTAATAAATTATCTAATTGACCTAAAACCCCCTGAGAAACGGTTATTGTCCCGCCAGTGGTGCTTGTCACAGCCATTGCCAAGCCGGCCGCATCACTTCCCACCGCACCGCTAAGGATGTTGCCGGCGGCGACACCTGCCACGCCATTGATTGTGCCAACTAAATCCGCGCCGTTAGAAGAAGCGGCGGTATTGAAACCCAAGGTAGTCAAAGTTGTATCACCCGAGCCGTTAGCCAACTGCACACTGGAACCGGCGCCAACCGCGTTAGACGTGATTTTCAGTGAGCTGCCATCTACACTAACCGTAGCAGCCTTCGTGGCTAAGCGCAGTGTTGCGTCAGCGTTTATCTGAGTTTGCAGCTCAGTTGCCAAGGCAGAAACACTCCCGTAAGTGCCATTGGAAAGGGTAATCGTCCCACTAGATGTTCCGTCGATTGTCAGTGTAAATGTCTCGTTGCTTGTATTGATGGTGATTGGGGCAGATAAGGAACTGCTTGTTTTGCTTCCGCTAACGGCGAGTGAACTCACGGCTACACTGTAAAGCCCCACCCCTACCGACGTGGTAGCACTCACGCTGGTCAAGCCGCTCCCGAGGGACGGCTCTGCAAAGTGAGTCAGCACTGCTGTCACGTCATCATAATTAGCTACCAAGGCAGCGCTTAATTTAGTGTCGTCTACAGCCAATTGGCCAGTTGATGAAGTGGTAATTCCGAGTTCAGCAAGTCGAGAATAGGAGCCCGTAAAACCTTTTGCAGCCGCTCCTAAAGTGGTTCGCAACTGACTAGCTATAGAGAGCACTGAGAAATCACCTTGCAAAGGCCCACCCGTTTTCGTGGCAAAATCATAGCCTGTCAAATCGTCTAATGTTGTGACTAAACTGTTGTAGCCATCAACAAAGGTATTCACC
>ERZ887849.2517-NODE-2517-length-15061-cov-13.359523_pt1 | contig 15061 bp, 15 predicted proteins | sample MGYA00521267_ERZ887849 | MGnify/ENA primary metagenome ERZ887849 (study PRJEB32303, sample SAMEA104408601) | aquatic metagenome | biome: Brackish water; feature: Pelagic; material: water | place: Baltic Sea | collected 2014-06-06T16:11:00 | depth 2,863 m ... | reverse complement strand
TGTAATTTGGGCCAGTGAGATTTGGGCCAAGTGAGATTTGGGGGGAGATTGTCAGATAATGGCAAAGCAAGACGCGGTCCGCGTTACGGGGCTGAACAAGTGGTTTGGCGATTTTCAAGCGCTCAAGAACGTCGATTTAACTGTTTCTCATGGTGAGCGTGTTGTCATTTGTGGGCCGTCCGGTTCTGGCAAGTCGACCTTGATCAGATGTGTCAATGCGCTCGAAGATCATGATACGGGTGAGATTGTTCTCGACGGTGTGACACTGGGGCAGGACGCCTCGTCGGACAAGAGAGCGCTTGCCGAGGTTGGCATGGTCTTTCAGCAATTCAACCTGTTTCCCCATCTGACCATCCTCGAAAATTTGACATTGGGGCCAATCAAATCCCGCGGTATGAACAAGGCTGATGCCGAGGCGTTGGCGATGAAATATCTTGAGCGTGTTCGCATCCCCGACCAAGCGCACAAAAGGCCAAGTGGCCTGTCTGGCGGCCAGCAACAGCGCGTCGCCATTGCCCGGTCTTTGTGCATGGAGCCAAAGATCATGCTCTTTGATGAGCCAACTTCGGCGCTGGACCCAGAGATGATCTCAGAGGTTCTTGACGTGATCGTTGATCTTGCCGATGAGGGAATGACGATGATTTGTGTAACGCATGAGATGGGGTTTGCCAAACAGGCGGCGGACCGGATGGTCTTCATGGATGAGGGCGAAATCATCGAAACCGGCTCACCAGGTGATTTTTTCACCGCGCCGGAAACCGATCGGTGCAAGCGCTTCCTAGACCAGATCCTGCGTCACTAGCAGATATCTCTCCCCGCATTATAAAGACAAAAGCAAGGCCTGTCAGCACCGTCTGGCAGGCTTTTGCCCAGCCTCCGGCAGGCTTTTTGCCTAGCGCATGGCGCCGCGTTTTTCGAGCCTGTTGAACACAAGGGAACAGGCAAAGCAGACGCTGAAATACATGAATCCCACAGCGAGCCATACTTCAAAGAAGCGTTGCTCTGAGATCGCTATCTCCATCGCGAGGAATGACAATTCCTGAATGGAAATCAATGCGACCAGCGAGCTGTCTTTGATCAGCGTGATGAACTGGCCGGCCAGTGGCGGCAGAACCCGCTGAATGGCTTGGGGCAATATCACATAGCGCAATGTTTTCATGCGGCTTAGCCCGACTGTGTGACCTGCTTCGGTTTGCCCCTTGGGTATGGACTGAATGCCGGCGCGAACGATCTCGGCAATATAGGCGGCGGACATCAGGGCAAGGCTGATCACCCCGGAAATGAAATTTTCAACCAGATTAGACGGGCCAATCAATAGCTCGAAGGACGCACGCGTTCCGGGTGACAGCCCTTCGAGCGTCTCTCTGATTTCCAGATGCGGAATGATCTGGCTGCTGATGAAGAAATAAAAGAGAAACAGGAAAGGCACCGGGGGAATGTTGCGGATGAATTCAACATATACCCAACCAACCAGACGCGGCAGCAGGCGTTTGCTGGTTCTGGCAATGCCCAGAAGAACGCCAATAATTGTCGACAGAATGAGCGCCCAGATCGAAATTCGAATGGTTGTGATCAGGCCTTTGATTAACAGATTTGGTAAAAAGCGCGATGTTTCCTCATCCCACCGGAAAAGATAACCGGGGATCACCGACCAGTCCCAATTATAGATCAGCACAGAATCAATCCGGTAAATCACATAGGCGACAAAAATCAAGACGGCCGCCAACACCACAAAATCAAGCGGAACAATTTTCAGTTTATTCTTGTTGTTTGCCATCTTATGCGCGTCTCCGAACCTTGCGTTCAAAATACCCAACGACTGTCGAGAGGAGAATGGTCATGACCAGATACATGCCGCCAACGATCAGCCATATCTCAAAGCTCATGAAGGTGTCAGCCACCAGGTTCCTGGCTTCGGTGGTCAGTTCAAACACCGCAACAAAGCTGAGAATGGCCGAATGTTTGATCAAATTGACCAAAATCCCTGTCAGCGGTGGCAGCATTAATGGAATGGCCTGCGGCAGAATTACATTCATGTAGGTCCTGCGCTTGTCGAGGCCGATGGTGCGCGCCGCTTCCCATTGGCCGCGCGCGACAGAGTTGATGCTGGCTCTGATAATTTCTGAGGCAAATGATCCTTCAAAAAAGGCGAGGCACAAAATGCCTGTCCATAAAGGATTGTTGATGCCGAGGATGGGCTGCAAAACGAAATAAAAAATTGATACTTGCACCAGCAACGGGGTGTTGCGGATAATTTCAACATAGCCCCGGGCAAGCGCACGGCCAGATATGGATTGCGAAAGTCTGAGGATCGCCGTTGTCAGGCCGATCAGCAGGGTCAGGACCATGCCCCACGCCGCTGCATAGAGCGTTACCTGCAATCCATAGATCAGCGGGCCCCAGATGATCTCGCCGTCAATTTCGCGGAAAAAGAAAGCTGGTACGCGGTACCATTGCCACCGATATTCCATCTGATCGACGCCGCGCCAAATGACCCATCCCAAGACGGTGATCAGCAAGAAGAATTGCGCCACGTCGGCAACAGGCGAGCGGGCACCCAGTTTTTTGACCATATTTTGCATTCAGATTGCCTTTGCCGGATAGTATCGCGGCCCCCAAGGAGCCGCGATACATGATGATATGGGTAACAATTTTAGGCGCAGCGCTGGGTGTTGCCACTAGCGCTGGCCAGGTGTCATCCGACTAGTTGACTTGATCTTTCCAGTCACGGCTCTGGAACCACTTGGCGTGGGTTTGCTCAAGCCATCCATCAAGAGTTCTGTACTGAATCCAGTTGTCAAAGAAGTTAAGCGCATCAGGATCACCCTTGCGAACCGCAAACGCGGATGCAGACGGGTCAAACGGTCCGACGCCAAACGGGTGATACAGCACCTCTGGATTATCGATCACATAATAGGCAGGCTTCGGCTCTGACGTCAAAAACGCGTGAGCATTGCCATTCAACACGTCCTGAAGGGCCTGTGCATCATCGTCAAATTGACGAACGCGGGCCTTTGGGAACAAGCGTGCGGCGGTCTCGCCAGGGGCGGTGCCTCTTTTGATGGTCAGGGTGACCTTGCTGCTGTTCCAGTCATCCATTGTCTCAAGCCCGTCCTTTGCAGCGAGCGCCTTGTTCGCGGCCATGCCGACATTAAGATACGCATAAGGCTTTGAGAAATTCACGGTCAGATTACGGGTAGGCTTTTGCACCATGCCGGTGATGATGACGTCAAACTTGCCAGCAAGAAGCGCCGGAATAATTCCGTCCCATGCGGTTGGGACAAGCTCAACCTCAACGCCCATATCCTCGGCAAGCTGTTTTGAGACATCAACCTCAAAACCGATCAGATCACCTTTTTTGTCGCGCATCGCCCATGGCACGAAAGTCGCCAAGCCAACTACAAGCTTGCCGCGCTTGACCACGTCGTCGACCACGCTATCCGCAGATGCTGGTCCAATAGCGCCAAGGCACATCACCAAAGCGATGAATGCGCTGAGCAGTTTACTACACGTCTTCATATTTACTCTCCCTTGTATTTTACTTTTTTAGCTGTTTGATCATGCTTATGATTTGAGACCAATACAGCCAAAGCGAAGGGCCTATCTTTGTAGAAACGTTAGGCGTTGTCTAGATAAATTAACGATGGAATCACCATAGGGGGCAAAAGATAACGACGTTAAAACCAATGTCATACGCTGTGGGTTGGCAGGGACCGCTTTCATTTGGCGTCAGGATAAAAACAACAATCAGAATTGAGCAATGAATTGTTTACATTATACGAACTGCCTGTGAGCAGCTACAGTTGTAAGACCCGTATTATCCTTGATCATAAGGGTGTTGAGTGGGTGTCGATGGCCCCGCCTGATGGTTATGGCAGCACAGCCTATCGCGCTATTATTCCTGCTGGCACCATTCCTGCGATAGATCAAGATGGCTTTCGGCTGGCTGATTCGGAAGCCATTGCCGAATATCTCGACGAGACGGTGAAAGCGCCAGCGATGCTGCCGGCAGATGCAAGATTGCGCGCCCGTGCCAGAGAAACATCACGCTTTCACGATACCAGGCTGGAGCCTTTGTTGCGGGGCTGCTTTGCGCATGTGGCGCCAGCGACCCGCGATCTGGAAATTGTTTCGGCAAATCTGAGCCTGTTGGAAAAACGACTTGGTCAATTGGCGTTAATGGTGGCGCCATCGCCGCTGTTATTTGGCGATCAATTGACCATAACCGATTGTGGTTTTGTGCCCAGTTTTGCCCTGATGAAAACGCTGTCTGGGGTTTTTGACTTTGATCTGAAGATGCCACAAAAGCTGGCCGATTATGAATCGGCCTTGACCGCGCATCCCTCAGTTGCGGCGCATAACACGGCTTATTACGCGGCGCTAGAGGCGTGGGTCGCCAGCAAGTTTGCCTGATCATCGGCCCTAAAGTACAAATCGTTAGTCATTAAGTGACAGATGCTGTCTCACCCGAGATTTACCCGAGATTTACCCGAGATTTACTGTCTAAAGACGGTTCTCGTGTCTTGACGCCGCCATGCCTGACGCTGTACCGTTTCACTTTATGTATGCACATAATGCGCCTGTCCGATTTGTCGGCGGTGCACAGCACGAGGAAACAGAAATGAGACATTATATCAAATCCGCACTCTCAACCGGTATGTTGGCGACCGGTGTTTTGGCGGCCGGTGTTTTGGTTGCCGGCAGCATGGTCATGTCGGCATCTGCCGACACCATTAAGATTGGCTTTAACGTGCCATTGACCGGTTTTGCTGCTGCTGACGGTCAGTCGGCGCTGCACGGCGCAGAGCTTGGCGTTGGACAGGTGAATGCTGCTGGCGGTATCAATGGCGAGATGCTTGAGCTGGTGGTCTATGACGATCAGGCCAGCCCGAAAGAGGCGGCCCCACTGGCGGTCAAGATGATCACCCAGGATGAAATCGTTGCGGGCGTATCTGGCAGTTATTCAGGGGCCACCCGCGCCGCCGCGACAATTTTCGCCGAAAGCAAAGTGCCTTATATTTCCGCTTATGCCATCCATCCAGACATCACGCGCGCTGGCGATTATGTCTTTCGTACATCCTTTATGGGAGAGGTTCAGGGACGTGCAGGTGCAAAATTGATTGGCGAGATGCTGGGCAAGAAGCGGGTTGCGATGGTCACGCTGAACAATGATTTTGGCAAGTCGCTCGCCACCGGTTTCAAAGAGCAGGCTGGCAATTTCGGGATCGAGATCGTGGCCGAATATGAATACAGCATCAAGGACCGTGAATTTGGCCCGATCATTTCCAAGATTAAGGCTGACAAGCCGGATGCGATCTATGCCTCTGGTTATTTCTTCACCGCTGGCCCCATGGTCAGCCAGATCAGGGCTGCCGGTCTCGACCAGCCCGTTGTTGGTCAGGAGGGTTATGACAGCCAGAAATTTATCGAGATTGCGGGCGGCGCCTCAGAGGGTGTGTTAATCACCACATCGCTTGATCGCGATTCGAGCGCGGCAGAGACAAAGGATTTCATCAAAGGGTTTGCAGCGAAAGCAGGCTATCCTGCCGATATGGTTGCCGCCTCGGCACATACGGCGATTCTGGTTTTGGCCGATGCGCTGAAAAAATCCGGATCAGGCGACAAGGCGGCCTTGCGTGATGCTGTTGCCAAGACTGATCTGACAGCCTCTACCGGTCACATCTCGTTCAACGCGCTTGGCGAAGTGCAAAAGGACGTTCAGGTCCAGATCGTAAAAAATGGCAACTGGCACCATCATTCGGTGATCAGTGATGCGGTTTTGCTGGCACCGCCGGCACAATAGACAGACATAGATGACGGCGGCAAGCCTCTCCTGACTTTGGGGGGCTTGCCCCGCTTTTGGAACGATTATGCTATTGATTGATTTATGCATCCAAGGGCTGATCCAAGGGGCAATCTATGCGCTTATCGCGCTTGGCCTGACCCTTGTTTACGGTCTGCTGCGCATTCTGCATGTCGCCCATGCAGCGCTGTTCACGCTTGGCGGCTATGTTGGCGTGGTTGTCACCAACGGCAGTGGCAGTTTTCTTCTGGCCTTGCTGACCGCTATGTTGATCGTCGGGTTTGTTGGCATGGCCAGCTATCGGGTGATCTACAAGCCCTTGCTGATGCGCCCTCCCTTGATTGCCCTGATTGCCTCGATTGGTGTTTTTATCGCCTCTGAGGAATTGTTTCGCCTCGTATTCGGGGCGTATGGCTTGTCCTATACCAATCCGCCATTGAAAGGGCAGGTTGAAATTTTGCCGGGGATTTCGCTGAGCCATGCCCGCATTCTTGTCGTCGTGCTTGCTGTGGGGCTGTTGTCGGGCATGGGCTGGTTGGCCGTTCATACGCGCATTGGCATCGCGGCACGGGCGACGGTCGTCGATCCGGCGATGGCGGCAAGCAGTGGGGTGAATGTTGAGACAATACGCTATGCCAGCTTTTTCATTGGCTCGGCCTTTGCTGGCGCGGCGGGTGTGATGGTGTCATTATTGAATAATCTGGTTGAACCAACGATGGGTGCGGTGCCCTCATACAAGGCACTGGCGATCATCGTTCTGGGGGGGCTTGGCAGTGTTCGGGGGGCGTTGGTCGCTTCGCTCGCGCTTGGCGTGATTGAGGCCTTTGGCACGATCTATGTTGGCCATATACTTGACCGGGATTCGATTGCCTTTGCGTTCCTGATCATGATCCTGATGGTTCGCCCACAGGGCTTGTTGGCGCGGGGGTGACGTGATGGCTTATGAAATTGTCGTTCTCACAAATATGGCGATCAGCATTCTTTTTGCGCTGTCGCTCAATGTGATCACTGGCTTTTGCGGGCAGGTCAGCCTGGGGCATGCTGCCTTTTTGGGCATTGGTGCCTATACCAGCGCGATCCTGAGCAAGGCCGGTGTGCCGCTTGTTGTCACCTTTATTCCGGCGATGGGAATGGCGGCGTTGGTTGGGCTTGTGGTCGGCGTAGCCTCCTTGCGGGTGCGGCATGATTTTCTGGCGATCACCACAATGGGGGTTGTCTTTTTGTTTACCGGGATCGTTCGCAAGCAGGATATTCTTGGTGGTGAGATTGGCATTGCGGGCATTCCGGCGCCAGAATTTGGCCGGATTGGCTTGCTGGTAACAGCGTTGCTATGCGTTCTTGCCTATCTTTTGTTTGTCATACGAATTCGAAAATCATGGGCTGGATTTGCCTTTGACTCAATCGCTGAGGATGAGGATACGGCGCGGTTGCTGGGCATTCACGTGCCTCGGTTCAAGCTGTTTGCCTTTTTGGTGGGAACCGCTGGTGCCGGTCTGGCAGGTGCCCTTTACGCGCATCAGATCAGGTTCATCGGCCCTGATAGCTTTGGTTTTGTCGAATCGATATCCGTTCTGGCGATGGTCATCATTGGGGGGATTGGCTCCATCTGGGGGGTGATTTTGTCTGCGGCGCTGCTCTCCGCGCTACCACAGTTTTTCCAGATCATCGACGATTTCAAATTGCTGGTTTATGGCTTGTTGCTGTTTGGGGCAATGCGCTTTGCCCCCGATGGCATAGATGGGCTGCTCAAACGCCTGTTTCGACGAGCGGGAGGCACCCGATGACGCCAGCGCGCCTTTCGGTTAATGATGTTTCGGTCAGGTTCGGTGGCCTCATGGCGCTTGAGGGGGTCGGCCTCGAGGTTGGCGATAACCAGCTGCTTGGTTTCATTGGTCCGAATGGGGCGGGCAAGACCACGTTGATGCGGGTGATCATGGGTATCGTTCAGCCGGTTTCAGGCCAGGTCATGCTCGATGGTCAGGATATCTCGAAGCTGAATTCTGTTCAGCGCATTCATGCCGGCGTCGCCCTTGGCCAGCAAATCGTCAAGCCGTTGCGGGCAATGTCGTTGCTCGACAATGTCGCGCTGGCCTTTGGTGGCAGCAAGCTGTTGTCTCCGCTGCGGGCATTATCTGTGCGGTCACGCGCCACAGAGCGCGAAGCGGCGCGGGCGATTCTGTCTGATGTTGGTCTTGGTGCGGTTACGGACAAATTGCCAAATGAGGTGCCGCTTGGCTATCTAAAGCGGCTTGAGGTGGCGCGGGCATTGGCGCTAGGGCCGCGGCTTTTGCTGCTTGATGAACCGCTGGCTGGTCTTAGCAAGCCGGAAGCGGGCGAAATGGCCGACCTGATCGCCGGGTTGCCACGACCGGGACTGAGCGTGGTCCTGATTGAGCATAATTTGCCTCAAGTCCTGCGTGTCTGCCCGCATCTTTATGTTCAGGCGAACGGGCGGGGACTTGCCTTTGGGCCAACCGATGACGTGATGGCAATGCCCGCTGTGCGCAAGGCGTATCTCGGGGGGGAGGGGTGATGCTACAGGTGGCCGACCTTGTTTGTGGTTATGGTGATATCACCGCGGTTCATGGCATCAGCCTGACGCTTGGGCAGGGTGAAACGATGGCGCTTGTTGGCCCGAATGGGGCTGGCAAGACAAGCTTTTTGATGGCGCTTGCCGGGCATATTCAGCCGCAATCTGGCGCGATCACGCTGGATGGTGAGACCATTAATACGCTTGCCGCGGCGCAGCGGTGCATGCGCGGGATTGGGCTGGTCCCTGAGGGGCGCCGAATCTTTCCTGATTTGACGGTGATGGAAAATCTAGTTGTTGGTGGCTATTCCCGTCCCCGGAGCGAACAGACACTAAACCTTGACCATGTCTATGACATTTTTCCGCGTCTTCACGATCGCCAGAAACAGCTTGCCGGTTCATTGTCTGGCGGCGAGCAGCAAATGCTTGCATTTGGCCGGGCGATGATGGCGCGCCCCCGCCTGATGCTGGTTGATGAATTATCACTTGGGTTGATGCCGCGGGTGGTTGATGAATGCTATGCCGCTCTCGACAAGCTGGTGGCCGCAGGCATTGCAGTCATTCTGGTTGATCAGAATAGCGATGCGGCGCTGGCATTTTGCTCATCGGCACTCATTCTGGAATCCGGCCACATGACTTGGTCTGGCCTTGCCGCCAACGCCCCTGAATCGTTGACGCATTAGCCAGCCAGCCAGCCAGCTTGCCGCCGCGCCCGCTATTTGATTGCGCCACTTATTAACCTCAACCCAATTCAGGCCAACCTTGCCTATTCAGCTCATCCTCATCTATTCAGCTCATCCTCATCTATTCAGGGAAAATCCATGTCTCGGAATAATAGAGAAATGCTGTTGAGAGCGGCAGGCCGGCTTGTTGGCGCGACACTGGTTTGCCCGCTAGGCGGCGGCCATTGACCTCAACATAGGCTGATTTTGAATCGACAAGCAGGCTGTACATGATGCGATCGCCGGTTCCGGTGAGTTCGGGCGGCAGTTCCAGCGCCGTCGGCTTGCCCAGCTCTTGCCAAACCAGCTTGACCTCGAGGCCCCCGCCGGTCACCGTCTCGCTGTAAAAATCACCACATGGGTCACCCGCGCTAACCACCTTGTCAATCGTCAGCTGTGATGCGGCCGCATAGGCAGGCGCGCCGCCAAATGTGCCCAGCTTTTCGATGAAACCCTCCTTGATGTAATCGCGAAGGGCCTCGTTATCCGCCATGATGACGTTACAGCAATCAGGCATGCCAGCTGCCTTTGCTGGATTTTCATAGAGCAACAAGATATTGCCCGGTCCAACCGGCGACCAGACAACACGGAAATAAAGCATCAGAACTGACCAATCACCATCAGGGTCGGTTTTAAGCAGCATTCCCGGATTTTCACCTGTCCAGTCAATGGCGCCTGTTCTTACATTTGGTTTGATTGGCATGATAATTTCCTCGAACTCAGACCGGGTTAACCCATGTTTCAGACAGCGCCAAAAAGGCCGTACTCATTGTCTGTCCGAAAAATTGCCGATCGACAACCTGACCCGGTAGGGCGGTGCCATTGATCGTGATTCGGGCATCCGCCGCTTCTAGAAATACGGCGTACATGTCATGTGCCTTGGTGGCAGATTCATTTGGCCCAACTTCGACCGCCATTGGTGCCTTTAGGTTTTTCCATGTCATCTGCAATTGCAAATCATCGGCGCATAATCTCTCGCTATAGCTGTGCGGCATATTCCGATTGTCCTGATGGCTGTCGGTAACATCGAACCAGCTCATGGCCTGTACTCCGGCCTTGCCAACAAGAGTTGGAAATTTGGAGGCAAAATTTTCGATCAGATATTCCATCATCGGGCGGTTATCAGTGAGGCACAGATTTGGCACCTCTGGATAGCCGGAAGGCGTGTCCGGATCGCCCAGAATTATTGCGCCAACCCCGCGTCCATGGGGCGACAGGACAATTCTAAAGAACAGCGCCACAACCGAATAATCCCCATCGGGGTCAGACTTCAGATAAATGCCCGGGTTTTCCCCTGACCATTCAACCATTCCTTGATTTAACGGCACCCTCTGCATATCCTAGCTCCCGAACCATTCAGCCTTAAAATGTTACAATTCACCGGCAATATAATGACAGCAATCGTTGCTGGCTCTGTCAAAACAACCAACAAGCATCATTTGAATGATGGCACATTTCGCACAATGGCGTAACATGTTTCAGCGTTAATTTGCACCCCACCTAACCATTGGTGAAGAAGGTGACGCGGACGAGAGAGGTATTGGCAGGTGACAAGACAGTTTCAGCATGTGATCGATGGGCAGAGCATCGCCCCAGACAGCGGCGAGTGGATTGACAGTGTTAATCCGGCGACGGGTGAAGTGTGGGCGCGCTTTGCCCGCGGGAATGCGAGCGATGTTGCGGCGGCGGTTGCGGCGGCGGTCACGGCCTGCGGCCGGCCAGATTGGCGCGATGACAGCGCCAACCGGTCGGCGGTCCTGCATGCCATTGCCGATCTGCTTGACCAGGGTTTTGAACAGCTCATCGAAGTTGAAGTGAATGACAATGGCAAGCGCATCCGCGAGGTGCGGGGACAATTTGCCGGGCTTGGTGGATGGTATCGTCATTTTGCTGTGGCGCTGGCAGATTTGCAGGTTGAGGCATTGTCGCTTGATCAACCGGGGGTTTCAGCACGGCTTGAATTGATGCCTTATGGTGTCGTTGGCGCGATTACAGCCTGGAATTCACCGCTGATGATTGCGGCCTGGAAGGTCGCCCCCGCCCTTGCCGGCGGGAATGCGGTGATTATCAAACCATCGGAAATGGCGTCTGCCTCCACCGTTATGTTTGCCGAATTGCTGGCCCCGGTTGTCCCAAAAGGGCTGATCAATGTGATCACTGGCTATGGGCACGAAGCGGGCGCAGCGATTGTCGCGGCAGACGACGTACGCAAAGTGACCTTCACAGGCTCTGAGATTGGCGGCTCAAAAGTCGCCGCCACAGCCGCCGAGCATGTCAAGCCAGCGACGCTGGAATTGGGCGGCAAATCGCCACAGATCGTGTTTGCTGATGCCGATTTGGAAAACACCGTGAACGGGGTTCTGTCAGGAATCTTTCTGTCAAACGGCCAGTCTTGTGTTGCCGGTTCGCGCTTGATCATTCAAGAACCCATCCGCGATTTGTTTTTGCAACGCCTGCAAGAAAGAGTGGCGTCTTTGCGGTTTGGTGATCCTTTGCGCGACGATACCGACATCGGGCCAATCGCCAATAAACCGCAATTTGACAAGGTTTTAGCAATGCTGGATCGGGCCAAGCAGGCAGGGGCTAAAGTGTTTGCGGGCGGCCATGCGGTCAAAGTTGAGGGGTTTGAAAATGGTTATTTCATCGCCCCCACTATTTTGGAGGCTGTGGCAACCGATTCTGAGATATGGCAGCAAGAGGTGTTTGGCCCAGTTTTATGTGTGCGAAGTTTTGCAACGGCAGACGAGGCAATTAGGTTGGCGAATGATTCGAATTATGGGCTTGCCGCTGGTGTGTGGAGCGGCGATGCTGATTTTGCCAGCAGCGTCGCAAGCCGGATTGATGCTGGCACCGTATACATCAATCATTATCGTTCGGTGAGTGCATGTGCGCCGGTTGGGGGGATCAAAAAATCTGGTTATGGTCGTGAATTGGGGCCGAATGCGATCAGGGACTTTATGCAGGAAAAGGCCGTCTGGCATGGCACAGCGCCATTGCCGAACCCTTTTCAACGTTAAAAGTTAGCCAATAACAAATGGCCCGTAATAAAATAGAGTGGAGACAGGCATGACCGATGGGGTGACGTTACCCGAGGGTAATTTTCGTGGACATAGCAAACAGAATGTGTGGTCAGAGGCGCCCGACCCACTTTTGGCCGAAGTTGGCCCCGGAACGCCATGCGGTGAATATCAGCGCCGCTTTTGGATGCCGGTGGCGATGACCAATCAGGTTGGTGACAAGCCGTATCGCATTCGCATTTTGGGTGAGGATTTGATTCTGTTTCGCGAAAAAGGCGGCCAGCTTGGTCTTGTGCATCTGCATTGTGCGCACCGCAACATGTCGCTCGAATTTGGCATTATCGAAGAGGGTGGCATTCGGTGCAGCTATCACGGCTGGAAATATGACATTGACGGCACCATTCTGGAAACACCGTGTGAGCCAAGGGTAAGCAAGATCAAGGAAAAGGTCTGTCTTGGGGCCTATCCGGTGGTCGAATATAAGGGTCTTGCTTTTACCTATATGGGGCCGCCCGACAAAATGCCAGAGTTTCCATTTTACGATACGTTTGATGAGGAAGGGGATGAAATGCTGCCCTACCTGATTGATTCGCCCTGTAACTGGCTTCAGGTGATGGAAAACGCATGGGATCCCTTTCACACGGTCTATTTGCATACAAAGGCGGTGCGCTCGCAGTTCATCGAAGCCTTTGCAGAATTGCCGCGCATTGAATATTTCTCGACAAAGATCGGTGATTTCTACACCAACACCCGCCGTGTTGACGATATCATCTGGCTGCGCGTGCATGACAAGGTTTTGCCGTCATTTACCCAGAATGGCGGTCATTTTCCAACTCCTGACGGCTCGCTCTATTTTGGCCGCTGCGGCTTGTCACGCTGGGTAGTGCCAATCGATGACGAAAACACAAGGGTGATTGCCTGGCGGCATTTCCGTGAGGGCGAAGATCCAAAGGGTTTGACCGACCGGGATGAGGTCGGTTTTGGCAAGACTGATTTCTATGGGCAAGGGCCTGACCGCTCATATGATCAGCGCCAAAGCGATCCGGGTGACTATGATGCATGGGTCTCACAAGGCCCGCAGAATATTCACGCGCGGGAGAATTTGGGATTCACCGACCGTGGTGTGGCCAAGGTAAGGCGCAAACTGCGTGAGGCAATTCAAACCGTTGAAAACGGCGGTGATGTGGTGCAACCGGCATCGCTTGGCCTCAACCCTATCCCAACTTATGGCGGTGATACAATGTTGCGAATTCCGGTAATAGAGGGCCGCGATGATGAGGCGGTATTGCGGGAAGTTGCGCATGCTGTCGCCGCAATCTATACCTCCGCCGATGAGATGCAGGGCGCAGGGCGGGCTGACTTCATTCGCCAGAAACTCAAGGAATATGAGGAAAGTTGGGGATGAGTATGAAAGCACCATTGGCTGATTTGCACCCCGCCGATTTGTTTGCATTTGACAGGCTTTCGGTTGTCCAACCCTTTTGGAAGGGCTTTGACAGTGCGGCCAATCATTGCGGGCTTGCGGATAATGTTTTTCTGCATGCTGGCCCAAAATTCCATGATCTTAAATCGGTGTGCAAACCGATCTTGAATTCGGCAGCGGTCGGTGCCGTCTTTGAAGGGTTGGCCAAGGATTTAGATCAGGCAGAAGGCATGCTGATGTCTGGTGAAATCGAATTGCGGCCAGCGCAGGATCATGGCGTTGTCGTCCCATTAGCGGGTGTTGTAACGCCGCATATGCCGCTGCATTACGTCTATGATGGCAATCATGGCAGAACCGTCTGTTTGACCCCGATTAATGGTGGGAACGGGCCGGCAATGCGGCTTGGTCAGCGTTCTATGGCGTGCGTTGAACATTTGCGGTGGATAAATGGGCCGGTGCTAGATTGTCTTGCCAAGGGCCTTGGTGAAGGGCTGGAACTCATCCAGTTTGCCTCAACTGGCCTTGCCCTTGGCGATGATTGCCACGGCAGGACGATTGCCGCCACGAAATCGCTGATTGCAGAAATTGATAGCCGCAGCAAAGGCGGCATTGCCGATGATGATGTGCGCGCTTTTCTGGAACAATCACCCAGCATGTTTTTGAATTTATGGATGGCGGCTTCTAAATGTATCATGTCGGCAGCCAGTGGCCTTGACGGGGCTAGCCTGATTACCGCAATGGGCGGGAACGGCGTTGAGATGGGTCTGCAAATTGCCGGGTTACCGGGGGTTTGGTTTACCGTGCCAGCCACCCCACCCACAGGCCAGATCGGTGATGGTCTGGAGGCTGGGCGGGCGCTTGGGGCAATTGGCGACAGCGCCGTTGTTGAGGCACTTGGTCTTGGGGCGATGAATATTACTGGCGCACCTGAGCAACTAAAGGCGCTTGGGCCCTATGCGCCCACCGATTATGAGGCCCGAATTGCGGCGTTAAAAATGGGCCCGCATCTGGACTTTGTCGGCGCAGCCCCTCCAATCGGTATCAATCTACGCGATGTCGTTGCCTATGGCTGTGGGCCCATGGTTGCGCTTGGAATCATTGATCGTGAAGGCGAGCTTGGGCGCATTGGCGGCGGCATTTATAACCCGCCGCTGGACCCTTTTACCGCCGCATTAGCAGCCCTAAACACCCCATGATTATAGGGTGTGACGGGGTGTAACGGGGTGTGACAGCTAGATGTTCAGTTCCATGGTGTATTGAATACAATCATGGCGATAATGCACATCAGCGAAATAAATTAGGTTATTTTCCTTGTCAGTGACATACCGTTTGACCTTGGCGATTGGATCACCGGGCAGAATTTCCAGTAAATTTGCGACCCTATGGTCAGCCTTTTCAATTTGCAGGGTTTGCCAGGCGCGGCCAAGTTCCAAACCATCTACCGCGAAGAGAACAGGTAATGCCAAACGGTTACGAAATTCATGTTCATTGGCGCGAAAAAGGCCATCTTCGATATGAAGCGTGATCAGGCAATAGCGAACGCTATCGCGGTGCCCGGCTATGAAG
>ERZ887849.2515-NODE-2515-length-15069-cov-9.839616_pt1 | contig 15069 bp, 15 predicted proteins | sample MGYA00521267_ERZ887849 | MGnify/ENA primary metagenome ERZ887849 (study PRJEB32303, sample SAMEA104408601) | aquatic metagenome | biome: Brackish water; feature: Pelagic; material: water | place: Baltic Sea | collected 2014-06-06T16:11:00 | depth 2,863 m ... | reverse complement strand
ATTTATGTATGATTGACTATGTTTTGATTAACGGTGAAAAAGATAATAAAGTTGTCGAATATATGGATAGTCTTCATGAGCATTTTATTTACCCATGTAATTTAAAAAATAGTCATTACATGCCGCCCTTGGATCATGGCTATTCTGTTGAAATGAAAGATGAATCAATTAATACATATTTGTTTCCTGATGGAAAGTATTGGAGTGAAAATCAATGAGATTAAAAGACAAAAGAATTATTGTGACAGCGGCAGCCCAAGGCATTGGAAGAGCAACGGCATTAGCCTTTGAAAAAGAAGGTGCGAATGTAATAGCTACTGATATTAACTTGGAAAAATTAGAAGAGTTAAAGAGTGAAAATTCTAATATTAAAATTCAGCATTTAGATTCTACAAACAAAGAAGCTGTTGAAAATTTTTCTAAAACAGTTGATGAGGTAGAAATTTTATTTCATGGAGTGGGTTATGTGCATCATGGAACGATCATGGATTGCTCCCCAGAGGAATTTTATAATTCTATAAATATTAATGTTTTTTCCGCTTACTTAATGAGTTCTTCTTTTTTACCTAAAATGTTAAAACAAAAAAAAGGAAATATTATTATAGTTTCTTCAGCTGCTTCTAATGTAAAAGGCGCTCCAAATAGGTTTATATACGGAACAACCAAGGCTGCTTTAAATGGATTTGTGAAATCTATAGCTGCTGATTATGTTAAGGAGGGAATTCGTTGTAATGCTATTCTCCCCGGCACTGTGGAAACACCTTCTTGGGAAAGCAGAGTTAACTCTGCTGATGATCCAATCCAAGCACGTAAAGATTTTATAGCTAGACAAGCTATGGGAAGACTTGCAAAACCAGAAGAAATTGCTTCAATGGCAACATATTTAGCAAGCGATGAATCTGCTTTTGTAACAGGAACGTTAAATTTAATTGATGGAGGATGGACTTTATAATGAAAACATTAAGATATAGAGAAGGCAATTTAGTAAAACCTGGAATACTTGATAAAGATGGAATAATAAGAGATGCATCAAGCTTAGTTCATGACTGGGATAGTTCTACAGTCACAGTTGAAAAATTAAATTTTATTCGGTCTCAAGATCACTCTAATCTTCCTACTGTAAACGACTTAGTGAGCATAGCTCCTTGTGTAGCTGAAAAAACTATGGGAAAATTTGTTTGTATTGGTTTAAATTATTCTGATCACGCAGAAGAAACGGGTATGGAAATTCCTCCTGAGCCAGTTATTTTTTTTAAAGCAACAAGCGCTGTAGTAGGACCAAATGATGATGTCATTATTCCTCGCAATTCTGTTAAATCAGATTGGGAAGTTGAATTAGGAGTGATTATCGGAAAAGAAGCAAAATACATAAGTGAAGATGAATCCCAGGATCATATAGCTGGTTATTGTGTAGTTAATGATTTAAGCGAGAGGGAATTTCAGCTAGAAAAATCAGGACAATGGGTTAAAGGAAAATCGTGCGATACTTTTGGGCCTATAGGACCTTATTTAGTAACTAAAGAAGAGATACCTGACCCACAAAATTTAAAACTTTGGTTAGATGTCAACGGTAAACGTATGCAAAATGGATCAACGAAAACAATGGTTTATGGTGTTAATTTTCTTGTGAGTTATGTTAGTCAGTTCATGTCTTTACAGCCAGGCGATATTATTTCAACAGGAACCCCTCCTGGAGTAGGTTTAGGAATGAAACCTCAAGTTTATTTAAAAGCCGGAGATGTGATGGAGCTCGGTATTGAAGGTCTAGGCGAACAAAAACAAAAGACAGTTTCTGCTTAATGTTTGAAGGTATTAATGACTGTCATAATGTTAAAGATTTTAGAAATTTAGCTAAAAAAAGATTACCAGGTCCTATCTTTGATTATATTGATGGAGCAGCAGATGATGAAGTTACTTACCGTCGAAACACTGAAGCTTATGATCAGTGTGATTTAGTCCCTAATGTTTTAACTGGTGTAAAAGATATAGATATGTCGACAACTGTCATGGGACAAAAGTTAGATATGCCTCTTTATTTTGCCCCAACTGCACTCCAAAGATTATTTCACCATGAAGGAGAGATTGCGGTTGGAAAAGCTGCTGAAAAATTTGGTACAATGTTTGGAATTTCGTCTCTAGGCACAGCAAGCATCGAAGAAATTTCTGAGTTAATTTCTACACCAAAACTTTTTCAATTATATGTTCATAAAGACCAAGGCTTAAACAAAGACTTAGTGGATAGATGTAAAGCGTCTAATTTTGAAGCCATGGCAGTTACAGTAGACACTGCTGTTGGTGGTAATAGGGAGCGAGATCTTTATTCTGGATTTACAATACCGATGAAATTAACATTGAGTAGTTTGATTAGTTTTGGCCTTCATCCTCGTTGGGCTTTTAATTATCTCACTCATTCAAAATGGGAATTAAGTAATCTAAAAAATCATATTTCTGAGGGCACTAATGTGATGACTAACATAAGTGATTATTTTACTAAAATGACTGACCAGTCATTAGATTGGAAAGCGGTAGAAGAAATTAATAAAAATTGGGGAAAAGAATTTGCTATAAAAGGTATTATGTCTGTCGAAGATGCTAAAAAAGCAGTCGACATAGGAGCAACTGCAATTATGGTTTCTAATCATGGAGGAAGACAGTTAGATGGTGCAAGATCTCCATTTGATCAACTAGCTGAAATTGTTGATGCAGTTGGTGATAAAATTGACGTTATCTGTGAAGGCGGTATTCGTCGAGGTACTCATGTTCTAAAAGCACTATCGTTAGGCGCTAAAGCTTGTTCTGGAGGAAGAATGTATTTATATGCTCTTGCAGCAGGAGGTCAAAAAGGCGTGGAGAGAATTATGGGTAATTTACGTAATGAGATCGAAAGAGATATGAAATTAATGGGCGTTAAAAATATAGATCAACTTACAAGAAATAATCTAAAATTTAGATAGATTACATACCCAATCATGTTTTTTAAAAGATTATTTTCGAGAAGTAACTTAGAACTTAAAATTGATGATGGAGGTAGAGCTAATGCTGGCTACAAAGGTATGGCGGGTGATTGTGTAGTCCGTTCCATTGCTATTGCAGCTAATCTATCTTACAAAAAAGTTTATGAAGATTTATATCAGGCCAATGAAATTTTTAGAACTACTTCCAAAACAAAACTAGCTAGAAGCTTAAAGCAAAAAAATGATAGTCCTAGAACAGGAACTCATAGAGTTGTTCTCAAAAAATACCTTCTACAATTAGGTTGGAAATGGACTCCCACAATGTTTGTAGGTCAGGGCTGTAAGGTTCATTTAAAAAAAGATGAATTACCTAACGGCACACTTATCGTATCTTGCTCAAAACACATAACAGTTTTGAAAGACGGAGTTCTTCACGATACCTATGATTGTTCAAGGAATGGAACTAGGTGTGTTTACGGGTATTGGACACAGTCTGTCTAATTCAAATAAATTAATATTTATGAATTTAGTCCGGTACTTGCAATATTAAAAATCATATCTTCATAACTCATATCTAAATTAATCTGACATGATCTATAAAAGTAACCTTTTCTTAATCCTGGCATAAGATTAGCTTCAATAAAATGAGGGGTGCCATGTTGATCCATTTTAATATCTATTCTTCCTAAAGATTTACCACCTAGCGCCCTAAAAGAATCTTTTGCTATTTTAGAAAGTTTATTAAAAATTTTGATATCGCTTACAGGTATTACTTTTTCTTCATCGTTTTTTTTAACATCAAAATCAAGAATACAATGACCGTTTAAATTTTTTTTCACAATAATTTCAATGGGCATAGCATTTAAACTTCCGTCAGCACTATTCTCAAAGATACCAACACTATATTCTTTGCCGGATAAATAAGTTTCTACTAATGAAGGAGAATTTTGTTTGAGATGAATGTCTAAAACTTTTGCTTCAAAACTTATAAAATCATTCACTATAGAGTTTGCATCTATACCTCTACTATCTCCACCAGTTACTGGTTTGACAAAAAGAGGAAACTTGATCGGTAGTAATGATACATCAGAATGCTCACCTGGTGTGGTTATAAAAAAATCTGCTGTTTTCACTTTAGATTTTTTCATAATTCTTTTTGCTTTATTTTTATCTGATTCATTATCTAACGCAGACTTACTTGAGGCAATATAATTAATGCCATAATTTTCTAAATAATCATTTAGCCATATAGTTTTATTGTAAAAATCAAAATATTTAACACCGGAGAAAACTAAATCTGGATTTCTCAAAGCTAGTTTTTCTAAATCTTTTTCAGTATTAATTTCTGTAATTAAAACATTTTGATATCGTTTCGACAAAATATGTAAAATTATTTTTTCATCTAAAATAATCCCAACATTTTTTTGATTTTCTGTAACATCAGGTAACTTAGGTACGGTTAATATTTCAATTTTCTTATTAATTTTAATTGGGAGGATATTATTTGTTTTTAAATGTAGATTAATAGGTAGAGTTGAATTTTTTTTTTCTAATATATTTTTTATAATCATATTTATTTATCTCCCATATGTAAAAAATGGATCCGTAATTCTTATTTAAATGCGCTTTTTTGTTTAAAGCACCTAACAATGTAAAGGTAATTAGATTATTGTTTTGGTATATCTAAAGAATTACAACTATCACCTATTTTCATAAATAGATATAGCTATATAAATAATCTTAATTAAATGAATTTTTTAGGAGTTTAAAACTGCTGGATTATTGAAATAATTAAGATTAGATTTAAATTTGATGAGGAAATGAGTTGGTCCGATTTTCCTCATCTTTAAAATAATCGATTATTATAATAATATTATTGAATGAAAAAGTTTTTATTTATTTTTATTTTAAGTTTTATCTTTACTAATAATAGTTTTTCCTCTCAAGAAATTACGAACGCTTTACAAGAAGGAAATAAATTAATTTTCATTAGGCATGCTTACGCCCCTGGAACTGGTGATCCAAATAATTTTATTTTGCAAGATTGTTCAAGTCAAAGAAATTTAAATGAAGAGGGAATGAACCAATCCATAAAAATTGGATTATTTTTTGAAAATAATAATATTCAAATTGACAAAGTTTTGTCAAGTGAATGGTGTAGATGTAAAGATACAGCACAAATTGCCTTTAAAAAATTTGAAACTTTTGACGCTCTTAATTCTTTTTACGATAATAGATTTAGTTCTAATAAATCAAAACAAATCAGAGCTTTAAAAGAATTTATTCGAAATTGGAATAGTGATAAAAATTTAGTCTTAGTTACTCACTTTGTTGTTATTCAAGAAATGTTAAACTTAGGTGTCTCTTCTGGAGAAATAGTAATAACTGATAAAGATTTGAATATAATAGAAACTGTTAAAAGTAATTAAATTGTCTTTATCTAATATATAATATTAATTATTTCCATCTTGCTTATATCTTTTTTCAAGTTTTCTAAAATAGAAGTGCTAAGTAAAGTGCAAATTCTGTTTACAAAAGCATACGAAAAAGACTCAAAATATGTTATTAATTAATTTTATGATTAAAATAATTTGTTTATTTTTACTTACCTTTTCTATTAATGCTTTTGCTTTAGAGATTAGTTCTTCAGCATTTAATGACGGCGATAACATTCCTAAAAAATATGGTTGCAAGTATAATGGAGGTAATAATATATCTATCCCATTAGAATTTTCAGATATTCCTGATGATGCAAAATCTCTCACATTAATTATTGATGACCCAGATGCAATGAGCGTTGCTGGTAAAATATGGGTACACTGGATTTTGGTAGATATACCAACTGAAACTACACAACTGACAGAAGTCAAAGATGGAAAATTAGGTATCGGACAAACTGGAAGGAATAGTAACGGTAAAAAAAATTATGGCGGACCGTGCCCTCCTAACGGAGTCCATGTTTACAATATAAAAGTCTATGCTTTGAAGATTGAAATAAAGAAAAGTTTAGGGGCAATGACCCAAAAAAAATTCGAAAAAAAATATAAGAATGAAATTATTAGTTCCTCTATGATTTCAGGAAAATATAAATAATTATCTGATAGATAAAGTTATCTAAATTTCAAAAGTGCGAAGTTCGTTTTTCTAAAATAAAAGTGCGAAGTAAAGTGCGAAGTCTTTTGAAATTAAAAATGACGAAATATAAAGGTTAATAACTTAATAGGGGCGTTCTGTTGCCCGGCCGCCCCAAGGCCGCGCTTTCCTAATTAATTAGGCAGCGAGAGCTAAGTTATTATTTTTAGCAATTATAATTAAGTCTCTATAACGAAGAAACGCTTCCAACGAGCAAAAATCATACCATTCAGAGCAAGTCAAACCTGTTTCATCCCCATTATTTTTTGGTGGAGATGGAGGGTACCGCCCCCTCGTCCTATACGCCTAGTACATATAACGTTTATTGCTATAGTTGTTAAAACAACAGAGTTAGTATACTTTATTTCAGGAATCTATTAAACAACTATGACAAAAAAAGACGAATCTCAGATAAAAAAAATTAGATCTAAAAGTTTTTCGACGATTAGAGCAACATCACCTGCACTTGAAAAAATACTATATAAGCCAATAAAGGTACTTGATCATGGTTTTATTAGAGTTATTGATTATATGGGTACGGATCAGTCGATCGTTCAAGCTGCTAGAGTTTCTTATGGAGAAGGAACAAAAAAACTTAGAGAAGATAGAGGATTAATTCGATATCTGTTAAGTCATTGGCATACAACGCCTTTTGAAATGTGTGAAATTAAGTTTCACGTTAAACTTCCAATTTTTGTAGCAAGGCAATGGATCAGACATAGAACGGCAAATGTAAATGAATACTCAGCTAGATATTCTGTATTAGATAGAGAATTTTATGTACCAGAAATTAATCAGTTAGGTTCTCAATCAACAACAAATAAACAAGGTCGCTCAGAATCTTTAAATAAAAATTTTGCAAAACAAGCTCAGAAACTTATTAAAGATAATTCTAATCAATTATATGATGACTACCAAAATCTTCTCAATGGTAACTTACTTAATAAAGATGAATATGAGGATGGGGAAGGTCTAGCTCGTGAACTGGCAAGAACTACCTTACCACTTAATTATTATACTCAATGGTATTGGAAAGTAGACCTTCATAACTTAATGCATTTTCTAAAACTTAGAGCTGATAGTCATGCTCAATATGAAATTCAAATTTACGCTGAAAAAATGATTGATGTTTTAAAAAAGTGGGTGCCTTTAACCTATGAAGCTTTTGAAGATTATAGAAATAATTCTTATCAGCTGTCTAAAGAGGCTGTTAAAATTTTAAAAGATATTTTAGCAGGTAAAAAAATTCAAATTAAAAATTATAAACTCTCTCCAAGAGAATTAAGAGAGCTTGAGACTCGTTTTTCTATTAAGATTCTTTAATTTAAATTCGAGGACTTACTTAAAACTTTACTAACTATATTCTCAAATTGTTTTGTATAGTCATCTTTGTAATCAAAGCAGTAAGGTTTTCCACTGTCACAACTTTGAGGTACACCTTCTTTAAAAGGAAGCACTTCTAAAAGTTCTATATCTTCTTTAATTAATGTGTCTTTTGTTTTTGATTTTCCAAAAATATAATTTTTTTCACCATTAGTTTCTAAGTAGCCCATATTTTCTACTACACCTAAAATTGGAACACCCGTTTTAATAAACATGTTAATTCCTCTCACAACATCTTTTAAAGAGAGTAGCTGTGGGGTTGTTACAATCACTGCACCGTTTAACTTTAGTTTTTGAGACATAGATATCTGCACATCTCCTGTACCTGGAGGGAAATCAACGATCATATAATCAATATCTCCCCAATTAGTCTTATTAATCAAACCATCAAGACCTTTAGTGAGCATTGGACCTCTCCAAATAACAGCCTGCTCTTCATCAACCAAGAATCCTATCGACATGGCTTTGATTCCGAATACTTCGAAAGGTTCAAACTTGCCATCAACCACTTTAGGCTCTTTATCTTGAAGACCTAAGAGTGTTGGGACACTAGGTCCATAAATATCTGCATCAAGCAATCCAACTTTATACCCTTGATTTGCAAGGGTTATAGCAATATTGCAAGCAATTGTAGACTTACCTACACCACCTTTACAGCTAGAAATTCCAAAACAAGTCTTGATATTCATGAGTTAGTCATTATTTATAATGTATCATGAACAAAAGCCTATCAAAAATTTTCTCTTTAGATGGACCTTGGGGTCAAACTCCAGGTGGTGGATCTAATAAACCAGGTGGACCTATCAATCCAGAATCAATTGATGATTTACTAAAAGATTTAAAAAATAAATATAATTTTAAAATGCCTTTTAAAGGTGGAGCTAAAGGATTCTCATTTCTTATTCTTATAGCTATTATACTTTGGTTACTGACTGGTTTTTATCGTGTTGAACCTGATGAGCAGGGAGTAGAGCTTTTATTTGGAAAGTGGAATGAAAGAACAACCGCTCCAGGTCTTCATTATTTTTTCCCAACACCTATTGGCAAAACCCTAACACCAAAAGTGGAAGCAATTAGAAAAATTAATGTAGGTTTTAGAAGTAATGGAGATCTTACAAGAGATGTCTTAGAAGAAAGCTTAATGCTTACTTCCGATCAAAATATATCAGATTTAGATTACACAGTTTTATTTAGAGTAAAAGATGCTGGTCAATTCCTATTTAATTTGAGAGATCCAGAAGAAACAGTCAAAGTCATTTCTGAAAGTGTTCTCAGAGAAGTTGTTGGTAAAACAAGACTTGAGGATTTATTAACTGTGTCCCGTCAATCAGTTGAAAGAGAATCTAGAACTCTCTTACAAGATTTACTCGATGAATATGAGGCAGGTATTTTAATTCAATCTATTCAACTTCAGGATGTTAATCCTCCTAAAGAAGTAATTGATGCATTTGATGATGTTCAAAAGGCAAGACAAGATAAAGAGAAGACCGTTAACCAAGCAGAAGCTTATAGTAATACAATTGTTCCTGAAGCAAGAGGTAAGGCTGAAAAAATTCTTCAAGAAGCAGAAGGTTATAAAAATAAATTAATCAAACAGGCTGAAGGTGAGGCAAGTAGATTTCTCCAAGTACTAGAGACTTACCAGTCAGCCAAATCTACAACTAAAAAAAGAATTTATCTTGAAACTATGAGGGACGTTCTTAAAAATTCAAATAAAGTCATGATTGATAAAGATTCAGGCAATGGTGTTGTTCCTTACCTACCTTTAAATGAATTAACAAAAAATAAAAATAGTGAGTCTCAAAATGAAAACTAGAAATATAATTATTTTAACAATATTAGCTTTTACTATAATGCTAACTACTGGTTTCTTTTTTGTTGTTGATCAAACTAAACAGGTGATTGTTCTTCAATTTGGTGAACCGAAAGCCGTTTATCAGACACCAGGATTAAAATTCAAATTACCTTTTATTCAAAATGTTGTTTATTATGATAGTAGGGTTTTAAATTTAGATCCAGCTCAAGAGGAAGTTATTTTACGAGATCAAAAAAGAGTAGTGGTTGATACGATTGTCAGATATGTAATTAAGGACCCATTAAAGTTTTTCCAAACTACTAGAACTGAATTGGCTCTTATCGATCGTCTTGGTAGAATAATTAACTCTTCTGTGAGGGGTGTTATTTCTCAATATTATTTAAATGACCTATTGTCCGAAACTAGAAATAAAATTATGGCTGAAATTTTAATAAATGTAAAAGAAGATGAGAAAAATTTTGGTATTGAAATTGTTGACCTAAGACTTAAAAGAACTGAATTAACTAATGAAGTTCAAAGTAATGTTTTTGATAGAATGAAAACAGAACGTGAAAGAGAAGCTAATCTTCTTAGAGCTGAGGGTCAGGAAATATCTCAAAAAATTAAAGCAACAGCAGATAGACAAAAAATTGAAATTGTAGCAGAAGCAGATAAACAATCTAATATTCTTAGGGGAACCGGAGAAGCAGCTAGAAATAAAATTCTAAATGATGCTTTTGCGAAAGACCCTGATTTTTTTGAATTTATTAGATCAATGGAAGCTTACACTGATACGTTTAAAGATGGTTCAACCACTATGGTTATTTCTCCAGATAGTGACTTTTTCGAATTTTTTGAAAATTCTAACGGCTTCAACGAATAGAAACGCTCCCACTTGAATTTTTTTAAGTTTATATTAAATTACTTTTAAAGGATTATTGATACGGTTAGGTTAAAAATGTTAAAAAAATTCTCTTTCTTTCTTTCCTTCTTTTTTATCTCTATTCAGAGTAGCTTTGCAGAATTTGAAACAGGTTATGCTGATTTAGTTGAAAAGCTTTTACCTTCAGTTGTAAGTATTGTCACAACACAGGTTGTGGAAAGACAATCAAATAATGTTCCTCAATTTCCAGAAGGTCATCCTTTTAATGAAATGTTTAATGATTATTTTGGCAATCAAATGCCTCAAAGAGAAAACATGACAGCTCTGGGATCAGGTTTCGTTATTAGTAGCGAAGGCTACATCGTCACTAATCACCATGTCATTGATAAAGCTGATCAAATTCAGGTTGTATTTAGCGATGCAGAAAATGAAATTGAAGCCATTTTAGTTGGAAGTGATCCTAAAACAGATATAGCTATTTTGAAAATTGATCCAAAGAGTTTAAATTCTGAAGCGTTGGTATGGGGAGATTCCAATATATCTAGAGTTGGAGATATTGTTTTAGCTATTGGTAATCCACTTGGTTTAGGCGGAACTGTTACTGCTGGAATAATTTCTTCTATTAACAGAGATATTGGTGGAGGTCCGTATGTTGATTTTATTCAAACAGATGCCCCTATAAACAGAGGTAACTCTGGAGGCCCATTGTTTAACTTAAGCGGTGAAGTTATAGGTATAAACTCAATGATTATTTCACAAACTGGAGGAAGTGTAGGTTTAGGTTTTTCTATACCCGCATCTACTGCAAAACTGATTGTTAATGATCTAATTTCTTTTGGCCAAGCTAAGAGAGGCTGGCTTGGGGTTCAAATTCAAGATTTGTCTATTGAATTTTCAGAAAGTTTAAGTTTTGAGGGAACTGATGGTGCTTTTGTTGCTTCAGTTGATCCTCTTAGTCCAGCCGGTAAAGCTGGAATATTAGCTGGCGATATTATAGTTGAGTTTGATTCAAAAAATATCAAATCATTTAAAGATCTACCTAAAGTGGTTGCGGAAACGGCAATTGGAAAAGAAGTGAAAGTTAAAGTGTGGAGAAATAAAAAGTATGAAGAAATTTTAGTTCTTATTGATGAGTTAAATGAGAGTACTGTTGCTCAAGTGGATGGTTTTGAAATTACCGAATTAGACATAACAGTAGCTGAGCTAAGTGAAAAAAATATTGAGGATTTAGCGCTAACTAATATTAAAGCGGGAATAATTGTAAAATCTGTTGGTCTTAAAAATACTAATTTACTTAAAGATGATGTGATTATCCAAGTTAGTAGCGAAAAGGTATTAAATATAAAAGACTTTAAAGAAATTATAAAAGAAAATCTGCGTCTAAAAAGAGACAAAATCTTATTAAGAGTTGTTAGAAGTGGTAATGAATTTTGGCTTATCAACCCTTTTGTAATTGAATAAAACTATATTTGTTGTTGGTCCTACTTGTTCTGGAAAGAATGATTTTGCCTATCAATTATCTAAAAATTTTAAAATAGAAATTATTAATTGTGACAGCATCCAAGTTTATAGAGATCTTAAAATTCTTTCCAATCGTCCTAATAAAATAGAGGAAAAAATTGTTCCTCATCACCTATATGGATATATTCAAAATAAAGTTTTTTCTGTTCAGAAGTGGTTAGATGATGTTCAGATAATTTTACCTCAAATTAGAGCAAGAGGAAATATACCTGTATTTGTTGGTGGAACAGGACTTTATGTTCAATCTCTTATAGAGGGTATTTCAGAAATTCCAGTCACTCAAAAAAAATTTAAAGATGAGGCGGAACAAATGCTATTATCTGAAGGTGCTGATTACTGCATTGATTTTTTAAATAAATTTTATAAAGAAGGAATATTTCCCAAAGACCGTCAACGATTAGTAAATAGAGTTGCTTTTTGTTTAGAGTTTAACGTTGTGATGGAAAGTTTTTATGGAAATAGAAAATCCATTACTCCTAACTCTTTAGTGATCCAAGTTTTTAAACCAAAAAAAGAATTATATGATTTTGCAGAAAAAAGATTTGATCTAATGATAGATAATGGCGCAGTTGAAGAGGCAAGAGATATAGCACAATATAAAGATATATCTAAAACCTTATTAAAAGCTCACGGTTTACCGGAATTAATTCAATATACTAAAAGTAGATTATCCTTAGAAGACGCTATTTTTGACGGAAAACATAATACTAAACGTTATATCAAGAGGCAATTTACATGGTGGAATAATCAAACATTCTCACCTTTAAATATTAGAACTTATTACAAAAAAAGCTTCCCCATCGAAGTAATTGAAAATATAAGTATATACTTAAAAAAATGAATAATAGTAAAGAATTAAACGGCGCTCAAATAGTATTGGAAGCTCTTAAAGAGCAAGAAGTAGATACGATTTTTGGATATCCGGGTGGAGCAGTATTACCCATTTATGATGCTATATTTGGACAAAATTTCCTTAAACATGTTTTGGTTAGAGCTGAAGCTGGGGCCGTTCATGCTGCAGAAGGATACGCTAGGTCAAGTGGTCAGGTGGGTGTTTTATTAGTTACTTCAGGTCCTGGAGCAACAAATGTTGTAACTGGGCTTACGGATGCTTTGATGGACAGTATTCCAATTGTTTGTATCACCGGTCAAGTACCAACTCACTTAATTGGCACCGATGCTTTTCAAGAGTGTGACACAACGGGCATTACAAGACCATGTACGAAATATAATTATCTCGTAAAAGACGTATCTAAGCTATCGGAAGTTATTCATGAAGCTTTTGAAATTGCTAGATCAGGTAGACCGGGACCTGTACTTATTGATATTCCTAAAAATGTTCAACTTGCAAAAAGTGTTTATAAGCCTAGAAAAGAAATTTCTTTTAGACCTCATAGAATTAAATCAGGATCTACAGATATATCTAAAGAATTTATTGAAAATTTAATTTCTCATGTAAAAAAATCAACTAAACCTGTTTTATATGTTGGTGGTGGATGTTTGAACTCTGGACCTAAAGCTAGTGAAGAGCTTAGAAAGTTTGCAGAACTAACTAATATCCCAGTCACAACAACTCTTCATGGTCTTGGCTGCTATCCTGGTAATGGAAAACTATCAATTGGAATGCTGGGAATGCATGGAACTTATGAGGCGAATTTAACTATGCATGATTGTGATTTAATGATCAATGTAGGAGCAAGATTTGATGATCGAATTACTGGGCGACTAGATGCTTTTTCTCCAGATTCAATAAAATTTCATTTTGATATTGATAAAAGCTCTATTAATAAAAATGTTAATGTGAATTTTTCAACTAATACAGATATTGCTCACGCTTTATCTGCAATAAATAATTATATATCATCAAACAATATTGAATTTAATCATAATCAAATTTCAAATTGGTGGAATCAGATAAAAGAATGGAAAAGTAATGACTGTTTAAAATATGAACAAGGTGAAGAAACAATTAAGCCACAACATGCAATATCTAGACTAAACGAATTAACAAAAAATAAAGATACTATTGTTACTACTGAGGTTGGTCAGCATCAAATGTGGGCGGCTCAGTATTTTCAATTTAATAAACCTAATTCTTGGATTACTTCTGGAGGTTTGGGGACAATGGGATTTGGTATGCCTGCAGCCATTGGTGCTCAAATGGCAAATCCTGAAGCATTAGTAATTGATATAGCAGGAGAAGCTTCCTTCCTTATGAATATTCAAGAGATAGCAACAGCGGTTCAATATAAATTGCCAATTAAAATATTTATCCTGAATAACGAATATATGGGAATGGTTAGACAGTGGCAGGAGCTCATGCACGGTAGTAGGTACTCAGAGAGCTATGTGGATGCTCTTCCTGATTTTGTTAAGCTGGCTGAGAGTTTTCATGCAGTAGGTTTAAGAGCAAAAAATGTTAGTGAGTTGGACGAAACAATTAATGAGATGTTAAGTATTGATAGACCTGTAATTGCAGATATATGGGTAGATAAAAAAGAAAATGTTTTCCCTATGATACCTAGTGGTGCAGCTCATAATGAAATGTTATTATCTCAATACGATGAAGAAAAACCTGAAAATCAAGAAAAAGGTAAAGTATTAGTATAATGTCTGATGCTTCCGTTTATCCTGAACCGAATAATACTTTTAAACAATCAAAGAGAAATGTTTTATCTATTATAGTTGATAATGAGCCAGGTATTTTAGCTAGAATAGTTGGTTTATTTTCTGGCCGCGGGTATAATATAGAAGCATTGAATGTTACCGTTGTGGATATAAAAGAAAATTTATCTAGAATTACTCTTGAAACAATTGGGGAGCAAAAAGTAATAGGGCAAATTATAGCTCATTTAGAAAAGTTAGTTCCGGTTCATAGTGCAATTAATCTAGCTGATTTAAATGAATCTTATGAGGCAGAAATATCCTTAATAAAGATCATTTATGAAAACGAAGATCAAAATCTAAAAACTCTTGCTTTGGCTGATATTTATAGAACAAGAACCGTAACTAAAAAGGACGGTATTGTGATATATGAGATTTCAGGCACAAGTGAGAGGGTTAACAAATTTTTAGATGACTTAAATGGCATCAATGGTATAAAAGTCGAAATAGTTAGAAGTGGCCCTATTGGCCTTGGAGTTTAATAAATATAATAAGAGGAGAATATTATGAAAGTCTATTATGAACAAGATGCTGATTTTAATTTAATTAAAGATAAAAAAATTGTAATTCTAGGATTTGGAAGTCAAGGTCATGCCCATGCTCTAAACTTAAAAGAATCCGGTGCAACTAATGTTGTAGTTGCTCTTCGTGAAGGTTCAAGCTCTATTAAAAAAGCTAAAGATGTTGGGTTAAAGTCTGAAACACCTGAAGTGGCTGTTAAAGATGCAGATATTGTA
>ERZ887849.2512-NODE-2512-length-15072-cov-6.961577_pt1 | contig 15072 bp, 14 predicted proteins | sample MGYA00521267_ERZ887849 | MGnify/ENA primary metagenome ERZ887849 (study PRJEB32303, sample SAMEA104408601) | aquatic metagenome | biome: Brackish water; feature: Pelagic; material: water | place: Baltic Sea | collected 2014-06-06T16:11:00 | depth 2,863 m ... | reverse complement strand
GACCTCATCCTTTTCAATAATCACTTCACGGGGCATCGCCGCGATTACCCGTATTGCACGCGTCTCGCGATCGCCGCGGATATTGGTTACAACGGCTACGAGTTTCATCCCATCGAGCCCGATGACGACGCGACGTGGGGCGAGGCGACCGAAGCCTATCGCGCCAGCGGCCTCACTTCTGCCGGGATGTATGTGCTCTCGAAGGGAGTGACCGATGAAGAGTTCCCGCAGATCGATGCCGAGATTGATCGCTGCAAGCGCATGATCGATCACCTAGCGGAGATCGATCCGAAGGCCTTCGTGAATTTCACGATCATGAGCAATCCGGGTGGAGCCTCGACGCCTGATTATCGCGAAGCCGGATCGGGCAAAGCCGAAGCGCGACATTGGGAACGCTCGTCTAAAATCATGAGCGAGATCGATGCGCACATTGCGACGCTCGGATTGAGTGGTAATCTCTACAATCACATCTGGTTCATGTGCGATACGTCAGCAACGCAGTTGCGTTTGATCAAAGAATCGGGTGCCAAAACTATTCTTCCTGGCATTGCAGCCTTTCACGCCTTTTTCCACCAGGGTGAGCCGGATTTTTTAGAAATTATAGATCAACCCGGCATGGAAAACCTTGGCTATCTTGCGTTGCTCAGCGGTTGGGCGAAACCGGATGATCCCTTTCGCACGCGTCCGCTCGACGATGGGAATATTGATCTAGCGGCGGCTCTCGGGCTCGTTTGGCAGCGCGGTTACACCGGCCCAATTATCACCCAGGCCTACGATCTCGGTGGCGACGCTTACCTGACTGCGAAACGCTCCTTTGATTACATCCATGAGGTCCATGATCGCTACCCAACGTAACCCGGCGCTCAATCCGTATCACAAGTAATCACCGGATAACTTATGTCACGCATCTCAAAAATTGAAATCGGGCGCTTCGACTACGCGGTCGCGGGTGAGTTTAAGTTTTTCAAACCAGGACACGACGGGAAACTCTCACGACCCTCTGTGCTCGTGCGATTGACCGACGAAAATGGAATCGAAGGTTGGGGGCAGGCCGTGCCCGTGCCCTCGTGGACTTACGAGACGGTCGAAAGCACCCTAACCACACTCGAACTCTATCTCGCCGAAGTCGTGCTCGGTCGCGATCCGGCAGACTTTGAGGGATTGCACGAGGCGATGAATACGGCGATCCGTCCCGCATTTTCAGTAGGCCAACCGCTTTGTAAGGCCGCTCTAGATCTCGCGTGTCACGATCTTGTCGGCAAACAGCGTGGCATGCCTGCGTGGCAGCTGTTTGAACCGGCATCCAAAGCACGCGAGGATATCTTGCTCAGTTGGACCGTCGCCTCTCCAAAAATGGAAACCGTGGAATCGCAGCTCGCGGAAGGTCGTGAGCGAGGCTACCGCAATTTCAACATCAAGGTCGGGGCACCTCAGTCGGCCGATTACGATATCGAGCTCGCGAAGAAAGTCCGCGCGTTTGCACCGGAAGGTTTTCTCTGGGCGGATGCCAATACTGGCTATACGCGGGAAGAAGCCCTCGCGATTGCCCCCAGATTACGTGACGTCGGTGTCGACGTGCTCGAATCCCCGATGCCACCCACTCAGATCCGTGGTTACCAGGCGCTCAAGAAACAAGGCGCGCTTCCAGTGTTGATGGACGAGGGCATTGTCGGCCCTGAAGTCGCCGAAGAATTTACCGCGCTCGACATGCACGATGGCATTGCGATGAAGCCCGCGCGCAATGCCGGGCTCTGGCCTTCCGTGCAGATCGTCAGCGCATTGCAGCAGCGTGGGCTTACGGTGCTTGGTTCCGGTCTAACCGATCCCGATTATTCGCTCGCGGGTGCGATGCATCTCTTCGCTTGGGCGGGGATCGACAAGCCTTGCGCGCTCAACGGTCCACAGTTTTTGGCCGATTCATTATTCGGCGATGCGATTTCACCGCAGGCCGATTTGCTACCGATGCCGACCGCGCCGGGTCTAGGCTATACTCCTGATGAGCGAGCCGCTGCTTGTGTGCGAACGGTCGCGAGTCTCGGCTGAACTCCTCCTTCGTTTGTCATCGCGAGACCGGCGAAGACGGGCGCAGCGATCCACGAACAGGAAAGTTGAACCGGATAGGTCATCGTGGATGGCCGCGTCTCTTCTCTCCTCGCCATGACAGAAAGAGCCTAATGTGCAACGAACGCCAGTGTCACCCGGCGTTCTCGAATTTCGAGTAATCGCAGCCGACGAACATCCCGTCTGATCCGGTGAATTTCTGACGGTGTTCTTCGCGAGGGACGATTTCTGTCTTTGCGCTGCGATAGTGAAACTGCAGCGCGCGACGACGGCGATTGGAATGATTGTCGGCGGTTTCGTGGGGGAGCATCCCGTCGAAGATCATGAGGCCGCCCGGAGGTAATTCGATCGGCACAGACAGCGAAGGATCAACATCGTCGGTGGTGATTTCGCAATCGACCTTCGACCAGTAATGCTTGCGCGTTCCGTTGAGATGTCCGCCTGGGATGACGTGCATGCAGCCGTTGTCCACTTGTGCGTGATCGAGCGCAATCCACACTCCGGCGACGCCATCGAAGCGATTGACGGAGAAATAAGCGAGATCCTGATGCCACGGTTTGGCCGTGCCGATGCCCGCGGGTTTACAAAGCCCCATGCTCGAATAGGGAAGGTAGTCTTCGCCCAGCACCGCGCCGAGGAGGGCGCGCAATCGCGGGTGTTTGTTGGCGATCTCGTCGTAGATCGGAAGTTCGTCGGTGAACGATTGAAACTTACGAATATTATCCGCGAGCTCGTCGAGCTTGTCGGGTTGCGCGGCGTAGGAGCTTTCGGCTTGGAAATGAAAATCGGAGGTGCGGCTTCGGAAGAGGAGGCCGTTGCTGTTCTTCGAGGTCTCGTTGAACCCTTTGCTTACGTGCTCGGTCAGCTCTTCGTTAAAAGCATATTTGTGGACGAGCTCGTTGATCCCGTTGGAAGCGGCCTGAGTCTCCTCGGGGGTGAGGGCGTTCAGAAACGCCAAATACCCATCCTTACGATATTTGGCGATCATGTCCGCATCCGGGGTTTCCGGAAGTGCGGCGTAGATGTTGGGGTTACTCACGATGGGGAGGGGATTAGGGTGAGATCAGAGCATCACTTCTTTGCCACCGTTTTCGCGGCTTTCGTTGGCGGCTTCGATGAAGCGAATGATTTCGATGGTTTCCTCGGCAGTGACCGGAGGTTGTTTGGTTTGAGCAAACTTCAGGATCTCCTCACCGAGTAAGGTGAAGAATCCTTTTTTCTCGGTGGCTACATTCACGTGTTCGCTCTTGTCGGCGAAATGCATGAGCGCGTGATATTCGTAATTACCGGTGCGATTGCCATGCATCGTGCCGATGCGGCCATCGTTCCAGATACCAGTGACCTGTTCGAAATCTTCCGTGTGCACAGCGCGCACGCTCTTGCAGCCGGTGCCCATTGCGGTGAAGAGCATTTCGGTGATGTGAATACCATACCAGAAGTAGCCGGGATTGGTCGGTTCGAGGGCGACGGGGCCATGCACATCGAAACCGGTGACCAGCGGTTTGCGCTCCGGCGTGAGAAGACGGGTGAGTGCTCCGGTGAAGCGCAGCGAAGACGAGGAGAAGACTGGCACATTGTTCGCGGCGGCGATCACAAAGATTTCTTTAGCGTCAGCCGTGGTGAGCGCGAAAGGCTTGTCGACAAAGACGGGTTTGCCGAAAGGCGCGATCTTCTTGAATTGCTCCAAGTGAGTGCGGCCATCGAGCGAGGTGTGGAGGATGACATCGCAGGCTTCGCAGACTTCTTCGATGCTGTCCTTGATCTCGACGCCGTATTTCTCGCTCAAATCCTTGGTGTAGCCTGGCACGCGACCGATACTCGATTCGATGTCGGGGGAACCGCCCGGCCATGCGGCGACCACCTTGGCGCCTTCGATGGGGTTTTCCGCTTCAGCGTTGTTAAACTCCTCACTGAAAATGACGACGTGAGAAGTATCGAGGCCGATCAGGCCGAATTTGATTTCTGAGGAGCTCATAGGAATACAATTAAGGGGTGAACGGCATCGGTTATAGGTTGGATCGGGTGAGAAGCTCCAGACCGGAGTGTAATTATCTTTCGATATTAGCATCGACGCGTGAATCCCCAAGCTGATGACATATCGCTATGGATGCTTCGCCCCCACTTCCCCGCATTCGACTGCTCGCTACCGGTGGCACGATTGCGGGAGCGCACAAGGACGGTGGCGGTTACGAATCGGCGGCGATATCCACCGAAACACTTCTTGAGGCCGTGCCGGGTTTGGCGGCCGTAGCAGCAATCGAAGTAGAGCAAGTCGCGCACATCGGCAGTCAGGATATGGACCAGAAGGTGTGGCTGAAACTTGCCGCGACTGCTCAACAAGCCCTCGACGATCCGGCCATCGCGGGAGTGGTGATCACGCATGGCACCGATACGATGGAGGAGACGGCGTATTTTCTGAACCTCGTGCTCAAGACCGATCTGCCCGTTGTGCTGGTCGGCGCGATGCGTCCGGCGACTGCGATCAGCCCCGATGGGCCGATGAATCTCTACAACGCGATCTGTGTCGCGACCCATCGCGAATCGGCCACCCGTGGTGTGCTGGTGGTTTCGAACGACGAGATTCACTTCGCCCGGGAGATCGCTAAATCAAACACCACGCAAGTGGGCACCTTCAAATCACCCAATCGCGGACTGGCCGGATTCGTGAATCGCGGGCGATTGCACTTTTTCGGACCGACCGTGCTGAAGCACACGAGCGCGAGCGAGTTTGCGCCCTGCGAGCTGACTGAGTTGCCAAGGGTGGATATCATCTATGCCTATGCGGGAATGCCGCGCGACCTGATCGACGCCTCCGTGCAAGCCGGAGCACGTGGTATCGTGATCGCCGGAGTGGGTGCAGGAAATATGAACAAGTCGGTTCAGGCCGTTTGCTCTGATGCCGTGAAAGCCGGCGTCGCCGTGGTGCGCAGTTCGCGAACCGGTGGTGGCATCGTGGCGCGCAATATCGAGATCGATGATGATCGCGCAGGTTTCGTCGTTGCCGAGGAACTCAACCCTGCCAAGGCCCGCGTGCTGCTTATGCTCGGCCTGAGTCGCGGCCTGAATACGGCCGCGCTCCAGGCCCTTTTCACGATCTACTAATCATGCCCTTTACTGATGAACAGCTAGCCGCTGCCATCGCGCAATACTCGCCGCGTTGGAAATTCTTTTCCGGCACACGATATCGCGAGATGCCGCGCACCTTCGCGCTGCAGTTGCTCGCGTTGGCCGCTTATGCGGAACCAGATCGGAAAGTCGCCGGCGTTCAGCTCGCGTCGGCCCTGATTGAAAAACTTCATCCTCTGCTCGGCGGATTACCAGCCGATGATGAAGAGGGAAACACGCGCGAACCCGAAGCGCAGGGTGGGATCAGCGGTTGGACGCATGCGGCACCGGCTTTTACTTTTCTGATCGCGAAACGGATCCCCGCCGTGTGGTCGCAGTTGTCCGACGGCGAGCGTCATCGCGCCGACCTGATCATGCAGGCGATGGCTGTGGCGGGGCATTTCACGATGGGTGATGCCAATAGCTATCACGTGCTCATGGATGGCATTTCGAATCACGACAAGAGTTGGAATATCAACATCACTGAGGGCTACGTGGATGTGTTGATCGCGGCGGGATTGTATTTCGGAGCTGCTGAACTCAACGCGTTTTTCAAACAGTTCGATTTCGACACGTTCATCGCCGAGGCCGATCACATGGGGCTGCGCAATATAGTGCGCTGCTGGACGCACCGTCCGTTTATTCGCGATCTCGTGATGGGGGGCGGCCGGTATTCACGCGAAGGCGGCACTGGACCGGTTCCCGAAGGCGGGATCAGCAGCAGTGGGCGGGGAGTGCGCTGCGAGTGCTTCTTTCAGGGATTCGGATTGGACGAATCGTGGTCGATTTTCCGCACCCAATCCACGCGACAATTCGCCAAGGCCTGCCGCACGGAAGTCGCGGCTTTAGCTGGTGAGAGCACACGATTACTTCAACGCGAAACTGATGCGAAGATTTCGCCCTGGGAAGGACAGCTAGGCATGTGCGTGGAGTTTGAAACGAATGATTGGTATGGCATTCGCAGTTGTCTGACCTACGCCTTCGAGGGCGTGATGATTCAACTTGGCACCGCGGCTTCGATGCGCGTTCTCGGGCTGTGGCCGGACAATGCCGAGGGCAGCTATCTCGAACAAGGTATGGCGGTGGGTGTATCCGATTTGATGTTCAAGGGCCGCGAGGGTTATCGCGGTTGGGCGCACGGCAAGGAAACGATTGAAGGCTTCGAGCAGATGACTGAACGCGGCGCGGACTACATTTTCCCGATGTGGAGCGAGCTGTTTTCACCTGTTGAATAGAATCCAGGAGCGATGTGGCTCATCCAGGTTACGTGAGATTATCGGCCGGAGGTGTTTAATTAGGCTCGAGGTTGAATCGTGATGATTACTCATGGGGTAGTTCGGGATTAGCGGGTTTCTTTGAAGTGGATTCGCGGTGCAAATAGGTGTGGAGCTCGGCCGCGAATTTTGGACCGATGCCTTCGGCGTGGGCGATGTCGAGGGCTGAGGCAGCGCGGAGTTTGTCGATCGAGCCGAAGTGGGTGAGCAAGGCAACGCGGCGTTTCGGGCCGAGCCCGGGGACATCATCAAGGATGCTTTCGCGGAGTTTCTTTGAGCGCAGATCAGCGTTATAAGTGTTGGCGAAACGATGGGCCTCGTCGCGCAGGCGCTGGAGGAGGTTGAGGCCGGGATCGTTGATCGAGAGATTCAGCGGATCGCGTTCGTCGGGGAAGATGATTGTTTCGTGTTTCTTCGCGAGACCGATCAACGCGGGTGGTTCGACGCCGATGGCGATGAAGGCTTTGAGCGCGGCCGCGATCTGGCCGCGACCGCCATCGATGACCACGAGATCGGGCATGGGTTTGTTTTCTTTGGCGAGTCGACGGTAACGTCGTCCGACGACTTCTTCCATCGCGCGGTAATCGTCGTTGCCGATGAAGCTTTTGATTTTGAATCGACGATACTGATCTTTGTCGGGGCGGCCTTCGGTGAAATGAACCATCGAGGCCACGACGAAGGTGCCTGAGATGTGCGAGATATCGAAGCACTCAATATTTTGGGGAAGACCGGAGAGCTTTAGTTCCTTTTCGAGGGTGGTGAGCGCTTCGTTGTCACTGCGCAGAAGGGTCTGATCGCGTTCGAATTTACGGGTGCGGTGCAGGGTGCCTTCAAGCGCGGAGATCACATCACGCAGTTCGGCGGCTTTTTCGAAATGCAGTTTGGTCGCGGCGGTCTGCATTTCGTTGCGCAGACTTTCGAGCCACTCGCGCGACTTGCCTTGAAGAAATTCGCAGGCCTGTTCGACGCGATGACGATAGCCGGTGGTCGAGATGAGGTTGTCGTGACTGTAGATATCCTGCCGCACGTCGTCGTAGAGTTGCCAGCGTCCATCTGTTTGTTTCTGCGGAATACCATCAGCGAGGAGCACGCCGAATTTCTGCCGCATCTGGGAAAGAGTTTTGCGCAACATACTCGAATGCGGAAACGGGCCGAAGTAGCGCGAGCGTTGATCTTTGCGAATGCGGGTGAGCGTGAAGCGGGGTAATTCCAGCGATAGATCCACGCGGACGAGGAGGAAGCGTTTATCGTCGGTGAAGTCGGTATTGTAGCGCGGCTTCCACTGTTTGATTAGATTGCTTTCGAGCAGGAGAGCTTCGGGCTCGGATTTTACTTCGATGGTATCGAAGTCGTGGATATGGCTGATGAGGGCCTTGATCTTCGGTTGTGCGATGGCGCGAGCGCGGCCGCGTTGGAAATAGGAAGAGACGCGTTTCTTGAGCATCTTGGCCTTGCCGACGTAGATAATGCGGCCGAGACGATCCTTCATGAGATACACGCCTGGCTCGTTGGGGAGGGCGCGCACTTTCTCTTTAAGTTTAACTGAACCGTCGGCTGGCATTTTCTAAAAATCGGCCTAATTGTAATTGTCGCAAGTATGGTTTCATCGAATCCCTCTCCCCCTCTTTCTCCTTCTTCTTCCAAACGCTTCGAGTTGATCACGCTCGGAGATGAGTTGCTGCTCGGGCTGACTGCTAATGGTCACCTCACTTATATCGGAGCGCAACTCGGACGCCGCGGCGTGCAATTGGCGCGTAATGTGACGATCACCGATGAAGCGGAAGCGATCGTCCGTCAGTTCAAGGAAAGCTGGGAGCAAGCCGATGTGATCATCACGACCGGTGGTTTGGGCCCGACTTGCGATGATCGCACCCGCGAGGTAATCGCCGGAGTATTGGGAGAAGAGCTCGTCCTTGATCAGGATATCGTGGCCGACATTGAGGAGCGTTTCAATCGGATGGGTCGCAAGATGACCGACAATAACTTGAAGCAGGCCTATAAGTTTCAGGGCGGCGATGTGTTGCCTAATGCCAACGGCACCGCGCCAGGATTATGGGTAGAAAAGGGTGGGAAGATTTTATGTATGCTGCCCGGGCCACCGAACGAATTGCAGCCGATGTTTACCGATCAAGTGCTGCCGAAATTGGCTGAGCGGGGCTTGCTCCTGGATCATGAGGCTTACGTGCAGCTTCGCACTTCTGGTATCGGTGAATCGGCATTGGAGACGCGCCTGCAACCAATTTTCGACCGCCACGGCGAATCGCTCAACATAGCGTTTTGCGCGCATCAAGGGCAGGTGGATGTTCGCTTGAATTCACCGGAAGGCGAGCTCACAGAAGAGCAAGTGCGCGCGACGGCGGAAGAGTGTGCGGCGCTGCTGGGGGAAGATTTCATGTGCTACGGCGACGATTCGATGGCAAAGGTGTGCGTCGATTTACTCCGTGCTCAGGAAAAGAGTCTGGCTGTGGCCGAGACTTTTTCCGGCGGTCGCCTCGCGACTGCGTTCACCGATATTTGTGGTGCTTCGAAATGCTTCTCCGGTGGGGTTGTGTGCTATTCCAATGAAGCGAAAATGACTTTGCTGGATTGTCCGGAGTGTTTGATTTCGCAACACGGTGCGGTGAGTCCGGAATGTGCAGTGGCATTGGCCACGGGAGTTTCGGAAACGCTGGCAGCGGATTATGGAATGGCGATTGCCGGATTCACGGGGCCTTGCTCCGGATCGAAAGCCAATCCGATCGGCACAATTTATGTGGCTCTCCACGCGCCGCATGGCGTGTGGTCGAAGAAGCTCAATTATCCTGGCCCACGCCGCACCGTGATGGTGCGCGCGGTGAATACGGCCTTGGATTGGCTCCGCCGTGAATTGGTGCGAGCTCAGTCAGGACGAAGTGGGCCGTCGCACCGTCTCACTTCAATGTATTGACACGGCTCTTCGCGTGGCAATGTCCGCTTGCCAGTCGTGGGTGGTGCGCTAGACTGATTTCATGAAGAAACTATCCCGTTTATTCGTCCTGTTTGTTTTGATCGGCTTTGTGCCTTTTGCTTCCGCGAAGGAAGCTAATCCGGTTTTCGGCTCCTACGAAGCCATTGTTTATGATCACGATATATTGCAAGGTGTGCAGGTTGATGGAGAGGGAAATGTATTTATCATGTTTCAGCCCGATAAGACCGACACACAGTTGGTGCTGAGAATTTCCATGATGAAGGGCGCTCAATATCGGGATTGGTATATCGGAGGGACCGATTTTGTTTCTCAGGCAAACACTGGTCGCGCGGCCAATGTCTGGACGGATCGAGTGCAAACAGTGTCGAACTACATAGAGTATTGGGCCGACGGAAAACTATTCCTTCACTTGAAGAAAATTAAGGGCTAATCCCGTGGCTGTCATAAATGCAGCTGCGTTTCGTGCGATGCTAAAATTACCCAGAATTCGTCGGCTGCTGGTGATCGCGGCCGTCGTTGCCGTCATGCTGTTTGGATGGCATTGGCTGACGCATGAAAAGTTACCAGATTTTACCGGTTACATAAATACGAAGGATAAGAAGGCGGCTTTCTTTAGTTACCTCTTGCCTAAGGTGCAGGCGGTTAACGCGGAAATTCTCGATGATAGAAAACGTTTATTGAAGATTAGCGATCAGTTGAACGATAGCGATTCGGCGGGCTTTTTTGACGATCGTTTTTTGAAGAAGATGGCCCGATACTACTCCTTTAAGGATATCCCTGAAAAGATGGATCAAGCGTTTGCGATCATGGTTTTGAAACGCGTGGATGTGATCTCGCCTTCATTGGTGCTCGCACAGGCTGCGAATGAATCAGCATGGGGCACTTCGCGGTTTGCTCGGAAGGGAAACAACTTATTCGGAATGCACGCCACGGATGGCAGCGGAATGGTTCCCAAGAGCCGAGGCAAAGGGCAGACCTTTACGGTGGCAGCCTATAATACTCCGCAGGACTCGCTGGATGCTTATATTCACAACCTCAATACGAAGGGCAGCTATCGCCAGTTGCGCCAGATCCGCGCAACTTTGCGCTCCCGCGATCAGACGATCTCTGGTTACGCCTTATCGAACGGGCTCATGAATTATTCGGAACGCGGCTCGGCTTATATCAACGAGCTTCAATCGATGATCCGGAGCAACAAGCTCGCGCAATACGACAAATAGTCAGTTCGCGCTGAGGATTCGTCCATTCAGATCAACATGTCACTTATTAAGTGACATTCGTTTTTGGGGTGGGCTTGCTAAGCTCACTTCTTGGCGGGTGCTTTTTTCTGTTCTGCCATTAACCACGCCAGAAGTTGGAGGGTGCGTTCGGCATCTGGCATCTGTCCGCCGCCAGTGACAAATGCGTTGATGCGTTGGCGAGGGAGTCCAAGCAAGCGGCCCAGATTGGCCTGAGCGCCGTATTTAAGTAGGTGGAGTCTCAGCTCCGCGCGAAGAGCGTTCCACAGTGGGGTTTGCTTTCCGGGATGGAGCGTTTGTCCGCGATCGGCACGCCGCGAGTTTTTGACGATTCGATAGGCTTTGACTGATTCCTTAGCGATCAGCTCGGCAGATTCAGCTAATAGATCCGCGAGTGCGAAAGGAAGCCGGAGCTGAGCAGGCGTAGAAGGTTAGGTTAACATGTCACCTATAAAGTGACACTTTAAAATTATTACGACCCTTCCTCATACTTGTGAAATATACATGAATGTCACTTAATAGGTGACACTTTGGTTCGCGTGTAGAGCGGGTTGGTTAGTTGCCGAGCAGTTTATTGAAAAGCCCACCGGCTTTATCCTTGAGCTGTTCTGTGGCTTTTCCCTTCAGCGCATCGGTGCCAGCTTTGATCGCGAGATTACCGAGTGATTTCGCATCTACTTTGATGCGTGGATTATCAAGTTGACCGGTTAAGCCGATCGGCAGGGTAAAAGAGGAGACTTTCGTATCGCGACCGGCGAGCGAAAGGGTGGTATCGTGCAAGGTGGCTTCGAGCGGGAGATCGATGGCACCACTGGAAGTGAAATAGCGACCACTGGCCGCGACATCGACCGTTCCGCCTTTCAGAGTGGTCTTAGTAGATTTGAGGCTGCCCATGATTTGATCAACGGGGAGTCCACGGTAGTGAAACGAAAGTGCGTTGTCACCACCGCCCGCGCTGATGCCTCCGAAGTCGGCCTCAAAGGCGACTTTGTCGCTCGCGCTAGTAATCGATATTTTGGGCGAAGCGCTCGCGAGTCCTGGTTGGGTGGAGAGATTATTCGCCGCGATGCCGACAAATCCGGCGAGCAGTAAATTACCATTGATCACGAGTAGCCCAAAACTGAGCGCGAAGATTAGTCCGGGAGCGTTTGAGAATCCCGGCATGAATCCAAGCATCGCTCCCAGCACGCAGCCCGCGATGATCCGAAAAGGAGTGATGTTGCCGCGAAGGAGTTTTTCGAGTTTGCGAATGAGGAATAGCATGATGTGGGTCGGTTAGAAGTTGGCCTGTTGTTGAGCAACCTTACTTCCGACCCAGGCGGGACGATAAGCGCACGCTGATACGTCAACTATAAGTTGACGTGGAGAGGAGCGGGACGGGTGGGGTGTCTGCCGTGAGATAGGCTAAGGCAATCGTTTTAGCCCAAGAGTTTCTTGAGCGCAGTGAGATAGATCTCCCGTGTGCGCGTGATGACTTCTGCGGGCAAAATCGGGCCGGGGGCCTGTTGATTCCAATCGAGCGTGAGGAGGTGGTCGCGCACAAATTGCTTGTCGTAGCTCGGGGGTGAGCAATCGATCTGATATTTGTCGGCAGGCCAGTAGCGTGAGGAATCGGGCGTGAGAGCTTCGTCTATCAAGTAGAGGGCACCATCGGTATCGGTGCCGAATTCAAATTTAGTGTCGGCGAGAATCATCCCCACATCTCTCGCGCGATCGTGGCCGAATTGATAAAGTTCGAGGCTTAGGTTCTTAACCTTGTCGTAGAGCTCTGCGCCGATGGCTGCGATGCCCTGCTCATCGTTGATGGCTTCATCGTGTCCGCCTTGGGGGGCTTTGGTCGTGGGGGTGAAGATGGCTTCTGGAAGTTTTTCTGCTTGGCGGAGATTGGCGTGCAACGTGATCCCGCAGACTTGCCCCGTCTTTTGGTAAGAGCTCCATCCGCTGCCGATCAGATACCCGCGGGCGACGCATTCGATGGTGAGCGGCTTGAGCTTGCGCACTATCATGCTGCGGAGCTGTAGATCCTGATCGAGGATGTCGCGACGAGCGAATTCGGCGGTTTGATCAGGGAAGAGGTGGTTTTGGATCAACTCCTCAGTTTGCGCAAACCACCACAGGCTGATCTGCGTGAGGATGATACCTTTGCCGGGAATGCCGTCTGGCAGGATCACATCAAAGGCGGATAATCGATCACTCGCCACGAGGAGGAGCGCATCACCGAGGTCGTAAATTTCACGGACTTTTCCCGAAGCGATTTTCGGGAATGGCAGGTCGTCAAAACTCGTGCGGGCTTCTGAGGGTAGGGCGGCGGCGATCTCAGCGGAGGTCATAAGAATGATTTGGATGTAAACATCGCCCGAGGCGAAGCCAATTTTGCATTTCGTAGGAATGAAAAATTTCCCTTGCGCAAGCGAAGGGCATACCTACATTCGCCCCTCTTTTGGTTTTTGTCCCTATCGTCTAGCCCGGTCAGGACACATGGTTTTCATCCATGCAACCGGGGTTCAAATCCCCGTGGGGACGCCAAATCAACCCGCCCTCCAAGGCGGGTTTTTTGTTTTTTGTCTGCGGGAGGATGATAAACTCGGAGGAGTTTGACGCAGCTAAGCGGAGAAAGGTCGCGCGCCGCGCGAGTGTGCTAGCACCTGTTGAGAGGCTAGATTGTTTTTGACCAAAGATGCCACAAAGCGAAGCTAGGATAATTCCAGTTACCATGCGGTCCCTATTACAAACTAACACAGAGACGCTAAGCCGCAGAGACTCCATTTTCTAGTTAATCATGTCTGAAAATATTTATGAAACCTCTGACCAACTGGTTCCGCGTCATGCGAAGGAACAGCGCCTAAAACAACGCGGCATGGTTGTCTGGCTTTATGGACTCTCTGGTTCGGGCAAGACCTCATTGGCCGCAGCTTTGGAGCACCGATTGCACGATCAAGGCTGCCAAACCGTGGTGCTTGATGGGGACATTATCCGCTCTGGATTGAATAAGGGCATGGGGTTTTCTGTCGAAGACCGCATGGAGAATATCCGCCGAGCGGCGGAAGTAGCTAAACTATTTGCAGGCACTGGTTTTGTGACGATTTGCTCATTCATCACTCCGGCCATTGCGATGCGCTCTCTTGCTCGTGATATCATCGGCAATCCCGATTTTCTTGAGATCTATGTCGCTTGCTCATTCGAAGAATGCGCCCGCCGGGATGTCAAAGGACTCTATGCTAAGGTTGAGGACGGTAAAGTCGCTCAGTTTACGGGCAAGGATTCACTATTCGAACCGCCGGTCGCTGCCGATATGACCATCGATACGGAAACGGAAAGCTTTGATGAGTCTCTGGCTCGTTTACATACCACAGTTTTGGAAAGAATTGCGCTAAAATGATTGATGCCCTTGAAAAAATTATTCGCACTGCGGGTGCAGAAATCATGCGCATCTATGCGGATGACAAAGACATCACTTATAAGGCCGACGAGTCTCCGCTGACGGCCGCAGATCTGGCGGCTCACCGGATTATAATCGAAGGGCTTAAGCAGCTGACACCTGATGTTGTCATCATTTCGGAGGAAGATCGCGAATTGGATCGATGGAAGAAGGGAGATTTTCCGGAGCAATTTTGGTTAGTTGATCCTCTCGATGGCACCAAAGAGTTCGTGAAAGGAACGGGCGAGTTTACAGTCAATATCGCGCTGGTTCAGCAAGGATACCCCGCATTGGGTTTAGTTTATGCACCTGTCTTGGAGACTTTGTATGTAGGGGAAATCGGCCAAGGTGCTTGGAAGCAAACCGGAGAAGTGAAGCGTGAATCCATATCCGTGGGGATCGCTCAAATTGAAGCGCCGATCTTTGTCGCGAGTAAGGATCACGCCGGACCGGCGGTGGCGAAGTTGCTCGCCCAACATTCCCACGCTAAAACCAGAAGTATGGGAAGCTCGCTTAAATTCTGCCTGCTCGCCGAGGGTGGAGCCGATGTCTATCTGCGAGATTTGCCGACCATGGAATGGGATACTGCAGCCGCACAATGCGTTGTCGAAGCAGCCGGAGGCCAAGTTCAGACCCTTACCGGTGAACGCTTCAAATACGCCAAAGCCGGATTAAGAAATCCCGGATTTGTCGCCCTCAGTGTTGGAGCCCGCGAGTTACTCACTGGAGTCGATCTCTCTCTCTCTCCATCTACAGAAATTTAACGCAGAGATGCAGAGGCGCTAAGTTTCAAACCTACAGACCTTCGACCTTTGCAGTTCTCCGCGTCCCTGCGCCTTTGCGTTAAATTCGTTGGGTCGGAGTTCGGAAGGAGCTCAGAGGCGGGGGGTAACGCAGAGACGTGAAGGGAGGGGCTGAAGGGGGCAGCAAAGGCGGGCGACGTGATAGATATCGAGGCGTTCGATTTTCATAGATGGGGGAACAACGCGGATTGTGATCTTGTTGCGCGGGGTAGCGACCCTACCATTC
>ERZ887849.2510-NODE-2510-length-15079-cov-46.320820_pt1 | contig 15079 bp, 12 predicted proteins | sample MGYA00521267_ERZ887849 | MGnify/ENA primary metagenome ERZ887849 (study PRJEB32303, sample SAMEA104408601) | aquatic metagenome | biome: Brackish water; feature: Pelagic; material: water | place: Baltic Sea | collected 2014-06-06T16:11:00 | depth 2,863 m ... | reverse complement strand
TCAGTGCTGTTAAATACATCAACCAAATTAAAGATGGAAAAGCCACTATTAGCAACTCCAATTTAGCTTTATTAAAACAAGTGATGCGTCAGTTTATATTTGATATTCTAGGTCTTAAAAACGTCAGTTCTAACAAGCAAGATCAAAAACTCGGAGATACGGTTGAACTTCTCATTAGAATGCGTAACGATGCAAGAGCACAGAAAAATTTTGCACTTTCAGATAAAATAAGAGACGAATTACTGTCTATTGGAATCCAACTGAAAGATGGCAAAGACGGTACCTCATTTATCTTAGATTAACATCGATGAAAACGCTTTTGATTGCTCCATTTTTATTTATAATAAAGCTGTATCAAAATTTTATTTCGCCTTTAACCCCTTCAAGTTGTAGGTTTCAACCTACCTGTTCTCATTATACGAAAGAAGCGTTACAATCTTATGGATTACTTAAAGGAGGCTACCTAAGTATCAAACGCATATTAAGCTGTCATCCATGGGGCGGCTCAGGGCATGACCCCGTACCAAAAAAATAATACTTCCAAGATTTAAAAAAACGGATAAGACTTAAGTCTCATATCTATTTTTTATATTTACAATCTAAATAAATGAACATGTATTTTTTACAGATTATTTGGGACCCTGCCTCTGATGGTATTCCTCTTTTTGGAGATTTTAAAATTCACTACTACAGTCTTATGTGGATGGTTGCTTTTATAGCAGGTTGGTATTTGACAAAAAGGATTTACAAAAACGAAGGGCAGTCTGATGAAAAACTAGACGGATTGTTTATGTACTCTGTTTTAGGAATTATGATTGGAGCTCGTTTGGGGCATGTTATTTTTTATCAACCTGAATTATTTAAAGACGACTTTTTTAGTATTTTCTTACCTTTTCGTTTTAGTGGTGGGTTTGAATTTACAGGGTTTAGAGGTTTGGCAAGTCATGGGGCTGCCATAGGGATGATTTTTTCTATGTGGCTCTACAACAAAAAGATATTAAAAAAATCAGTTCTTTGGATTCTGGATCGTGTGGTCATCGCCTGTGCATTAGGAGCCGTATTTATTAGAGTTGGAAATTTTTTTAATTCTGAAATGATTGGAAAAGCGACTAGTGAAGACTTTCCTTTAGCAGTCGTGTTCAAACAATTGGACAATGTTCCAAGACATCCTGGTCAATTATATGAAGCATTTGGTTATGTGTTTGTATTTCTAATCTTATTCTTTTTGTACTGGAAAACCAAAAAAAGCTCACAAACTGGCTTTCTGTTTGGCTTATTTTTAGTGCTCTTAATGTCGGTGAGAGTTGTGGTAGAACAATTCAAAATCGCACAAATAGACAGTCGTGAGGATTGGATTTTTGGATTAAACACTGGGCAAGTATTAAGCATTCCTTTTGTGCTTTGTGGTTTGTATTTTATGTTTGTCTATAAACCTAAGGAGACTTAAAATACATACGTTTTTGAAGGGTTGTAATCTTACTCTCATCTCATTTTCAAATGATTTATTAGTTTAAAATAAAACCAAAAAAAGCCGCTCAATGAGCGGCTTTTTTAATATCTATAAATGAGTTATCTACACATTTTTTTTATCTAAACGCTTCAATGTGTCGTGCATGACTGGCGTTGCAATAAATACGGAAGAGTACGTTCCTACAAGTACCCCTACAATAAGAGCAAACAATAATCCTCTCAAGGAATCTGCTCCGAATGTAAACATCGCTAACAACACAACTAAGGTTGTTAAGGAAGTATTTAAAGTACGACTTAGAGTGCTGCTCAGTGCGCTATTGACAACTTTATCAAATTTCCAACTTGTATGTTCATTTAAATATTCTCTAATTCTATCAAACACAACCACGGTATCATTTAATGAATACCCTATTACGGTCAAAATCGCTGCAATAAAAGCTTGATCAATTTCCATACTGAATGGTAAGAATCTCCATGCAATGGAGAATATTCCGAGAACAATTAGAACATCATGGAAAACTGCAGCTACGGCACCTAATGAAAATTGCCATTTTTTGAATCGTATTAAAATATAAAGGAATACTACGATTAAAGATCCTAAAACGGCCCATACAGAAGATTTTTTAATATCATCCGCAATGGTTGGACTTACTTTTCCTGCATACATTTTACCAATATTGTTATCGGCATCAATAAACTGCTTGTAGGTGGTTGCATCTGGTAAATATGGAACCAACGCTTCGTATAGTTTTTCTTGAACTTCTTGATCTACCTCAGCTGAATTTTGATCAACCTTGTACTTGGTAGATATTTTTAATTGATTCGCACTACCAATTGTTTTCACCTCAGTACTGTTAAACACATCATTCAATGCGGTTTTAACTTCTTCAGTATTCATGTCTTGTGCAAAACGAACGGTGTACGTTCTTCCTCCTATAAAGTCAATACCCTGATCCAATCCTGTTGTGAATAACGATCCAAGTCCAGCAATGATAATTGTACCAGAAATTAAATATGCTATTTTACGTTTTTTAAGAAATTCAATATTGATAGAACGGAACAAACCTTTAGTAATTCCTGTTGAAAATTCTAATTTTCCTCCACGGTTTAAATGCCAATCGATTAGTAATCTTGAGATAAAAATCGCTGTAAATAAAGAGGTTAAAATACCTATTAAAAGAGTTGTAGCAAATCCTTTGATCGGTCCTGTTCCAAATACATACAAAATTAAAGCTGTTAATCCTGTTGTAATGTTGGCATCTAAAATGGAAGACAAGGCGTTATTAAATCCATCTTTAATAGAGTCTTTTTGAGCTTTTCCTTTAAATAATTCTTCTCGAACACGTTCGTAAATAAGAACATTTGCATCTACTGCAATACCAATGGTTAATACAATCCCTGCAATTCCAGGCAATGTTAACACAGCACCTAACCCAGAAAGTATTCCAAAGATTAAAATGATATTTAATATCAATGCGATATCAGAGTAAATTCCTGCTTTTCCATAATAAAACACCATCCATAAAAGCACCAATGCCAAAGCTATTAAGAATGATTTCATTCCACTGTCAATCGCTTCTTGACCTAATGAAGGTCCTACTTCTTCAGCTTGTACAATATCTGCGGAAGCTGGAAGTTTACCCGCACGTAAAACGTTTGCTAAATCCACAGCTTCATTTAAAGTAAATGACCCTGAAATCTCAGAGTTTCCACCTGAAATTGGCCCTGAGGTTACACCTGGAGCTGAATATACAATTTCATCTAAAACGATTGCAATTTGACCTGCAGTATTAAACGCATTGCCTGTCATTTCTTCCCATATTTTAGCACCTTTGAGGTTCATTTGCATGGAAACACTTGGGTTTCCGTTTTGTTGGTATGCTTGACGTGCATCGGTTATGACGGCGCCACTCAATGGGGGCTCGTTATCTCTATTTCCTTTTAAGGCATACAATTCAACCAATTCAATGCTTTGCGAGTCTTCTCCTGTGGTTTGTTGAACTTGAGGTATTCCCCATACAAATTTTGCATACCGTTGTTCTGGTGTTAATAACGCACGAACTTGTGGGTTGTTCAAGTAATCCGTTACCAATTGTTTATCTTTTAGCTCAAAAGAAGCGAGTACTGGACCGCCATTGTATCCTGGCGCGCGAATTAAATCGATCAATGGATTTACTTCCCCTGTATCTCCTGTTTCAGCATCTGTATCTCCAATAATATCAGAAATTGCGTCGTCTGTAGATTCTGTGGCGTTGGACTCAACTTCTTCAGTAGATGTTTCAACAATTTCTTTTAAAGTTTCATTGGCTTGAAAAATAAAGGTACCAAACTCTTCTCCTTTAAAAGCATCCCAAAATTCTAACTGAGCCGTACTTTGTAATAATCCTTTGACACGTTCAATTTCTTTAGCTCCTGGCAATTCAACAAGGATCCGTCCAGATTTTCCAATTCGTTGGATATTTGGTTGGGTAACCCCAAATTTATCAATACGCTTACGAAGGACTTCAAATGCTGATACAATAGATTCATCGATTTTAAGCGACAATACAGGTTTGACCTCATCATCGGTCATATCAAACGTAATTTCTTCGCTTAGAGTTCGATTCGCAAAAATATCTGGAGACGCTAATTTGGTGTCGCCTTGGATTGCTTCAAAGGCTACAAAAAAGTCTTCTAAATAGGTGTTTTGACTGTCTTTCTGAAGTTCTTCAGCATCACTCAAAGCTTTTCTAAACACAGGGTCTTTACTTTCGTTTGCCAATCCAACAAGGATATCTTTAACAGAAATTTGAAGAATTACACTAATTCCTCCTTTAAGGTCCAAACCAAGGTTCATGGCTTTTTCCTTCACTTCCTCAAAATTATACTTTGCAATTCCGATGTTAAAAACTTCTTCGTTTTTCAACGAGTCTAAATACTTGCTTTGTTCTGATGCGCGTTTGGCATCATAATTTATTTCAGTATCTGCTATTTTTTCAATAGCAAATTGTTTGGCGTTGTCTTCTATTTGGCTTGCTTTAAAACTAAATGATAATTGGTATATACTTACCATCCCAAATAAGAAAGCAAATAATTTTACGAGTCCTTTATTTTGCATTGTGAATGAATTTAATCTGCATTAATTTTTATAAACGAGCAAATATATGATTTACGATGTGAATTGACAATAGATTCTTTTGATTTCAATGAAAAGAGTATTTTAGCAATCTTTTGGTTAGTGATAAACACAAATCACATCATCGGTATACTTATACGTCTAGTAATGAATTTGTTTTTTTAACGCCTTCGGCGCTGGTATGTAAATGGGATTTTTCGCTATCGCTTAGTTTAATTTCTACGATGTTTTCGATTCCATTAGCTCCTAAAACTACTGGTACACCAATACATAAATCCGATAAGCCATACTGGCCATCTAATAATACAGAACAGGGGAATATTTTTTTCTGATCACAAGCAATTGCTTGTACCAATCCACTGACTGCAGCTCCTGGTGCATACCAAGCGGAGGTTCCTAATAGCTTCGTTAAGGTTGCACCACCAACTTTGGTATCTTCTTTAACTTGTTCTAGACGTTCGTTTGAAATAAATTCTGAAACTTTGATACTGTTTCGAGTTGCATGCGAAATTAAAGGCACCATTCCAACATCACTATGTCCGCCGATCACCATTCCATCTACATCACTTATTGGAGCCTCTAAAGCTTCTGCCAATCTATATTTGAAACGAGCTGAGTCTAAAGCTCCTCCCATCCCAATAATTTTATGCGTTGGCAATCCCGTAACTTTATGTGCAAGATAGGTCATTGTATCCATAGGGTTGCTCACAACAATAAGCACTGTATTTGGAGAGTGTTTTACCAAATTTGTAGAGACTGTTTTTACAATTCCTGCATTGATTCCTATTAATTCTTCACGAGTCATTCCTGGTTTTCTTGGAATTCCTGAAGTGATCACACAAATTTCACTATTCGCCGTTTTACTGTAATCATTGGTAGAGCCTGTAATTTTAGTATCAAAACCATTGAGAGATGCACACTGCATCAGGTCCATTGCCTTTCCTTCGGCATAGCCTTCTTTGATGTCTAACAAGACAACTTCGGAAGCAAAATTTTTAATGGCGATGTACTCGGCACAACTTGCTCCAACTGCGCCAGCACCTACTACTGTTATTTTCATTTTTATTTATTTTTTTATTTCTATAATTATCTAAAACTAAGTGCAAACCCAAGGGTTGCAGTATTGTATTCTTGTAAAGTATAATCTGCAAAAATTTTGAAAAAAGCGAGATTTAATCGGACGCCTATAGTCGTACGAGTTCCTCTTGATTTGAAATCTAAGTTAACAGGGTCTGTGATTGTTTCATCTAACACTGATAGATTGTTTTGATCTAAATCTTGAATATTATAACTTAACGAATAATCGCCTTTAAGATCAAAATTAGTCGTTCCGCCATAATAACCAATTCCGCCGTAAATAGTCACAATTTTAAAATCCAAAGATCCTAACGCTTGAGCCGTCCAAGTCTTTAATTTAAATTGAGCAAGTCCATTGGTTACGGATAATTGATCTGTTAAATCTCCATTTACAATCGCATATTCAATATTTGCGGAAGTGTAAGCTCCAAACAGCGAAACTGAAAATGGAAGCTTTCCAACAAGCCCAAGGTATTGTGTTAAATCATGCTGGAGTCCAACCCCAATTAAGTTAGCTTCAACATCTGTAGCAAAATTTGTTTTAGGCACAAACCTTAATTTTACCGTTGTTTTAAATGGTAAACCAAGACCAACTTGCACAAACGGAGTTGGCGTGGCATTGGATGGCAAATTTTTTGCGATGCCTCCAGGCATCTTGAAGGAGCCAACTTTAAATTTATTTCCATCATAAGGAACCAAAACGTTAATCTCGGTTTCTGTTTCATTTTTACTTAAAATGGTTGGAATACTTGAGCTGCCATCTGCAACTGAAATGTTATTATATTGACTCGATACAAATTGAAAAATTTGGTCTTTATCGGGAGTAAAGGCCGCACTCGCTCCAATTGTGATATCAAAGCCTAATTTTTTGTGCGTTTTTGCCGTGGAATACCACCCACTGTTCATACTATTCATTAACCCTTTTGCTGCTGGATTTAGGTAATTTTGAAGCAATAGACTAGCATCGTCTCCTGCTAGCAAAACACTTTCGAGGTCTTGAGCGTTGGATACGTTCATTCCAAAAAGGAGCAAACAAAAGATAATTATTCTTTTCATATAAATAAAATTTAGGATAATTGTTTAAGCATCGATATTGGCATAAATTGCATTTTTTTCAATAAATTCTCTTCTTGGTGGCACATCGTCTCCCATCAACATTGAGAAGATACGATCGGCTTCGGTTCCATTTTCAACTTGTATTTGACGTAAAGTTCTGAACTCAGGATTCATTGTTGTATCCCAAAGTTGTACGGCATTCATTTCTCCAAGACCTTTATAACGTTGAATTTTTGCGCCATCGCCATATTGCTCCATTAATGCCATACGCTCCTCATCATTCCATGCATATTCTTTTTTCGCTCCTTTTTTAACTAAAAATAAAGGGGGCGTAGCAATGTAAACATGACCGTTTTCGATCAATTCTTTCATATATCTAAAGAAGAAGGTCAAAATAAGTGTTTCAATGTGACTTCCATCAATATCGGCATCACACATGATCACAATTTTATGGTATCTTAATTTTGATAGGTTCAGTGCTCTTGGATCTTCCTCGGTTCCAATAGTAACTCCTAAGGCTGTGAATATATTTTTGATTTCTTCATTTTCAAAAACCTTATGAGTCATCGCTTTTTCTACATTCAAAATTTTACCTCTTAATGGCAAAATAGCTTGAAAAGCTCTATCACGCCCCATCTTTGCAGTTCCCCCTGCCGAATCTCCCTCCACAAGGTAAATTTCACATTTTTCAGGATCTTGTTCAGAGCAATCGCTCAATTTTCCAGGCAGCCCTCCAATACTCATCACAGTTTTTCGTTGAACCATATCTCGCGCCTTTTGAGCGGCATGACGAGCTTGTGCAGCAAGGATTACTTTTTGAATAATGATTTTGGCATCATCGGGGTTTTCTTCTAAATAATCTGTCAGCATTTCTGATACGGCCTGACTCACTGAAGCAGATACTTCTCTATTTCCTAATTTTGTTTTGGTTTGTCCCTCAAATTGAGGTTCTTGAACTTTAACCGAAATAATAGCGGTTAATCCTTCACGGAAATCATCCCCGGCTATGTCAAACTTAAGTTTGTCTAACATCCCCGATTCATCGGCGTATTTCTTTAATGTATGCGTTAATCCACGTCTGAATCCAGATAAATGTGTTCCACCTTCATGGGTGTTGATATTGTTTACATAGGAATGTAAATTCTCAGCATAAGATGTGTTATAAATCATCGCAACTTCAACTGGAACTCCATTTTTTTCACCTTCAAAAGCAATTACATTTTTCATGATCGGATCGCGGTTACCATCCAAGTATTTGATAAATTCAGAAAGTCCTTCTGTAGAATGAAACGTTTCCCCAATAAACTCGCCTTTTTCGTCTTTTTCTCTTTGATCAACAAGAACTATTGTAATCCCTTTATTTAAAAAAGCAAGTTCTCTCAATCGATTTGCGAGGGTTTCATAGACGTATATTAAAGTCTGTGTAAATATTTGAGGATCGGGTCTAAAAGTAACCGTTGTTCCTCTTCGATCTGTCTCCCCTACTTGTTTTACAGGATACATTGCTTTACCACGTTCATACTCTTGTTCATAGATTTTTCCATCTCTATAAACCGTTGCTTTTAAATGCTCAGAAAGGGCATTCACACAACTCACCCCAACGCCGTGTAAACCTCCAGATACTTTATAAGAATCTTTATCGAATTTACCCCCTGCACCAATCTTGGTCATAACTACTTCCAAAGCAGAAACGCCTTCTTTTTTGTGGATATCCACAGGGATTCCACGACCATTATCTTCGGTTGTGATGGAATTATCTTCGTTGATGATCACGGTAATTTTATCACAGTGACCTGCCAAAGCTTCATCGATTGAGTTATCAATCACCTCGTACACCAAGTGATGCAAGCCTCTTAAACCTACATCTCCAATGTACATGGATGGACGCATACGAACGTGCTCCATACCTTCTAAGGCCTGAATACTGTCTGCTGAATAACTCCCTTTATTAATTTCTTCGCTCATTGTATTGAATGTGTTTTTTAGTTTAATTTTGATGCAGCTAAAACTCCATCTAACCTAACAAAGATAACTAATCTTGTAAGGAATTTAAAGTGTTTTTTAAGAGATTTAAGTGTAATTATTAACAAATGGCTGTTTTTTAAAAACGTTCTTAAATCCACTAAAAACGCCCTTAAATTTGATTTAAGGGCGTTATAAATTTGTTGCTCCAATAAAAAATAACCCAAACGCTTTAGAAGCTATTATTTGAGCTTAAAAATTTCTATTCATAGGACTGATCATGTACATTAGCAATTGCTCTTCCGGAGGGTTCATTCATGTTTTTAAAGGCTTCATCCCAATCTAAAGCAATTTGGGTGCTACAAGCTACACTCGCCTCTTGCGGAACGCTTAAAGCTGCTGCATCACTTGGAAAATGGTCCTCAAAAATAGAACGGTAATAAAACTCTTCTTTGTTTTGTGGGGTTTGAATTGGAAATCTAAATTTAGCATTTGCCAGTTGCTCATCCGAAACCTCTTTATCAACCACTTCTTTAAGTGTGTCTATCCAACTGTAACCAACGCCATCAGAAAATTGCTCTTTTTGCCTCCAAGCAACACTTTCTGGCAACATGTCTTCAAAGGCTTTTCTAATGATCCATTTTTCCATGCGTTCGCCATTAATCATCTTATCTTTAGGGTTTAAACGCATTGCTACATCCACAAATTCTTTATCTAAAAACGGCACACGCCCTTCTATCCCCCAAGCCATCAAGCTTTTATTCGCTCTTAGACAATCATACATGTGTAATTTATCTAATTTACGTACCGTTTCTTCATGGAATTCTTGTGCATTTGGTGCTTTATGAAAATATAAATAACCCCCGAAAATCTCATCGGCACCTTCCCCAGAAAGTACCATTTTAATCCCCATAGACTTAATCACACGTGCCATTAAATACATTGGTGTTGAGGAACGAATGGTGGTAATGTCATAGGTTTCTATGTTGTAGATCACATCTTTTATAGCATCCAATCCTTCTTGAATTGTGAATTTTATTTCATGATGTATGGTACCAATATAATCGGCTACTTTTTGAGCTGCCGCTAAATCTGGAGACCCTTCCAATCCAACTGAAAAGGAATGCAATTGCGGATACCAAGCCTCAGAGGTATCATCAGATTCTACGCGTTTTTGTGCATATTTTTTGGCAATGGCAGAGGTAACTGAAGAGTCTAAACCACCAGAAAGTAAAACACCATAAGGCACATCACTCATTAATTGCCTGTGAACCGCATCTTCTAGAGCTTGTTTAACTTCGGCAATACTGGTTTCATTGTCTTTTACAGCATCGTAGTCTGTCCACTCTCTGTTGTACCATTTTACAAACTTGCCATCGCTACTTGACATATAATGCCCTGGAGGGAATAATTCAATTTTAGCACAAACACCCTCTAAAGCTTTTAGTTCTGATGCTACATAAAAGGTTCCGTTTTGATCCCAACCAATGTATAAGGGAATAATACCCATATGATCTCTGGCAATAAAATATTCATCTTTTTCTACATCATATAGCGCAAAACCAAAAATTCCGTTCAGGTCGTCGATAAAATCAACGCCTTTTTCTTTATACAACGCCAAAATAATTTCACAATCAGAAGCAGTTTGAAAATTATAAGTTCCATGAAACTGCTTTCGCAATTCTCTGTGGTTGTAAATTTCACCATTGGCAGCCAATACTAATTTTTTATCTTCACTGAATAAAGGCTGTTGCCCCGATGCAGGATCTACAATGGCCAAACGCTCATGCGCCATTACGGTTTTTTCATCACTATAAATACCGCTCCAGTCTGGACCACGGTGTCTTATTTTTTTTGACATTTCAAGCACTTGAGGTCTTAAAATTTCTGATTTTTGTTTTAAATCAAATGCACACACAATTCCACACATAATAGGATTTTAATGATTAGACCACAAATATGTAGCTATCATTATATATTATAAATAGATAATGCATAATTAGTTATATTTTGAAACTAAATTTTTAAAATTAATATAAAAATGTAACTATATAGTATGATTAAAATCCAAAAAGTTTATGAAATAAAGAAATTGTGCTGAAATTGCTTAGGGAATATTCAAATACTTATGTGTTTGAATCGAAACCTTCCATTTGGGGTGTTTCATCACATAATCGACGATAAAAGGCGTGACTTTTTCGCGTTTACTCCACTCGGGTTGTAGGTATAGAATACAATCTGAATTTACTTTTGCGGCTTGTTCTTCCGCATATTTTAAGTCGTCCTTGTTATAAACAATCACTTTCAGCTCGTGTGCTTTTTGATACACTTCGTCTAAAGGTCCTTTTAATTTTTTGGGGGACAAACAAATCCAATCCCAATCGCCAGTTAGCTCATACGCCCCAGAAGTCTCGATATGGGTTTGCATTCCCTTCGATTTTAATTCAGAGGTCAATGGATTCATGTCCCACATCAATGGCTCCCCCCCAGTCACTACAATTGTTTGACTGTGTTTGGAAGCGTCTTCAGCAATGACATCAATTGCAGTTGGGGGATGCAAATCGGCATTCCAACTTTCTTTGACATCGCACCAATGGCAACCTACATCACAGCCTCCAATTCTTACAAAATAAGCAGCAGTTCCTTTGTGAAAACCCTCTCCTTGAATGGTATAGAAAGCTTCCATAAGTGGCAACATTTTACCAGCGTTTACCAGCGATTTAATTTCAGTTTTTAACATAATGAGCAAAAATAGTTTACAGTTTTTGGTTTAAGTCATAAAACTTCATTTATTTTTACTGAAAATTTAAAAATAATCATGAGAACTTATTTATTAATCGGATTACTTTTCGGTCTTTTTGTGGCTTGTGAAACAAAATCAGATCCTTTTTTAATTACCAAACAGAGTGTAGGTATGCTTACAGACTCCACAAAAGTTAATGCCTTAAAAGTGGTGTTTGCAAACGATTCCATTAGCAAATATATTGGAGGTGACGAATTCACAGGCAACATCAATACCATAAGTATTTTTGAGAAAGGAACTGGCAAGTTGTTACTCGAATTAGATCCTAATTATTCGTTAGACTCGTTGTCAACCATCCGAACGGTTCGTGTTATGGACGCACGTTTCAAAAATAAAGACGGACTGAACACAATGAGTACTTTTGGAGAGATCAATTCTAAATATAGTATTTCTAGCATTCAAAATACGCTAAGAAATCTGATTGTTTCAGTAGATGAAATCAATGTTTATTTTACACTCAGCAAAATGGAAATACCCGAAGAAATGCGTTATAATATGAATCAAAAAATTGAAGCCATTTCCATTCCTGAAACGGCTAAAATCAAGGATTTTTACATTCAATGGTATTAAACTATGGCGGCTTATATAATTCAAAAAACACCTTTTGTAGTTCCAACAACCGATGGCAAACGCATTGAAGAACATTTTGGTAATGCAACAGACGGTAACACAGCTCTAAGTATTGCTCATATGGTTGCACCTCCAGGTTGGAGCGAACCCTTTCAAACACCCGAGTTTGATGAATACACCTATATCATTAAAGGTAAAAAACAATTCATCATCGAGGGAGATACTATCGTCTTGGAACAGGGGCAGTCCATTAAAATTGAGAAAAACACCCGTGTACAATATTCAAACCCTTTTGACAAACCTTGTGAGTATTTAGCAATCTGTACTCCCGCATTTTCTATAGAAAATGTAAATAGAGAAGAACCTAAACCTTCATGAAATCACTCCTCCCAAAAATTGTAGGTGCCCTTATAAATTTTATAGGGGTTTTTAATACGACGTACGCTTCCAAACTTGCCTTGAAATTATTTTCAAAACCAAGAAATGGCCAACTAAAGCCTCATGCGAGTACTTTTTTAGACACTGCTACTCGCAAAACAACTTTATACTATGACGGTTTGCCCATTCAAACCTACCAATGGGAAGGCTCTAAAGAAACCGTTTTACTCGCACACGGTTGGGAAAGCAATTCAGGACGTTGGCGGCATAAAATTAAAAAGCTTCACAAGGAAGGCTATAACATAATCGCCTTGGACGGTCCTGCACATGGGGGCTCTGGAAGCGATACGTTTAATGCGATTCTCTACGCAGAATTCATTAATGTGGTGAGCCAAAAGTTTAAACCAACAGCGTATATTGGGCATTCCGTAGGAGGAATGGCTGTGGTGATTTTTCTTAGAAAACAAACGCATCATACCGCCGAAAAAATTGTGCTTTTAGGTGCACCTTCTGGATTCAAAGGAATTATGAAACGCTACAAAGAAATGATGAGCTACAGCCAAAAGATATCCAAAGGAATTGACAAACAAATTGAGCTTAAATTTGGACATCCTCCAGAGTATTTTTCAACTGCTGATTTTGTAAAAAATATTGATTTAAAAGGCTTGCTAATCCACGACAAAAACGACCCTGTCATCCCCTACCAAGATGGTCTTGATATTGAAGCACAATTTAAAAATGCCAAACTAATTTCAACAGAAGGTCTTGGACACTCTCTAGAGGGAAATTTAGTTTCGGATGAACTGATTCAATTTCTAAGCCACTAAACTTTTGTAAATTCGCCAAATGGAACCAACTTCAACAAGACTAAATAAATATTTAAGCGAAGCCGGCTATTGTTCTCGACGTGCTGCCGATAAGTTAATCGACGAGGGTCGGGTAACTATTAATGGTATTGTTCCAGAAATGGGAACTAAAGTTTTAATTGGTGACGAGGTTAAAGTAGATGGAAAAACCATTATTAATGAAACTAAAAAACGAACGTATATTGCATTCAACAAACCTGTAGGAATTGTTTGTACAACCGATACTAGCGTTGAAAAAGACAATATTATTGATTATATCAATTATCCAAGTCGGATTTTTCCAATTGGACGTTTGGATAAGGATAGTGAGGGTTTGATTTTATTGACGGACGACGGCGATATTGTGAATAAAATTCTTCGTGCGAGTAACAACCATGAGAAAGAATACATCGTAACAGTTGACAAACCGATTTCTCAAACATTCATACAACGCATGGCTGGGGGCATTCCATTAGAAGAACTGGGAAAAACTACCAAATCTTGCATAGTCGAAAAGCTCAGTACTTTTGAATTTAAAATCATTCTTACACAAGGTTTGAATCGTCAAATTCGTCGCATGTGTGAGTACCTAAACTATGAAGTACAATCACTAAAACGCACCCGTATTATGAATATTAATTTAAAATGTGAAGTCGGTTCTTATCGTAATTTAACAGAAGAAGAATTAATCACTTTAAACAAAACCTTGAAAGGCTCAAAAAAAGCAATCTAATGAATTTCATAAGCCCTTTTCATCTGGCAATCCCTGTATGGAACCTAGAAACTTGTCGTGTATTTTATAGAGATGTTTTGGGATGTGAAGAAGGTCGCCATAGCGACCATTGGGTTGATTTTAATTTTTTTGGTCATCAACTTGTAATTCATTTCAAACCAAAAGAAGAGGAAACAGACCTTCATGTAAATAAGGTAGATGGGAAACAGGTACCAGTTCCACATTTTGGTGTGATTCTCCCATGGGAAGAATTTGACACCTTTTCAGAACGTTTAAAAGCTCAAAAAATAGACTTTATTATTGAACCTTATATTCGATTTAAAGGACAGGTAGGCGAACAAGCCACACTCTTTTTTTATGATCCTGCTGGAAATGCTTTAGAATTTAAAGCTTTTAAAGAAACCTCTCAGATTTTTGCTAAATAGATGTATTGGCAGGATGACGCTCACAAGCAAGCAAGGTGTTTTTGAGCAACATTGCGATAGTCATTGGCCCTACTCCACCAGGAACAGGTGTGATATGACTTGCTTTTTTGGCAACACTTTCAAAGTGTACATCCCCAGCAATACGATAGCCTCTTTTCTTAGATTCATCAGGAACTCTTGTAATACCGACATCAATAATAACCGCTCCTGGTTTAACCATTTCAGCGGTTAAAAATTCGGGGATTCCCAAGGCTGCAACCACAATATCTGCCTTTAAAGTCAGTTCAGACAAATTCGCTGTTCGACTGTGTGCAATGGTAACAGTCGCATCACCCGCAGGACGTTTTTGACTCATTAAGATACTCATCGGCCGTCCCACAATATGGCTTCTACCTATCACTACAACTTGCTTTCCAGAAGTTGGTACTTTATAACGTTCTAAAAGCTCAATAATCCCATAAGGTGTTGCGGGTAAAAAGGTTGGCAAGTCCAACGTCATACGCCCTACATTCGTAGGATGAAAACCATCCACATCCTTATCGGGGTTTACGGACATCAACACGTTTTGTTCGTTAATATGTTTTGGTAAGGGAAGCTGCACAATAAACCCATCAATTGCTGGATTATCGTTTAAAGAATGTATTT
>ERZ887849.2499-NODE-2499-length-15126-cov-12.966094_pt1 | contig 15126 bp, 15 predicted proteins | sample MGYA00521267_ERZ887849 | MGnify/ENA primary metagenome ERZ887849 (study PRJEB32303, sample SAMEA104408601) | aquatic metagenome | biome: Brackish water; feature: Pelagic; material: water | place: Baltic Sea | collected 2014-06-06T16:11:00 | depth 2,863 m ... | reverse complement strand
ATGGCGGACAGAGAGGGATTCGAACCCTCGAGACGCGTTAACGCCTACACGCTTTCCAAGCGTGCGCCTTCAGCCACTCGGCCACCTGTCCAGAGGGTGGAATATAAACAAACGCTGGCCTAAAACAAGTCGCAAGCACCCGCTTAATCATCCATTTTCAACGCTTGAATAAACGCATCTTGAGGAATATCAACGCGGCCGAACTGGCGCATCTTCTTCTTGCCCTCTTTTTGCTTATCCAACAATTTGCGCTTACGGCTGACATCACCACCATAACATTTGGCCGTCACGTCTTTACGCAAAGCGGCAATCGTTTCGCGGGCAATCACCTTGCCACCAAGCGCCGCTTGAATGGGAATTTTGAACAAATGTCGCGGAATTAAACCCTTTAACCGCTCGCACATAGCGCGCCCACGGTTTTCCGCATTATCCTTGTGAACAATCGTCGACAGCGCATCAACCGGTTCGGCATTGACCAAAATCGACATTTTGACCAGATTGCCAGTGCGATATTCAGAAATTTGATAGTCAAAACTCGCATAGCCACGACTAACCGATTTTAAGCGGTCATAGAAATCAAACACCACTTCATTGAGCGGCAATTCATATTCCAACATGGCACGCGAACCAGCATAGCTCAGATTGCGCTGCCGGCCTCGGCGGTCTTCACAAAGTTTGAGCACCGCGCCAAGATATTCATCGGGTACTAGAATCGAGGCGTTAATCCATGGCTCATCAATATGGTCAATTTTCACCACATCAGGCATATCCGCCGGATTATGCAACTCCATCATACTGCCATCGGTCATCGCCAACTGATAAACCACAGACGGCGCGGTGGTGATCAAATCAATATCAAACTCGCGCTCAATGCGCTCGCGGATGATCTCTAAATGCAGCAGCCCCAAAAACCCGCAGCGGAACCCAAAACCCAGAGCGGCACTGGTTTCCATTTCAAACTCAAAGCTGGCGTCATTGAGGCGCAGTTTCGCCATGGCATCGCGCAAATCTTCAAACTCACTGCTATCAGTCGGAAATAGTCCGCAAAACACAACCGGTTGCGATGGTTTAAAGCCGGTCAGGGCTTGATCGCAAGGGCGGCGTTCTTCGGTGACGGTATCGCCGACGCGCGTGTCGGCCACTTCTTTAATGGCGGCAGTGAAATAACCAATTTCGCCTGGCCCCAATGTGGCCATGGTATCGCGCTTCGGGCGGAACACGCCGACTTGGTCAACCAAATGGCTGGCGCCCGACGACATCATACGGATTTTCTGACCGCGATTCATTTCACCATCAATCACCCGAACCAGAACGACCACGCCGAGATAAGCGTCATACCAACTATCAACCAGCATGGCTTTCAGAGGCGCCGCGCGATCGCCAGACGGGGGCGGTAATTGCGTCACAATGGCTTCCAACACATCCTCAATACCCAGTCCGGTTTTAGCCGAAATGTTTACTGAATTTTCAGTATCAAGGCCGATCACATCTTCAATTTGTTGCCGCACCCGATCGCAATCGGCGGCTGGCAAATCAACTTTGTTCAAAATCGGTACAATTTCATGGTCGACATCAATTGCCTGATAAACATTGGCCAGCGTTTGCGCTTCTACACCCTGGCTGGCATCAACCACCAACAAAGAGCCCTCGCAAGCGGCCAAAGAGCGGTTCACCTCATAGGCAAAGTCGACATGGCCCGGCGTATCAATCAAATTCAGCTGATAGGCCTCCCCATCCTTGGCGGTATATTCGAGGCGGACGGTTTGGGCTTTAATGGTGATGCCGCGCTCGCGTTCAATATCCATAGTGTCGAGCACTTGCTCAGACATTTCACGCGCGCTTAAGCCGCCGGTCAATTGAATCAACCGGTCAGCCAAAGTCGACTTGCCATGGTCGATATGGGCGATAATGGAGAAATTGCGAATATGCGATTGCGTTGTCATGATTGCCCTATAGCACTATCAATGGCCATCGCCAATGCGGCAAATTCAGCCACGCAATTTGCCGCCGCTAGCTTTTTCAACAACGGCGGTAATTTTCGCAGCTACGGCGTCGATTTCAACATCGGTCAGGGTCGCGTCAATCGGCTGTAAAGTCACCTCAAGGGCAATTGATTTGGCCCCTTCAGCTAGGCCCGCGCCTTGGAACACGTCAAACACGCGGACATCGCTAATCAATTTCTTGTCGGCACCGCGCGCCGCGCGCACCAGAATATCCGATGCCACATCGCTGGCCACTTCAAAAGCAAAATCGCGGCGCACCGGCTGTAAGTTTGATAAATCTAGCGGCGCACGCGCATGGCCCTTGTTCGCCTTGCCACTTGGCACAGTTTCAGGCCACACTTCAAACGCCACCAGCGGCCCCGAAAGGCCGAAATGTTTCAGTACAGCTGGATGAATTTCTCCAAATGCTGCCATTGGTTGTTTCGGGTTGCGCGCCAAAACACCAGACCGTCCCGGGTGATACCAAGATGATTGCGGCGGTAGGACTTGCAAGCTGCTGGCCTCAACCCCACATGCCGCCAGAGCTGCCTCCGCATCAGCACGCGCACCAAATCCATCGACGGGCCGTGGCGCACCCTGCCAGCGGCGCGGCGCGTGATGTCCACGGCGCACACCGGAAGCAGCAAGGCGTTGCGCACCGGGCGTGGGCGCCAAAAACTCTTGGCCAATTTCAAACAGAGCCACATCGCCAAAACCGCGATCGACATTGCGCATCGCCGCCGACAATAAGCCGGGCAAAAGGGACGGGCGCATATGCGATAGGTCGGCCGAGATTGGATTGGCCAGTTCCAGCCCGTCTGCCACGGCGAATAAATCGGCATCGGCTTGGCTGATAAATGACCAGGTTACCGCCTCAATCAAGCCGCGCCCGGCCAGCGCGCGGCGCATAATATGCACACGGCGTTGCGCCAGCGTCAGCGTTGGTCGTGTCACGTCATGGCGCATTGGCAGGGCTTCCACTGGCACGTTATCAAGCCCAAAAATACGCGTAATCTCTTCTACAATATCGGCCTCTCCCTCAACATCGGGGCGCCAAGACGGTACGGTAATTTTCCACTTCTTACCGCTTTCAATAGCAAACCCTAAATCGGTCAGGATCTGCTGCATATGGTTTTCATCTAGCGTTAACCCTGTCAGGGATTTGACTTTCGCTGGTGCAAAATCCAGCGTCATGGGCGCGACCTGCTCTTGGCCGGCAAGGTTTGTCTCATGCACCTGACCGCCGCATATATCGACAATCATCTGCGCTGCTAAATTCAATCCTGTAACAACGGAATGACGGTCGACGCCGCGTTCAAACCGATAGCGCGCATCGCTTTCGATATAATGGCGGCGCCCCGACATGGCGATGGCGATTGGCTCAAACCAAGCGCTTTCAACCAAAACATTAACCGTATCCAGACCACTTCCAGAGGCCAGACCGCCCATAATGCCAGCCAGCCCCAGAACCCCCGCCTCATCGGCAATGACGCAATCATCGGCGCTTAGCTCATAGGTTTTTTCATCCAAAGCCACGAAGCTCTCACCGGCCTTGGCTTGTCTTGCCTGCACCCCACCGGTTAGCTTATCAGCGTCATAGACATGCAGCGGACGGCCCCGGTCGTAGGAAATATAATTTGTAATGTCGACCAAAGCGCTGATTGGCTTCAAGCCAATGGCCCGCAACCGCTGCTGCAGCCATTCAGGGCTCGGTTGATTTTTTACGCCGCTAATGAGCACACCGGCGAACACTGGACAGACATCGCCCGATACCGAAATATCTGGGCTTGCCTGACCATTGCTGGCCACGGGAGACAACGGGTCAGCTTTCAACGTGCCCAAGCCAGCCGCCGCCAAATCACGGGCAATGCCGCGCACGCCCAAACAATCAGGCCGATTGGGGGTGATGGCAATTTCAATCATCGGGTCGGTTTGACCCAAGGCGACAGCGGCAGGCGTGCCAATTTCAAATGTTTCATCAAGCTCAATAATGCCGTCATGATCGTCAGACAAATCTAGCTCGGCGCCCGAGCACATCATGCCATTACTCTCAACACCGCGAATTTTAGCTTTTGCCAAAACCATGCCATTGGCCGGAATAACCGCGCCTTGTTGTGCGAGAATACCGCGCAGACCGGGGCGCGCATTGGGGGCGCCGCAGACTAATTTCTGCGTACCAGTGGCGCTTTGCACTGTGCAAATTTGCAATTTATCGGCGTCGGGGTGCGGTTCAGTAGCGATAATATCAGCCACTTCAAAACCGGTCAGTCGAACCGCTGGATCTTCTACCGCCTCAACCTCCAAGCCGACCAAAGTCAGTTTTTCGACAATCTCATGGAGATCAGCCGTCGTGTCCAAATGCTCATGCAACCAAGAAAGGGTAAATTTCATATTCGCCCCCTACTTCCCGGCCAAATTTTTATTTGATAGGCCGCCCGACAGGCTCGGCACATCAAGCGGCACAAAGCCGTAATGTTTCAGCCAACGCAAATCAGCATCAAAAAACGCCCGCAAATCTGGCATGCCATATTTCAACATCGCCAAACGGTCTATGCCCATGCCAAAAGCAAAGCCTTGGTATTTTTCGCTATCAATACCAGCATGTTGTAAAACCGCTGGATGCACCATGCCGCTGCCGCCGATTTCCATCCAATCATCGCCCTCGCCGACAATCAATTGATTGCCCTCACGCCGACATTGCATGTCAATTTCCATGCTTGGCTCAGTAAAGGGGAAATAGCTCGGGCGCAGGCGGATGGCGATATTATCAATCTCAAAAAACGCCGCAAGAAACGCCTGTAAAGTCCATTTCAAATGCCCCATATGGGTGCTCTCATCGACCACCAAACCCTCAACCTGATGAAACATTGGCGTATGGGTTTGATCGCTATCGCAACGATATGTGCGGCCCGGCGCGATAAAGCGAAAGGGCGGTTCGCCAGCCTGCATGGTACGCACTTGCACCGGACTTGTATGGGTTCGCAATAGCAAACGCTCACCCTCTTCATTGGGATGAAAATAAAATGTGTCGTGCATTTGACGCGCGGGATGGGCTTCGGGAATATTTAAGGCGGTGAAATTATAATAGTCGCTCTCAATGTCCGGCCCTTCGGCGACATCAAAACCCATATCAGCAAAAATCGCAGACAGCTCATCCATGACTTGGCTCACCGGATGAATACGCCCTGACAATAAGGGGTCGGCCTCAATCGGCAGAGTCATATCTTGTGTTTCATTGATCAACTGAGCACTTAGCGCATCGGCCTCAAGGGCTTGCTTGCGCTGAGCAATGGATTGAGTAATGCGGTCACGCAATTGATTGAACACCGGCCCTTTTTCCTGCCGCTGTTCATTGCTCATGCCACCTAGAGTTTTGAGCAACGCAGATATAGAGCCTTTTTTACCAAGCGCCGCGACGCGCACGTCTTCCAAAGCAGCCACACTGGTGGCCGCTTCGATGGCTTGTAAAATCGAGCTTTCAAGTTCGGTCGAATTATCCTGCGCGGTCATGGCCCACCCGTATCACGTTACGCACTGCCGCGCCAAACTGGCGCGGCTTAAGTGCTATGTTTGCAACGCTATAAAACAGCGTCAACAAAATACGTTCGCGTTAGCGATTAACCGAGTGCGGCGCGAGCTTGGCCAACAAGCGCTTCAAAAGCGGCTGGCTCATGCACAGCAAGGTCAGCCAACACTTTGCGGTCAACCTCAATACCGGCTTTGTTCAGCCCGTCGATGAACTGACCATAAGGCAGCCCATGGGCACGAGAACCGGCGTTGATACGCTGAATCCACAAAGCGCGGAAATTGCGTTTGCGGGCACGACGGTCACGATAGGCGTATTGCCCAGCTTTTGTGACCGCTTGCTTAGCGACTCGAATGGTATTTTTGCGGCGGCCGTAATAACCTTTGGCTTTCGCAAGAACTTTTTTATGGCGCGCATGGGATGTCACGCCGCGTTTTACACGAGACATAGTCTATTCTCCCCTAACCGTTCGGCAAAAATTTGCGCACTGTTTTAGCATCTTGGCTGGCAAGGATTGTGGTCCCGCGCTGATTGCGAAGCTGCTTATTTGTGCGTTTGATCATACCGTGGCGTTTTCCGGCTTGGCCGGCGCGCACTTTCCCTGATGCCGTCAGCTTAAATCGCTTCTTGGCACCGCTTTTGGTCTTCATTTTGGGCATTTCGTCATCCTTTATCTTATGGCCTAAAACGGTTAGGCCGTGAGGTGCAAATTCAACCGACATGGCAGCCCTTTTCAGCCAGCCGGTCACGCTTTACACAATTGTTGCAAAGCAGGCCGTGTTATACGCAATATAGAAGAAATTGCAACAGCCAAGATGGATTTGCCCCATGTCGATAAACGCCCTCAACATCGCCCATCGCGGCGGCGCCAATTTATGGCCTGAAAACACTATTGAAGCCTTTGCCAATGCCATTGAGATGGGGGCTGATGGCATTGAGTTTGATTTGCAATTAACGGCTGATAAGAAACTCGTACTGCATCACGACAATCGGCTCAATGCCGATATAACGCGCCGTGATGGTGCCTATTTAAGCAAGCCAACGCCTTATATTCGTCAACTAACCTTGCCGCAATTGTCGGCTTATGATGTCGGACGCATTAACCCCGAAAGCGCTTTAGCCAAAAGACGACCGACCCAGCAACCAATTGATGGCTGCCGGGTGCAAGAATTTTCCGTCCTCTGCGATATGGTTTTACAAAACGCCAAGCCGAGCTTTCGCCTCTATGCTGAACTAAAGACCGATATGGATAACAACGTGCAGGCGGCTGAAGAGTTAGCCGATTGTTTTGTTGCGCAAATTAAGGATCATGCGATTTTGCCTTATATCACGCTGGTGTCATTTGATTGGCGCTGTTTATCAAGGGTGCTCAAGCAATTGCCGGATTTACAGCACGCCTTTACCACGCTTTCTTTTGCCGAAACCGACCCCGAACACCCTAGTGCTCATAATGACCCGCCGGGAAGTTATGTTGCCATGGCGCGGCGCGCGTCTGCCCAAGGGGCGCCCTGGTGGGGTGATTATGACTGGCGAACACAAAGCGGCGACAGCCATTGTGTGCGGGTTTTACGCGCCATTGCGGCAGCCGGTGGGCGTGGGTGGTTTGCCGAGGCGCAAGACATTAATAGAGAAACCATGGCCCTTGCCATAGATCTGGGACTGACGGTCAGCGCTTGGACGGTCAATGAAGCCGACGCCATGCAGAAGCTGGCGCAGGCAGGTGTCGAGGCCATCATCACTGATCGCCCCGATATTATGCTGAACTTATAAAACAGGCGTGCTTAACGCGGTGCCAAAACCATAATCATTTGACGGCCTTCGAGTTTCGGCATGGCCTCAACTTTGGCAATCTCATTGGTGTCGCCGCGCACTTTATGAAGCACTTCCATGCCCAAATTTTGGTGAGCCATTTCGCGGCCACGAAAACGCATGGTGACTTTAACCTTATCGCCCTCGCCCAAAAATTTATTCACCGAACGCATTTTGACATCATAATCATGCGTATCGATATTTGGTCGCATTTTGATTTCTTTGACATCAACTGTTTTCTGACGCTTGCGCGCTTCACTGGCTTTTTTCTGTTCTTGATACTTCAGCTTACCATAGTCAAGAATTTTACAGACTGGTGGCGAGGTGTTGGGCGACACTTCTACAAGGTCAAGTCCGGCCTCCTCAGCCATTGCTAGGGCACTGTCGGTGTCAATAACACCCAGTTTTTCTCCATCGGCGCCAATAACCAAAACTTTTGGGACTGTGATCATGGCATTTATGCGCGGGCCTTCTCGAGAAGGGGGCGCGGCTAGTGGTCTGCGTACTATCGGTTCGCTCCTTGTTTGTTGCACTTGGGGTGACCTTTTTTATTTAGGGCCAACCCGACGCACAGATTTAGGCGAAGACGCGCGGAAGTCAACACTGAATTTAACTCCGGTACCACGGCGGACGCGGCCAAATAAAAAACCTTAGCCATGGCAACGCCTTAAGTGACGGTTGAAAAACCGCATCAAAATGGCGCCAAGAAATTCGTCGTATTAAAGCTAAGAAGCCAGCCGACCCCAATGGCCCGTAAACCCAAACTTCGTCGGCCAGAGCGTTCAGCGCCGTTTGCTGCGGATCTATCAACAATGTTAAGGAGCTGGCCGCCGCATAGTGTTGCTCAATTGCGGCCCGCGCTTCATCTAAACTCATGCCGAGAGTGATTAGCAAAACCCCACCTGGTTCGCTGACCTGTCGAGGCGGTGTCAAGCTCACTGGCTAGCTGCCGCCGGATGCGGCCCTATCAGCTGCTGATAAACGCTCAAAGTGCGCGCGCAAAGCGCCTGCTGGGTATAATGTGTGCACGCATTGGTTCGACCATTTTCTCCAATTTTCTGACGTACGGAGGCATTTGTATTGACCAATGTCACCAGCGCTTGATGCCATGCCGCAGCATCGCCGGGTGCGACTAACCAACCGCTCGCGCCCTCGGTAGGCGAACCAGTTGTGATGGTCTCGCGAAAACCACCGGCATCGGAAGCAATCACCGGCAGGGTCGCTGCTTGCGCCTCAATTACCCCACGCCCAAAAGGTTCGGTTCGTGTCGATGGAGCAACAACGGCATCGCTGGCGGCATAAGCAGCGGCCATATCATGCTCTAAACCAGCGAACACAACCTGATCGTGCAAGTCATAATGACTGACCAAATCTTTCAAGCCCGCCAAATACGCCTCACGTCCTTGCGTGCTGCCAACGAACACCAATTTCACCGCCATGCCTTCCGGTGCTTTAGCGGCAACTCCGGCAAAAGCATGAAGCAAAACATCTTGGCCTTTGGTTTCGGTTAATCGCGCCGGACATAAGACAACAAAGTCGTCAGCACCAACGCCCCATTGAGTGCGTTTGGCAACGACCCGCGCCATATCAATATTGTTGCGCGCTAAATGGTCGACATCGCAACCACGCGGTATGACTTTTATTTTTTCTGCCGCCACCCCATGAACCTCGGCGATGAGGGACGCCGTATAAGATGAATTGGCAATCACTGCGGCTCCACGGGTTAAGACGGAATTGTAAAACACCTTGCTGGCCGGCGCTCTATGAACTGTACCGTGGTAGGTCGACATATAAATGCTGTCGGTTCGTCGCGCCGCGAAATATGACGACCAGGCTGGCGCCCGCGATCGCGCATGAATAATATCGACCTGATAATCGGTGATTATTTTGGCCAAATGGCTCCGGTTACGCCACATGATAACTGGATTTTTTGACGCAACTGGTAAAATCAAAATGCGCGCGCCCAGGGCCGTTAATTGATCAACCAATCGCCCACCTTGGCTGGCCACCAACGCGGTGCCCCCAGCCGCAATAATCGCTTCGCTAACCTCAACCGTGGTCGCCTCTGCGCCACCAATATCCAACTCAGGAACGACTTGCAATATCGTCCGGCCGGTTAAATCAATCGGCTGTTGGGGCAATGCCATAGTGGTAAAGTCAGCGGCCATTTTGAGATTCTCGCTCTATCAAGATTTCAATTTCTCAGTCATACTGCGTTTTCAATAAATTCCCAAATAACTATCGAGTGAGAGTGATGAACGAACCGATTAATATGCAGTACACCAGCCGCTCTGAAACCTCGCATGGGCCGCAGAAACTAGCCTATGAACAGCTCCAGGGGCGGGGCCCAGGCGTGATATTTTGCGGCGGCTTTCGCTCTGATTTGACCGGCACCAAAGCCAGCGCGCTGGCTAGTTGGGCTAAGGCCCGCGAGCAGGCATATGTGCGGTTCGATTATTTTGGTCATGGCGCCTCAGACGGAGCGTTTACTGATGGCACAATGAGCCATTGGCGCGGCGATATTCCTCATATCTTAAACACGCTGACTAGCGGCCCGCAGATTCTTGTTGGCTCCAGCTTTGGCGGCTGGCTATCACTCTTGGCGGCTCTGGACTGCCCCGACCGCGTTGCAGGTCTCGTGCTGATTGCGCCAGCTGTTGATATGACCGAGCGGTTAATGTGGGATCGGTTTTCGCCAAAAGCACGAGCCAAATTGGAAAAAGACGGGCTTATTTATAACCCGTCTGAATATGATCCGGAAGGGTATCCGATCAGCAAAAACCTCATCGAAGATGGGCGCCAGCATTTGCTGCTCGATAAAGCGATTGAACTCAATATTCCTGTGCGCATTTTGCACGGTCAACGCGATGATGCAGTGCCGTGGACCTTATCTTTAGAACTGGCTGATGCCTTGGATAGCGAGGATGTGGCGCTGCATTTCATCAAAAACGGCGACCATCGCCTGTCCAGTGACGCGCATTTGAAAAGTCTTATCAGCTTGATCGAAGAGTTTTTGCCTCAATAATCCTTAGCGTCAAACAAAGCCTTAAGGCCTTCACGATAGCTTGGATAAGCCAGTGTCACGCCAAGTTCGTCTTTAATCCGCTGATTGCGGATACGCTTATTATCGCCGTAAAAACTGCGCGCCATAGGTGACAACTCAGCCGCTTCAAACGGCACTAAGGGCGGCGCCGACTGGCCTAATAACTCAGCGGCATAGGCGACGACATCTTGTGGCGGCGCCGGCTCATCATCGCACACACTATAGGCGCGTCCGGCATCGGGGCGAGCCATTGAGGCGGCCAAAATCGTTGCAATATCTTCGACATGAATGCGTGAGAAAACCTGCTCCGGCTTATCAATGCGCCGCGCCGTCTGATTAACCACGCTGGTCAATTGATTGCGCCCCGGGCCATAAATTCCAGCCAGACGGAAATACATGGATGGCACCCCGTGAGCCTCAGAAAAAGCCCGCCATTGGGTCTCGGCATCAACACGTTTCTGCCCGCGGGCGCCAATCGTGCCGGCTGGCGTATCTTCATCTATCCACGCTCCGCCATGATCACCGTAAACCCCCGTCGTCGACAGATAACCCAGCCATTGCAGGTCACCGGCAATCGACGCCAACGCCTCTCCCGCGCTGGCTAAAGTCGGATCGCCAGCCTCATTGGGCGGCGCAGATATGAGCGCGTGTGAGACGCCTGTAAGCGCATCAGCAGATAATAATGCGCCGGCCTCCGGCCAAATAATTGGGCGAATATTACGCGCTTGCAATTGCGCCGCTTTTTCCGGTGTGCGGCAACTAGCTGATAACTGCCAATTCTGCGCCTGCAGACGTGGAGCCAAAGCAGCGGCACAAAAACCAAATCCGAAAAACATCATATGTGTCATGCCATCACCGCCTGCCATTCTGCCGCGACATCAGTGTCCGTTTCCGCCGCCATCATTCTTGCGCCAATGTCGCGGGCGCGCGATTTATCAAGGCGCCCCAAGGCCCAAACCGCCATGCCGCGCACCAAGGGCGACACGTCATCAAGCCGCGCCTCCAGAGCTTTCACAGTGGCTGCATCGGCTGAACTTTTATTGCCCAAGGCAATCACCACATTGCGTACAAACCTATCGCGCCCGGTGCGCTTAATCGGTAGGCCCGCAAAACGCTCACGAAAGCCGGCATCATCTAATTGCGACAGGCCGATAAGATCGGGTAAATGCAGATCATCGCGCATCGCTAATTTGGCTTCGCTTCCCTGCTTGGCAAATTTGTTCCACGGGCATACCGCCAAGCAATCATCGCAACCATAAATATGATTGCCAATACCAGCGCGCAATTCCGTATCAATCACCCCTTTGTGCTCGATCGTCAGATAGGAAATACAGCGCCGCGCATCAAGCTGATAAGGGGCCGGAAAAGCCTTCGTTGGGCAAATGTCGAGACAAGCTGAACAGTGCCCGCAATAATCACTTTCCGGCGCATCTATTGGCAGCTCAAGGGTGGTGAAAATACTGCCGAGAAACAGCCATGAGCCATAGTCGCGCGACACCAAATTTGTGTGTTTACCCTGCCAACCCAGACCGGCGGCGCCAGCCAAGGGTTTTTCCATAACGGGTGCCGTATCAACAAATAATTTGACCTCGGCCTCACCGGTTTCGCTCAACCAGCGAGCCAGACGACGGAGTTTCTTTTTCATCACATCATGATAATCGCGGCGCTGGGCATAGACCGATATCAGCCCCGAATCTTGTGCGGACAAGTCCTCCAAAGGGTTTCTATCAGGCCCATAATTCATCGCCAGCATGATCACACTGCGCGCCTCTGGCCACAGATTCTCAGGGCTTGCACGACGGATTTCATGTTCCGCCATCCAATCCATATCACCATGAAACCCTTGCGCTAAAAAATCGCGCAAGCGGGGGGCAGCCTCCGGAATCGCATCGGGCCGCGTGACCCGACAAAGCTCAAACCCCTCGGCGCGCGCCCGCTCAATGAGTTGCTGTTTTATCTCCAGCACCCCACCAGCCTAAAAATCTAAATCTGTATAATAAGGCGGTGGCCGCATGCCAGCCACATGATCGGCCAAGAGAGGACGAAAGCTCGGACGTGATTTCAATTTGGCATACCAATCGCGCACCGCTGGCCATTGTTTCCACGGCACATCGCCAGTGAAATCAAGGCACGATAAATGCGCCGCCGCCGTCAAATCTGCCATCGACAGGTCGCTGCCGGCTAACCAGTCGCGCTGCTCAAGAAGATAGGTCAAATATTCTAAATGCAGATTGAGATTGTGTAGCCCAACACGCACTGTCGCCATGTCTGGCCCGCCACCGCCATCACTATCGCTTTTGAAACGGCGGTCAATTTTTTCATGGGTGATCAGACGCCCGACCTCATGATGGAACTTGTCATCAAACCACGCGGTAACGCGGCGCACTTCGGCACGCAATAGGCCGCTCGATGGCATGAGCGTCGTTGCCCCGCCCTTTTCTTCAAGCCATTCACTAATTGCATAATGTCCTGAAATCGTCCCCGCCTCGCCAACCAAGACCGGTACTTCACCCGATGGGTTGAGCATTAAGAAGTCTAGACGCCTTTCCCATGGCCGTTCTTCGACATATTCCACGGCAAATTTCTTCTCACCGAGCATGAGGCGAACCTTGCGTGAAAATGGACAAACCGGTTGATGAAAAAGACTAGGCATGAAGGGAATTTACGCTGAGACTCGTCATCGGGCAAGTGGCCAGAGACACATCTTTGCGGCATTGGCATTTGGCGCACAGGAATTTCTTGTCTTGGCCCTCGCAACTCATTAAGTTTTGGTATGTCTTTCGCACACATCTTTTTATTAGCGGCCATTCAAGGACTTACTGAGTTTATTCCGGTGAGTTCGTCAGGGCATTTAAATTTGGTGCACGCCGTCTCCGACCTGCCTGATTTGGGTGTTGGTTTGGACGTCGCCCTGCACGCTGGCACGCTGCTGGCGGTGATGGTTTATTTCCGTCGCGACACCGGCCATTTGATTGGCGGCGGTGTGGACATTCTGCGCCGGCGCAAAAGCCCCGCAGCCCAGCAGTCTTGGATGATCATTCTTGCCACTGTGCCGGTTTTGCTGGCGGCAGCCGCTTTAATGGCCAGCGGATGGTTGACCTTTCTGCGCAGCGCGCAGGTGATTGCTTGGGCCAGTATTATTTTCGCGATACCGCTGTATTTGGCAGACCGCTATGGGAGCAACACCAAATCGTTCGAAACCCTAACCGCGCGCCCGGCCCTGCTCATTGGATTAGCTCAGGTTTTGGCTCTTATCCCCGGCGCCAGTCGTTCAGGCGTAACAATTATGGCGGCCCGAAGCTTGGGCTTTGAGCGCGCGCAAGCAGCTCGGTTCTCAATGCTGCTTTCCATGCCGGTTATCTTTTGCTTTGCCATCGTCGGCTTGGCGGATCTGCTGGCCAATGGCGACACCACAGCTCTGTGGCAGGCGGCTTTGGCAGCTGCGTTAGCGGCATTTTTTGCTTTTCTCGCCATTGATATTTTCATGCGCATGATGCGGCGCATGACTTTGGCACCGTTTGTTATTTATCGCATCGTCCTCGGTGTTGGTTTGTTGCTATTGATTAGCTAGTGCGAATATCGGGCCGGAAACGGCGCAAATACTGCGGCAAAAGTGTTTCAATTGGTGTCGCTTCAACCCCGAGGCTTGCCAGATCGCCTTCCTCTTCTCCGGTCACAATATTGTCAGATTGCAATAAAGTAACTTGATCAGGCGTCAGCAAAGGCTTGGGCATAAATTGCGTTACCCCAGCCATCATGCGGGCGACGAAGAACGGCATTGGCAAAAGCAAACGCTTGCGGCCAATTTGTTCAAGCAAAAGCGCCATTAGCTCTTTGAATTGGTAAACCGTCGGGCCGCCCAACTCATAGGTACCGGCTGGCGCTCCGGCCAAACACGCAGCGACAGCATCGGCCACGTCAAACACGCTGACCGGTTGATATTTGGTCACCCCACCGCCAATCAGGGGAAGCGCAGGCGCAATCAAGGCCATGGCGGCGAAACGGTTAAAGAAATCATCTTCTGGCCCAATGACAAGCGACGGGCGCAAGATATGCGCGCCAGCAATATGCTCGCGCACCGCCGCTTCACCAGCAGCTTTGGTTTGCGCATAAACGGCAGCCGATTGCTGATCAGCGCCAAGGGCCGAAATCTGTACAAATCTAGTGATGTTCTTTTGCCCTGCCAATAGTGCCAGACGAGCAGCACCAGCGGCTTGCACTGCGGCGAATTTTTGCTTGCCGGTTTCATATAAAATGCCGACTGAATTGACCACGCCGTCGGCACCCTCAAGGGCGGCTTCGACACTATCGGCATGGCGCAAATTAGCGGCGACAATTTCGACCTGTCCGACGCGGCCGGCGGTTTTCAAAAACAGCGCTTCATTGGGGCGGCGCACAGCGACACGAACCCGATAGCCGGACTTCACCAAACGGCTGACAATATGGCGGCCAAGAAAACCAGAACCACCAAAGACGACCACCAAACTACCGTGTGCTAATGCTGTCATTTTATCCCCATGCAGGTTTCTGCGTGTCTGTTTCAGCACCGCGAAAGCGGCACTGGTTTGAACTTATGCTAAGTGCCTTACATAGAACAAAGCATCGACCATGTGTAGCCCTAACTGAATGATTGATTGGTAATTGACAATTGCGGCGCGCTTGCCTAAACCAGCCAGACGTGCCCAGGTGGCGGAATTGGTAGACGCGCTAGCTTCAGGTGCTAGTACTCGCAAGGGTGTGGAAGTTCGAGTCTTCTCCTGGGCACC
>ERZ887849.2498-NODE-2498-length-15127-cov-8.651141_pt1 | contig 15127 bp, 11 predicted proteins | sample MGYA00521267_ERZ887849 | MGnify/ENA primary metagenome ERZ887849 (study PRJEB32303, sample SAMEA104408601) | aquatic metagenome | biome: Brackish water; feature: Pelagic; material: water | place: Baltic Sea | collected 2014-06-06T16:11:00 | depth 2,863 m ... | reverse complement strand
CATACACACAATTTGAGTATTTTTTTTTTAATTTGGCTCACTAAATGAGTTACAATCCAAATTCCGCACGCAATGACCACAATTAATGTTTCAGGAGCTTACCAAAGCCCACACGGTGAAATGAAGATCATCCAGGAAGGTTCCCAAATTTCAGGAACCTACGGAGAATTCGGAAAATTCCACGGTGAACTCGACCAAAATATCATCCTTGGCTTTTGGTCGAGCGATAAGCATAAGGGAAGATTCAAGTGGATTTTCGGTGAAGATGGAAACTTCACCGGTAATTATAAAATTGGGGAAGAAGAGGGTGCGATGCGGGCCAAATGGAAGGGAACGCGCTTAAGTGAATTGGGTGAAGCAGCTCCGGAGGCAGTAGCGCCAGTCGCCACAACGCCGCAGAAACCTGTCGCCGCTGTTGTCGACCTTGAAAACAAAGACAATGAGGGCGGTGTGTCCCAGAAAAAAGTGACCGGACTGGAAAAAGATGGACTGAAATATACTGCGGAAGGAACCTGGGAAGACGGGATAATGATCCGGGGTAAATTCACTTTTGAAAATGGCGCCTCAGAAGAAGGTGAATTTCTGGAGGAAGAGCTGCATGGAAAAGGAACAAAAATTGGGGCCATGGATGAAGATGGAGACCAGATTGTCAGAGAAGGCGAGTTCATCAATGGCGACTTTGTGAAAGGAAAGCTGACCTACGGGGCGCTGACTCAGGAAGGCGAATTTTCTGAAGGGCAACTCAATGGAAAAGGAAAGCGGTCCTACGAGGGAGGCGACCAGCATGAAGGTTTCTTTCAAGAAGATGAATTTATTGAAGGTGAGGTAGTGCTTCATTATGAGGATGGTTCACTGCAATACAAAGGAGAATTTGTGAATGGAAAGATGGAAGGGCACGGTACCTTGATGTTCTCTTCCGGAGCAAAATACAGTGGCGAGTTTGTGGATGGCAACATGGAGGGGCCTGGAAAGCTCACCTGGCCAGACGGGGATTTCAAAAGTGGCTTTTTTGAGGCTGACGAGTTCATGACGGGAAAGGTGAAAATCACGATGCTAAATGAATCCGAAGCGGAAGGGGAGCCAGGTGAAATTGAATCTGTCTATGAAGGAGAAGCTACCACTAACCTTCAACCAGAAGGGAAAGGAAAGCGAACCTATCCAAATGGCGACTACGAAGAAGGCGTATTTTCTGAGGGCAAACTGTTGACTGGCAAGCGCAAGAGATCGTTTGGAGATGGGACCATATACGAAGGGGGAATCCTTAATGGCGAAATGCACGACGAGGGAGAGGTCATCTATATTTGGCCATCCGGACTTAAATATGAAGGTCAAATGTTTGAAGGCGATTTTCATGGGAATGGAAAAAAGCAATGGCCCAACGGAGACTATGTGGATGGCACCTTTGAAAATGATCGCTTCATCGAAGGAGAAGTGAGAACAACAGCAGAAGACGGCTCCATTTATGAAGGAAGATGGGAAAAAGAAATGCGTTATGGCTGGGGGCGATGGGAAAATCCAAAGACGGGAGAATTTGAAGAGGGTTTGTGGGATGAAGATGGAATCTACTCGGGCGAAATTCGCAGATTGGTGAATGGCAAACTAGTGGATATTGATGCCCTGGATTATTATGCGACTAATAAAGCGGAAGAAGAGATGGCACGCTTAAGAAAAATGGATGCCGAAAAAGCGCGAATCGCTGCGGAGGCCCTGGCAAAACGAAAAAAAGAAGAGCGAGAAAGAGCCCGCATCCAAAAAGAGCGAGAAAAAGCTGCTAAGAAAGAAGCGGCAGAAGCGCGAAAAGCGGAAGCCGCGCGTAAAAAGGAAGAAGCCCAAAAAGATAAAAATAAACTGAGATCTTTTAATGTTAGCTACAAAATAAAGCTTACCCAGGCAAAGCACATCGAAGAGTTGAAGGGACGGGAGTTTGGGATGGTTGGTATCATCCTGAGTGGCGGCAAAACCGAGAAAATCCAAACAAATAGCAAGGGGCAATTGATCCAGCGGGATATCACGATAGAGTATCAAGGCAAAAAAATCCCCAAAGGCTTTGTTAAAGACCAGATTGAAATGAACGATCGGGATATAATAGCAGGAAGAGCGGGGACTTCCACTATCAAAATTCTTGAAATCAGAGAAAGATAGTTGAGCCAATGGCGGAGTTTAATCAATTGCTGGACCCCTTCGGATCCCAAATCATCGATTTGCTGGAAGATCGTCTGATCCATCCATCGGATGGCCTTGCGCCACAATACGCCATGCTGGACAAATACCAACGGGGTGAGGATTTGGGCCCAATTTCCTGGATGCCCCTGGAAAGCCTGACCCCTGAAATACTCAATCTGGAAGAAGTCAGGAATTCGGGTTTTCGCTCCATTGATTTTCCCGTATACCTGGGCAAGCCTTCAGTTCAGAAAACCATCATGGTTTGCGCCATGGATCCGCTTTGCAACGATGACCATCCCGGCCTGATCGGAGGTTGGGTGCCCTTCAGTATCCTCAAACAACCCGCTGACTTCAGAGGAAGCGACAGGTCCAACCATGCTTTTTTTCAACCGCTTCGCGAACAGTTCAACCTTTATATCACCGATATCTACAAGCTGTATTTCAAATATGGAGCCAGGAAAAGCAATCAGTTGTCAGCGTATACCAAGCTCAACATCCATCGGGAAATCCTCCAGGAAGAAATCAGGATCATCCAGCCAGATAGTATTGTCACGCTGGGAAATGCCGCCAAAAATGCATTGGCTCAATTGCTAAATGCAGAGCAGCAAGCTTCCCACCAGATCATCCATCGTATCAACACCTACCAATGGGATGAAAACTGTCGGATTTATCACCTTCCCCACATTTCCGGCCTCGCCGGTGGGGCAAAAAAGAAGCTGTTGCAAGATGCGTATGTCCCTGGTAAAATGCTGAATGAGCAACTTGCCAATTACCTAATCGAGCTGCTTCGGCAAGGTCCGCAAGGCTAGTGGCGATTTTTTGCAGAATTTGTCAAAATAGATTTTTTTTCAGCTGACTTTGTAAGTAGAACCAAATTGCGAAACAGTTTGCAGTAGAGCAGCCTAAGCAATACTACGGACAATTTTCAAAGTATTTGGTCTATAACACCTGGGTATTCGTATGACTAATACACCCTTAGTGTTTAAGGCACTAGTCTAATAGATTTTTTATTGCCGTGAAAGCATTTTTAAGTTATTGTTTGATTTTTCTAAAATAACAATTACCAGAATAGGAGAAGAAGAAAAATAGACGAAACTATAGTTTCTCCTAAATTGTCGAGATAAATAGCTTTATTCAACCCCCACATTGTATTGCATAACATCTCAAATGGTGTGAAGAGGCGAGAAATAAGGACGTAGAGGAAATGGTTTGTGTTAAGGTAATAGTTTAAAGCATAAAAAAGCGGTTCTGTCGCATCTGACTATTTTGTTACTTTTCTTTATGGAGAATGGAATCAGATAAATAACTAAAGTGCTGATTTTCAACTGGATTATAAGAAAGATAGATGAAACTATAGTATGCCATACTCAAAAACCAAAATTAATTCCGTAAAATCAAAAGAATTTTCAAATGTGGGGTAAAATGTGGGGTAACTCTAAACGAAAAAACCCTCAATTCATTTAGAATCAAGGGTTTTAACTCACATAATTGTACTCGAGGCGGGACTTGAACCCGCACGACCCAGAGGTCACAGGATTTTAAGTCCGGCGTGTCTACCAATTCCACCACTCGAGCGGGACTTTAAATCCAAAATAAAACCTTCTAAACATTTATTTAGAAGGTTTTGAGCGGGAGACGAGATTCGAACTCGCGACCCCAACCTTGGCAAGGTTGTGCTCTACCAACTGAGCTACTCTCGCTTGTCTGACGTTTAAGTCAGGCTTGTATTTTATTTCAATTACCCTCAATTCGTTCATTGCGGGCGACAAAGATAGAAAGATTTTTATTTATTTCTATTCCAGAAAACGAATATTTTAACCTCCCGTCAATTTTTTGATCTCGTTTAGTTTCATCAGGGCTTCAACAGGTGTTAAAACGTTGATATCAATGGAAACTAATTCTTCTCTAATTTGCTCAAGAACAGGGTCGTTCAATTGGAAAAAGGACAATTGCATGTCTTTCTGACTCATCACTTCTTTCAAGTCTTCTTTTTTCATGACTTTTTTCCCTTCGCCATTCATTTTTTGACTTTCCTCCAGTTTTTCAAGGATTTTCGCCGCACGTTGAACCACTGCATTTGGCATTCCGGCCAATTGTGCGACGTGAATACCAAAGGAATGTTCGCTACCACCTTCCACTAACTTGCGTAGAAAAAGGATTTTTTGTCCGATTTCTTTGACTTCGACATTGAAATTCTTGATTCTATCGAACTGATTGGACATTTCATTCAATTCATGGTAATGCGTTGCAAAAAGTGTTTTGGCTCTGGCTTTTGGATGTTCATGTAAAAATTCTGCAATGGCCCAAGCGATTGAAATTCCATCATAGGTGCTTGTTCCTCGACCAATTTCATCCAAAAGAATCAAACTTCTATCCGACAGATTGTTCAAAATGCTCGAAGTTTCATTCATTTCTACCATAAAAGTAGATTCGCCTGACGAAATGTTGTCGGAGGCGCCAACGCGGGTGAAGATTTTATCCAAAACGCCCAATTCAGCGGATGCTGCAGGAACGAATGACCCCATTTGTGCCATCAAACAGATTAACGCAGTTTGACGAAGAATGGCACTTTTACCCGACATATTCGGACCTGTAATCATAATGATTTGTTGGCCTTTTTCATCCAGATACAAGTCGTTCGGAATGAATTCGTCGCCTTGTTTTAGCTGTTTTTCTATGACAGGGTGTCGACCATTTTTTATATCGATTGCCAAGCCTTCGTTCATTTTCGGCAAGGAATAATTGTTGCGACTAGCGACTGTAGAAAAGGAAAGCAAGCAATCCAATTGTCCCAGCAAGTTGGAATTCATTTGAATATCCATCGTGAAATCGGACATAAATAGAATCAAATCTTGGTAGATTTTGCTCTCAAGTACGTGAATTTTGTCTTCAGCGCCTAAAATCTTACTCTCGTATTCTTTCAGCTCTTCAGTGATGTATCGTTCGGCTGAAACGAGCGTTTGTTTCCGTATCCAATGCTCTGGAACTTTGTCTTTGTGTGTATTTCTAACTTCGATGTAATAGCCAAAAACATTATTAAAGTTTATCTTTAGACTCGTGATTCCTGTTGCTTCACTTTCAAGTATTTGCATGGCATCAAGATAATCTTTACCTGAATAGGAAATTGCTCTTAATTCGTCTAATTCGGCATGCAAACCATCCGCAATAACTTTCCCTTTTCCGATTTGAACAGCTGGATCTTCATGAAGTGTCGTTTCTATCTTATCGATTAATTCTTGACAGCCATTAAGTTTCTTTGCGAAGTGTTGCAGTAAATTGGATTTTCCGAATTTCAAATCGTTCTTTATAGGGTCGATTTGTTTCAAGGTTCGCAACAACTGCATGGCCTCTTTCGGGTTTATTTTCCCAACAGCCGTTTTAGAAATCAAGCGTTCCAAATCACCGACCTTGCCCAATTTGTCTAAAATGTTTTGACTTGCCTCGTGGTTTTCTTTGAATTCAGAAACTGTCGCTAATCTATCGTTAATGGGGTTCAAATCCTTCAAGGGGAACACCATCCATCGCTTCATCATTCGTCCGCCCATTGGGGTTTGGGTTTGATCAAGAATGTCTATTAATGTCGTTGCATTTTCATGTTGCGAACTCACCAATTCCAAATTACGAATCGTAAATCGGTCGAGCCAAACGTATTTTTCTTCTTCTACGCGCCCAACTTGAGTGATGTGGCTTAATTTATCGTGATGGGTTTCACCCAAATAATGTAAAATAGCCCCAGCGGCAATAATGCCTTGTGTCATTTCATCAACGCCAAAGCCTTTCAGGGACTTGGTTTGAAAGTGTTTGTTCAAGGTTTCGTATCCAAAATCCTGGGTAAAAACCCAATCTTCCAAACGGAAGGTGTGCAAATTACCACGTCCCATTTCATCAAAATCTTTTTGCGATCGTTTCTGATAAATGATTTCAGTCGGTTGAAATCCTTGGATCAATTTGTCCAAATACAGCATGTTTCCTTCTGCCAAGAAAAATTCGCCGGTAGAAATATCCAAAAAGGCTATTCCACTATTATCTTTGCTGAAGTGAATGGCACAGAGAAAATTATTCTTCTTTTGTTCGAGCACATTGTCGTTGAAAGAAACGCCAGGTGTCACCAATTCTGTCACTCCTCTTTTGACAATTGTTTTCGTCATTTTGGGATCTTCCAACTGGTCGCAAATAGCTACTCTTTTTCCAGCGCGAACCAATTTCGGCAAGTAAGTTTCCAAGGAATGATGCGGGAATCCGGCCAATTCGATATTCGAAGCACCATTTCTCCGGCTCGTCAAAACAATACCGAGAACACGTGCGGTTTCGATAGCATCTTCTCCAAAAGTTTCGTAAAAATCACCGACACGAAAAAGCAACAACGCTTGCGGATGCTTGGCTTTAATTGCGTTGTATTGCTTCATCAAAGGAGTCTCCGATGTATCTTTTTTCTTGCTTTTTTTTGTTGCCAAAATCTTTAACAATTGCGGAAGGTAAAGTTAACGGCCTTGCCTCGAAACGTCCTCATTTTTTAAGATAGGTTATTAACAAAACGGCACGTTTTATTCATATTTCTCTATTTTTGTCCCAATGGAAGGAAAATCACAAAATCGCAAATTGAAACTGTGGGAACTCGACCGTGTGTCACATGAAGAATTTTCGGAGCAAAAAAAATTTCCTATTGTCGTTATTTTGGACAATATCCGCAGTTTGAACAACATTGGTTCTTTTTTCCGAACATGCGATGCTTTCAATATCGACCACCTTTATTTATGCGGAATAACGGCTCAACCTCCCAATCGCGATATCAACAAAACCGCAATTGGCGCAACAGATTCTGTTTCTTGGTCGCACGAGGAAAGCACCTCAGAATTGACTGCAAGATTGAAAAAGGAAGGTTACACCATCTGTTCTATTGAACAGGCTGAGGAGACTAAATTATTGCAAGACATCCCCAGTTTGAACGAAGAAAAATTCGCCTTGGTTTTTGGAAACGAAGTGGACGGTGTCGATCAGGTTGTCATCGACTCAAGTAATTATGTTGTTGAGATTCCCCAATTTGGGACAAAGCATAGCTTGAATGTCTCAGTTTGCGCTGGAGTTGTGCTGTGGGAATTCACCAAACGGTTTATTTAGAAATTACTTTTTCGTCGAACAAAAATTGTTTCTCTTTCGTTTTGAACATAAGTTGCTGAAAGTTATGTGACTTTAGGTTCAAAGAATTGGTCTAAATTCCGTAAATTTGCGGCGCAATTAAGTAAGAAAAATGATTGAAACAGATATAATTATAATTGGAGCTGGCCCTGTTGGGCTTTTTACCATTTTTGAAGCAGGATTACTCAAATTAAAATGTCATTTGATTGACTCTTTGCCTCAGCCGGGTGGACAATGTTCGGAGATTTATCCAAAGAAACCAATTTATGATATCCCTGGTTTTCCAACTATAATGGCGGGCGAATTGATTGACAACTTAATGAAACAAGCCGCACCTTTTAAACCTGGATTTACGCTTGGAGAAGCGGCAATGACGATTGAAAAAACAGAGGAGGATCAGTTTATTGTAACCACAATTAGAGGGACAAAGCACAAAGCCCCAATTGTAATGGTTGCTGGCGGTTTGGGTGTGTTTGAACCGAGAAAACCACCTATTCCTAGTTTAACTGCTTTTGAAGATAAAGGTGTCGAATACATCATCAAAGATCCAGAGTTTTACCGAGGAAAACGATGTGTGATTGCTGGCGGAGGAGATTCTGCCTTGGATTGGTCCATCTTTTTAGCAGAGAAAAAAATTGCAAAAGAAGTGGTTTTGGTGCATAGAAGTAGTTCTTTCCGTGGACATTTGGATTCGGTTCAGCGTGTTATAGACATGGCCGGAAAAGGGGAGATAAAACTGATTACAGAAGCCGAAGTAACGGGGATCAATGGAAATGGAAAAGTTGATTCGGTTACCATTACACATCAAAAAGATGGCGAAATGATTCAAGAAACGGATCACTTCATTCCTTTGTTTGGCTTGAAACCAAGTTTGGGACCAATTGCCGATTGGGGATTTGAAATTGAAAAAAACGCGATCGTTGTCGATACATTGGATTATTCAACGAATATCCCAGGAATCTACGCAATAGGCGATGTAAATACATATACGAATAAGTTGAAATTGATTCTTTGTGGTTTCCATGAAGGAACGATGGCGGTTCAGTCGGCATTTGCACGAATCCACCCGGATAAAAAAAATATTTTGAAGTATACAACTGTGAATGGGATTACTGGGTTTTAGGAAACTATTTAATTTATAGGTTTGTTTCTGTAACTACTATAAAACCTCAAAAAGTTGTTCAACATTTAGCGACCGTCGGAGGTAGCAATGCAGTTAATTGCTAATTTTTTATTCGTAATTTTATCACATGTCCTCAAATTCAAAATCCGATCGGTATTCGCGACAAATTCAACTCCAAAATTTCGGAATTCAAGCTCAAAATAAACTGAACGAATCCAAGGTTTTAGTTGTCGGTGCAGGGGCGCTTGGTTGCCCTGTTTTAAGTTATTTGACGGCGGCCGGAATTGGAAAAATTGGAATAGTTGATGGAGATGTGATTGAACTTTCGAATCTACACCGGCAAGTTTTGTACACAATCGAAAGCATCGGTCGATCTAAGGCTAAGGTTGCGAAGGAGCGACTTCAAGCCATGAATCATGACATTAAAATTGAAGTTTTCGAAACGTATTTATCGACAGAAAATGCTTTTGAAATTGTCAAAGACTATGATGTTGTGATTGATGGAACGGATAATTTTCCAACACGCTATTTGGTGAATGATATGTGTGTACTGCGAGATAAAATCAATATTCACGGTTCTATTTCTCAGTATTCGGGACAAGTTTCTGTTTTCAATTATTTACATTCTGATGGAAAACGTGGTCCAAATTATCGCGATTTATTTCCTGTCCCACCGAATCCTGATGAAGTGGTAAGTTGCGCCGAAGGAGGAGTCATTGGTGCGTTACCCGGAATTATCGGAAGCACAATGGCGATGGAATGCATTAAAGTGCTAACGGGAATAGGAACCATTTTATCGGGAAAACTGCAACAAACAGATAGTTTGACTGGTACATCACATTTACTTACTTTTACAGCCGATAAAGCAAATCCTTTAACTGGCGAGCTTCCAACACAATTTGATTTAATTGATTACATGCAATTTTGTAATCCAAGCAAAGTGAAAAGAATGAAAAGTATAAATGTTTCGGACTTAAAAACAATGATCGCAAATAACGAAGATTTTCAATTGATCGACGTGCGTGAAACTTTTGAGTTTGATGAAGCCAACATGAGCGGAACGCTAATTCCACTGAGCGAAATACCGACTCGATTTCCGGAGATTTCAAAGGATAAAAAAGTAGTAATTCATTGCAAAATGGGTGGGCGTAGCGCTAACGCAATCGGATTTCTAGAACAAAATCATGGGTTTGAGAATCTCCACAATCTCGAAGGTGGGATAATAGCTTGGTTGGCTGAAAATTAAGAGTTTCACGGTATTATGATGAAAAGAAGCAGCATTAGTTATTTGATCATTTTAGGAGTGGTTTCGCTTTTCGTAATTGTGACTTTGCAGTTGATCTGGTTGAATAAAACACTCGACATCCAACGTACAAGCATAGAAATTCAGAACAAAGAGGATAGTTTAAGTCTTGTCAATTTCACCGAAAAAACACATGCTGCTCTCCACGATGTGCTCGCAGATATTGCTGATAAAAGGGGGGAGAAAATTCAAAATTTTGACGCCGTAAGACAGGAAAGAACAAATTACTTTGTGGTGGACATTAACGATGAACTGCATCCGTTTTATCTCCAAAATTTATTGAAAGAAAAATTTTACAAATACAATGTCAATCAAGATTTTCAATACGGTATTTACGATTGTTTTTCCGATTCAATAGTTTACGGAAATCTCATTCGCTATAACAAAAATGTCACCAACGACGAAGGGGCCGATACTACTGTTGCTTCACCTTCAGCTGGGCTTTCGTGGAAAAAAGATGGGCATTATTTTACCTTGTATTTTCCGAATATTTCGACCAAAAAACTAGAGCGAAATGACCAATTGTTTGCTCCTTGGTTGTACATTCTGTTAATCGTCATTCTTATTTTCTCCTTCTTTATTTTCGCTATTTCAATCATTATTAAACAGAGAAAATTATCTGAAACCCGGAGTGATTTCATCAACAACATGACGCACGAATTAAAAACTCCGATTTCAACAATTGGTTTGTCGAGCGAGATGCTTCTGAAGAATGATTTGTCCGGAGATCCGGAGAAAATTAAAAGATACGCCAGTATAATTCATAAAGAAAACAAGCGATTGGAAAACCAGGTGGAACGCGTATTGAATGTCGCTAAGTTGGACAAAGACAAGGTCGTTTTGAAGAAAAGTACAATCGAAATCCATGAAATTCTTCAGGAAGTCAAAGATAACTTCGAATTCAATCAAGAAGACAAAGGTGGTACGATTACGATGCACTTGAATGCAGATGATGATGCTTTGAGAGCAGATGATGTGCACATTTCAAATGTATTGTACAATTTGATCGACAATGCAATTAAGTATTGCGAAGTGGATCCAGTGATAGAAATTACAACACGAAATGATCAGAAATTTCTAATTATCGAAGTAGCGGATAATGGGATTGGAATTCCAAGAGAAGATATTAACCAAATTTTCGATAAATTCTTTCGTGTGCATACCGGAAATAGACACGATGTGAAGGGTTTTGGGCTGGGATTATATTATGTGAAATTAATTATCGAAGCACATAAAGGAACGGTGAATGTAAAAAGCACCATAGGAAAAGGTACAACCTTCACTTTGAAAATACCGAAGGTTTCCTAGTGCTGGAAGAGTAGGGTGCTGGGCTGAGGATATAAACCATCTCTCGAAATTTTCTTGCCTTTTTTGTACACCACAATCCGTTCCCCGACGTTCTGGTTTTCCATTGTGGCATCGAGCACGTAGTAATCATCCGCTTCAAAAAGCACTTCAAAATCACCGCGTGTAGTGAGTTTGCCAATTTGAATCGTCAAATAACCTGAGTTGATCTCAATTTGAATGGGAATTGGATTTACTTCCACCAACTTATCACCCGCATCGAATTTATAGCCATTTATCTGGCCTTCGTATGTGCCGAAGTATTTTCGCTTAATACTTTTTCGCAAGGTCTGGGTCGACGCTTCATTTGTCACAAACGTGAAAAGAAAAAGGAGTAAAATCAAACGCACATTCATAATTCGGTATTCTTTCTGTTGTCGAAAATAGAGATTATTTTTCATTTTTTTGAATTCATTTCATCCACAAAACAGTAATAAAAAGCCTGATATGTGAATATCTTCCTCAGATATTGAACAAAATTCGAACCAAACACGATGAGGTAATTCGTATCTTCGATGTCGAAACAAACGAGATTTTAGAATGCAACAATATCACGATTTACTCAATCGAATTTTAGACGAAGGAACCTTCAAAGGCGACAGAACAGGAACAGGAACAACCTCTATTTTTGGACATCAAATGCGTTTTGATTTGTCCAAAGGATTTCCTCTGGTGACGACGAAAAAAGTACATCTTCGTTCTATTATTGTCGAATTGTTATGGTTTTTAAATGGAGATACAAACATCAAATATTTGAACGACAATGGTGTTTCCATTTGGAACGAATGGGCCGATGAAGATGGAAATCTAGGACCAGTTTACGGTCATCAATGGAGAAGTTGGCCCGGAAAAAACGGTGAGAAATTGGATCAGATCACAAAGCTTGTCGACCAGATAAAAAACAACCCCAATTCGCGAAGACTATTGGTTTCAGCATGGAATGTTTCGGATGTCGACAATATGGCTTTGCCGCCATGTCACACCATGTTTCAATTCTATGTAGCCGACGGAAAATTGAGTTGTCAATTATACCAGCGTTCTGCTGATACTTTCTTAGGAGTTCCTTTCAATATCGCTTCGTATGCTTTGTTGACCATGATGTTGGCACAAGTCTGCGATTTGAAAGTGGGAGATTTTATTCACACTTTTGGCGATGCCCATTTGTACTCCAACCACATCGAACAAACGAATCTGCAATTGTCACGCGAACTTCGTCCTTTGCCTACAATGAAAATAAATCCGAACGTCAAAGATATATTCTCTTTCAAATTGGAAGATTTTGAATTGTTGAATTACTATCCACATCCACATATCAAAGGCGCCGTTGCTGTATAATTCTGACCGATGAAAGTAGCTTTAATTGTAGCCATGGACCTCGAAAGAGGAATAGGTAAAAACAACGATTTGATGTGGCATTTGCCAAAAGATATGCGTTTTTTCAAAGAAACTACGCTTGGTCAGGTGGTGGTCATGGGGCGGAAAAATTGGGATTCAATTCCTGAAAAATATCGACCTTTATCCGACCGAGAAAACGTTGTTTTGACTCGGAATAAAAAATTCTCTTCCGATGATTGCGTCGTCCTTCATGACTTAGTGGAAGTATGGGAAAAGTACCAAGACGAAGAAGAAAGAACGGTTTTCATAATAGGTGGCGGAGAAATTTATCGCCAAGCAATAGAAAGTGGACTTATAGAAGAAATGTACATCACTCATGTAAGTGGAACCTATAATGCCGAGACTTTCTTCCCTCAGTTCAATTTAAAAAATTGGTCTGTGAAGGCTCTACTGGAACAAGATATGGACGAAAAGCATGAATGCGCTTTCCAAGTAAAACAATATACTAGAAATTAATTTCCTACCTTCTTGAGGAAGGATTAAGGGAGGTGTAATTCGCAACTTTTATTTAAAAAATTCGCAATTCAATATATGAAACTATGCATAGCCGAAAAACCCAGCGTGGCAAAAGACATCGCCGAAATCATTGGAGCCAAACAGCGCAACGATGGTTACTGGGAAGGAAATGGCTATTGCGTAACGTGGACCTTTGGTCACCTTTGCACGCTCAAGGAACCCCACGATTATAAAGAATCCTGGAAATATTGGAAGCTTGAAGATTTGCCCATTACGCCCGATAATTTTGGGATAAAAGTCATCGAAGATCAAGGCGTGAAACGTCAATTTGCGTGTATAGAAAAACTGGTTGCCATGGCCGATGAGGTCATCAATTGCGGGGATGCCGGGCAAGAAGGAGAGCTCATTCAGCGTTGGGTGCTGCACAAAGCAAAATGTAAAGTTCCCATCAAGCGACTTTGGATTTCTTCCCTTACTGAAGAAGCGATTCGCGAAGGTTTTGAAAAATTACAAGACGGTAAAAAGTACGATTTACTCTATCAAGCGGGAGCTGCACGTGCCATAGGTGATTGGATGTTAGGCATCAACGGAACACGTTTGTTCACCAAGAAATTTGGACAAGGTAAAGTCACACTTTCTGTTGGACGAGTCCAAACACCAACCTTGGCGATGATTGTTCAACGTCAATTGGAAATAAATGCATTCAAAATTGAAGAGTATTGGGAGTTGAAAACGCTGTATCGCGACACTGAATTTCAATGTCAAATCGATCGACTTTCGTCTGAAGATAAAGCAAACAAAGGACTAGAATATTTAAAAGACAAACCTTTCGAAATAGTTTCGTTTGAGCAAAAAGAAGGTAGAGAAGGAAATCCACGCTTGTACGATTTGACGTCACTTCAGGTCGACGGAAACAAAAAATATGGATTCTCGGCAGACGAAACTTTGAAGCAAATTCAGAGTTTGTATGAAAAGAAATTGGTTACCTATCCGCGTGTTGATACGACGTATCTGTCGGAAGATTTGCATCCTAAAATTCCTAATGTTCTCCGTGGATTGAAATATTATTCTCGTTTTACAGAACCACTTCTTCAAAAACCGATTCCTAAAACAAAGCAAGTTTTTGACGATAAAAAAGTAACGGATCATCACGCCATCATGCCAACGGGAATTGTGCCGAGTGGAATTACGCCAGCGGAACAACAGATTTACGACTTGATTTGTAAACGTTTTATCGCTGTGTTTTATCCGGAATGTAAAGTCTCGAATACCACCGTGATGGGCAAGGTTGACGAATTGGAATTTAAAGCAACGGGTAAACAGATTATTGAACTTGGTTGGCGTGAAATTTATCAGTCTGACAATCCAAAAAAAGCGTCTAAAGACGAGGAAAATCTAATGCCTGTTTTCGAAGAAGGGGAGAAAGGTCCGCATGAGCCATTTGTGCACCAAGGTAAGACTTCGCCACCCAAACATTATACGGAAGCGACACTTCTTCGTGCAATGGAAACCGCTGGCAAACAAGTCGATGACGAAGAAATGCGCGAATTGATGAAGGACAATGGAATTGGTCGTCCGTCTACACGTGCGAATATTATCGAGACACTTTTCCGAAGAAAATACATAGAGAAAAAACGAAAAAACTTGATCCCTACTTCTACTGGGATGGGATTGATTGGAACCATCCAAAATGAAGTTTTAAAAAGCGCGGAATTAACTGGTGATTGGGAGAAAAAACTACGAATGATCGAGAAAGGTGAATACGAATCGGATGTCTTTAAATCTGAATTATTCACCATGGTCCGCGAACTATGTGATGAGGTGATTTTCTCCAGTTTCCGTCCAATTCAGATTCTCCATGAACCAGAAAAAAAGGAAGTAAAACCCAAAAAAGCTCGTGTTAAAAAGGAGAAAGTAAATCTCACTGATTTAGACTGTCCGAAGTGCAAGAAAGCAAAAATAATGAAAGGAAAATCGGCTGTGGGTTGCACGGATTTCAAAGCTTGCGGGTTTAAAATTCCTTTCGAATTGTTGGGTAAAAAACTAACAGAAAGTCAATTGGTTTTACTTATCCAAATAGGAAAAACTGGCACTATCAAAGGGTTTGAAATTCCTGGAAATCCTGATCCGAAGGATGGGAAGTTGGTTTTGGATGATGGCTTTAATGTGGGCTTATCCTAAAATAAGCAGTACCACCAACAACATAT
>ERZ887849.2497-NODE-2497-length-15139-cov-21.284938_pt1 | contig 15139 bp, 12 predicted proteins | sample MGYA00521267_ERZ887849 | MGnify/ENA primary metagenome ERZ887849 (study PRJEB32303, sample SAMEA104408601) | aquatic metagenome | biome: Brackish water; feature: Pelagic; material: water | place: Baltic Sea | collected 2014-06-06T16:11:00 | depth 2,863 m ... | reverse complement strand
CTGCTGCAGCTGGGCTTCACACAGGGCCGCCAGGGGGCAGCTCGCCTCCCCTGCCCGCCTGGGCAGCAACTGCAGATGGCGGTGGGGCTGGCTTGCCCCAGCTGGGGCAGAACTGTTGAAGAACCACAGCCCGGCCGTATCCCTTGCCAGATGGCCCACGGCCTGCCAGTCCTCTGGCCTGATCCAGCCCGACTGGGGCTGCCAGTCCTGGGTTATCAGCAACAGGTGGCCAGGTTGCACCGGGTACTTGTTGAGCAGCACCACATGGCCTGAGCCGAGCCGGTCCACCTCCAGAGCCCCTTCCCAGGGCAGGAAGGGGTTGGCTTTGGGGCCGCCCTGGCGCAGATGCTTGGGCGTGGCACTCAAGAGGCGGCGCAGGACAAATGGCCCGATCTGCGGCAACTCCAGCAGCTCGGTGGCCAGGGGCACCAGGGCGCCAGCCAGCTCTGCCTCAGCCGAGCGCTGCAGCGCCCGCCGCCACAGGAGCTCAGAGCGCACCGGCCTTGAGGCGTGCCAAGGATGCGCCCTGGTAGTAGTGACCGAGGATCTGGTTGTAGCGGTAGCCCTGCTGGGCAAGATCCTGGGCTCCGTGCTGACTCATGCTGGCCCCCAGGTGTCCATGGGCTTCCAGGCTGATCTGGCGGTTGGCCGCGTAGAGGCTTTCGACAATTCCTCCCTGGTAACTCAGGATCAGGCCGGCGGTGCTGGCTGTGGCTGAGCGGGTTCTGGTGTTGCTGCGGCCCAGCCCCTTGTAGGCCTGCCAGCGAGTGGTGTTGCCCAGGTGCCAATGGCGATTTGCTGGCCTGGCCATGTGGGCCAGGGCATAGGAGCGAGCGGCCACTGCCTGGGCCCGCAGGGCCTCCATCGACCAGCTGCTCGGCATTTCGGCCCCTACCACTGCGGCTATGTACATCTCCAACCCCAGGTGGTTCACCAGCCTGAGTCCCCCCTGCTCACGGATCAGGCGCAGCCTGCCGCCATAGGGCTGGCCATTGACCAGCAGGGCTGAGCCATTGGTCTGGAGCCAGGCCTCGGATTCGGAGCTGCCTAGGGCAGGGTGGGAAACCTGCTCTCCAGGACCTCCCTGCTGCATAACCATCCCTTGTCGATTCAGAAGTTGCCAGGCCCCGCTGGCCGACAGGGTGGGGGTCGCACCGGCATTGAGCAGGGCCACGCGAATCTCCAGATCGACCGGCGGGCCGGCTTCCGGCTCCACCAGGCCCAGCTTGCCCGGGGCGGCTTGTTGGTCTGGCACCGCGGCCCGGCGGGCCTCCACCCGCCGCAACTCGGCCGCTTCGCTGGCGGTGTCAGCGGCTGGGGCTGGGGTGTCGATCAGGGCGTCGAGCAACTCCCCGTGGGCAGCGCCATAGGGCTGGGGCGCCAGACCCTGGGCGGCAAAGCCAACTGCAACAGCCACCAGGGCCATCGGCGCCACCAGCATCAGCCGGCGGCCAGCAGGGAGGCCCAGGAGCCTGCCCCGGAACCATCGCTTTGCCCATGCAAGGTGCCGTTCCACAGAAGATGGCCCGTGCCGCTGAGACGGATCATGCCTGAGGATGCCAATTCGCAGACCATTCCGCCAGGCCGGTGCGAACACTGCCAGCCCACCACGGAGCTGCGGCCGTGATGGTTGAGCCAGAACGGTGCCACCAGCGCATGGGCCGAGCCAGTAACGGCATCCTCGGCAATGCCCAGGCCTGGGGCAAAAAAGCGCAGCTGGTAATCGGCCGGTTGGCCGAGCACGGTTGGGCGCAGTTCTTGGGGCGTGTCACCGCAATCGAGCATCAAGATCAGGCCGCCGCGATCCTGGGGCTCCAGCTCCCCGGCCAGGCCTGCCATGGCCTCCAGGGGGCTACCGGGTGGCAGCAGGGCCACCCGGTAGCCCAGCTCTGATCTCCAGTAGGCCACTGGGCCGGCGCCCAAGCGGGCCTCCAGCAGGCCAACCAGGCCCCTGGAGGCCTCAGCAGGGATCAGCCCCCCACTGGGCAAGACGATCTGCCCGGTGCAGGCGGAGTCGCCGAGGGTCGCTTCCAGGGGGCCGCTGCGGCTGAGCAGGTGGCAGCGCTGGCCTGGTTGGAGTAGCCCCCAGTGGCCCAGGGCGAGCAGGGCCGCCAGGGTTCCATGGCCGCAAAGGGGCACCTCGCAGGTTGGGGTAAACCAGCGCAGGCACCACTGCCCCTGTTGCTGGAGCAGGAAGGCGGTTTCCGACTGGTTAAGGCTGCGGGCAATGCCCTGCAGCCAGCCATCCCCCAGGGGTTGATCGAGCAGCACTACGGCGGCCCCATTGCCGCTGCAGGGGCCGGCCGCGAAGGCCTCCACCAGCAGGGCCGGCAGGGCAGTGTTCATGGCTCGAGCATTTCGGGCCGCAGGCCCCGCTCCATCAGGGCCCTCACCGCCTCTGCCGGCGTGGTGAGCCCATCGAGAACCCTCACCACCTGCTCACAGATCGGCAGGTGCCAGCTATGGCGTTCGGCCAGCTGCAGGGCAGCCCTGGCGGTGCGGGTGCCCTCAACCGTGGCCGCAATCTGGGCATTGGCCTGCTCTTCGTTGTAGCCCTGAGCCAGGAGCAGGCCGCAGCGGTAGTTGCGGCTCAAGCTGCTGTTGGCCGTGGCGAGCAGGTCGCCAAGACCAGCCAGGCCGTAGAGGGTGCTGGTCAGGCCACCGAGGCCCTCGAGCACCACCCCGATCTCCGCCAGCCCACGGCAGAGCAGGGAGGCCTTGGCATTGGCACCAAGGGCCAGGCCATCGGAGATGCCCGCAGCCACGGCCATCACGTTCTTGAGGGCACCGGCAGCCTCGGTGCCGATCGGATCCGTATTGGTGTAGAGCCTCAGGCCACGGTCGCTGAGTTGGAGCTGCATCGCACTGGCCAGTTGGGGGTCGCTGCAGGCCAGCACCGATGCAGCCGGCAGTCCCTGCCGCACTTCCGTAGCCAGATTCGGACCGCTCAAAACCAGTAGGGGGGCATCCCCCAGGTGCGCTGCCCAGAGCTGGGTCGCGGTTGCCAGCTGGCGAAGGTCTAGACCCTTGCTGCAGCTCAGCAGGGGCAGGCCCGCAGGCCAGTGGGGCGCCAGCTCAGCTGCCAGGGGGAGCACGCCGGCCATTGCCACCGCCGAGACCACCAAGTCTTGACCGGCCAGCAGGTCGGAGGCGCTGCCGCCGGTGCGCCTGGACCAGCCCACCACGGTGTGGCCCTGGGCCTGCCAGCGCTCCAGGAGGGTCTCTCCCCAGGCTCCCAGGCCCAGTACGGCAATGCGAAGGCCCATCGAACCAAAAGCAGTGGGCTGATAGCCCTGCCATCATGCGACAAGCATGCTGGCCCGCTCCAGCTTGGGGGTAATTGGCATGGGTCCTGGCGCGGCAGGAGCGTGGTCTTCCTGGCAGGGATCGGCCCTGGTGGTCGGCTGTGGTGGCATCGGCCAGGCCCTGCTGGCGGAGCTCGAGCGGCGAGCTCCCCAGCTGACGCTCTTGGGAGCTTCCCGCCAGGACTGGCGCCAGGGCGCCCAGGAGCGCTGGCAGGGCAGCGTTCACCTGCCGCTTGAGCTGGGCGACGACGCCAGCCTGGCCAGCCTGGCCACAAGCCTTGAGGCCTGGCAGCCGCTGCGCCTAGTCATCCACACCGCCGGGATCCTGCATGGGCCGGGCCTGCAGCCGGAGAAACGACTCAGCCAGGTGAATCGCCAAGCCCTGGAGCGCAGTTTTGCGGTGAATGCCTTTGCGCCCCTCTTGGTGGCCCAGGCGGTCGAGGCCGCCTTGCCCCCAGATCAACCCTTCCACTTCGCCAGTCTCTCGGCCCGGGTGGGCAGCATCGGCGACAACCAGCTTGGCGGCTGGTACGCCTACCGGGCAGCCAAGGCAGCCCAGAACCAGCTGTTGCGCACCCTGGCCCTGGAATGGCGCCGCCGCCGGCCCCAGGGGTGCGTGAGCCTGCTCCATCCAGGCACCACCGCCACGGCCCTCTCCGCCCCCTTCCAGGCCGGTGTCCCCCCAGGCCGCCTATTCAGTCCCGAGCGCTCGGCACGCCAGCTCCTCGACGTACTGGAGAGCCTCCGTGCGGAGCAAACTGGCAACTTCTGGGCCTGGGACGGCCAGCCGATCCCCTGGTGAGCTGACTCAGGCGGCGCTTGCCTGCAGCAGGGCCAGGGGAATCACCTCCAGGGTGGAGATCTCGGTGGATTCAAGTCTCACCGGCGGTGCCATGCCATCTTCATGGGCCTCCAGCCAACGGGGCGCGCAGACACACCAGTGGTCTCCAGGCTTAAGCCCAGGAAAGTCGTAGGCCGGGGCCGGGGTGGTCAAATCGTTGCCCTGGGCCTGGCTGTAACGCAGGAAGGCTTCCGTCACCACACAGCAGACGCTGTGGCGTCCGAGGTCGGAGGCATTGGTGCGGCAATAGCCATCCCGATGCCAACCGGTCATCGGCTGACAGCCACAAATCACCAGGGCATCCCCCAACACGTTGAGAGCAGGCTTGTCTGGGCTGGGGGATGGGTTCACTGGCCTGGTGACGATTGGGGTATGGCAATTCTGGCTGGGGGATCCGGCCTTTGGGCCGGGCCTTTCAGGGGCCCCTTGGGCAGTTTGGAAAGGCAACACACCGGCACAAACTGGCACCTGGTGGTTGACGGATTCCGGGGGGTAGGCGTTAAAGGTCGGAGAGCGCGTTTCTCCTGTTTTTCAGCGCGGCCCCCTTCATGAGCTGGGAATTCCCCGAAGATGCGGCCTTTCTGGCCCTCTGCGACGCCTACAAGGAAAGCGGTGAACCCTCCGCCATGGAATTCCTCGCCCATGGCGAAGGGGCCTTCCATTTTCAGGAACTCACCCAGAATGCCGCCGGTGAGGGCATTGATCTCAGCGACTCGGCCAACCTGGAGGAGTTCCAGCAGGAGGTCATCGACGCCCTCGAGGAGATGTGCAGCTAGGGGCGCTCGCTGGTTGAGCTCAGGAGCGGTTGCGCTCAGGGCTGGTTGCACTCAGGAGTAGTAGAAGGCGATTTCCTTCGGCTTCAGACCATCCCAGCCGGCTGCCTGCAGACGGGCGTCGAGGCTCGCCTGGTCGAGGTGTTTTGAGCCAGTCTTGACAACTCGGTTGCGCATTGACTTTTTCACCCCACTGCGGGCCCGCCGACTCTCGAGCTCCATGACCTCCTGGTAGAGCTCGACCATGGCGGTGGGAATCGGGGTGCCGTCAAGGTCGAGGCCTGAAGCGATCGCGGCGTCTACGCCGCCCGGGCCAGCGATGGCCATGGCGAACCAGCAAGGGGCACTCCACGATAGGTGCAGGCCCATGCGGGCCTGGGGTTCAGGCCGAGAAGTAGCGGGCCTGGCTGTGCAGGGCCACCAGGGCGGTGGTGCTCTGTTCCGGCTCAAGCTGGTCGCTCTCATCCATCGTGAGGCCAATTCGCTTGGCGCCAAGCCAGTCGAGCTGCTGACGCGAGTCGGCGACATTCGGACAGGCTGGGTAGCCGAAGGAGTAGCGACTGCCTCGATAGCGCTGGGCTAGAACATCGCGCAGCTCCAGCGTGGCCGGATCTGGGTAGCCCAACTCCTTGCGGATACGGGCATGCACCCACTCGGCCAGGGCTTCGGCCATCTGGACGCCAAGGCCATGGAAGTAGAGATAGTCGGTATACTTATCTGCCTTGAATAGGCCTTGGGCAAATTCAGTCGCTTTCTCACCCATTGTTACTGCCTGCATGGGTAAAACATCGGTGGGCGAAGGCGAGCCAGAGGCGTCTTCTGCCAGGTCCATATAAAAGTCTGCAACGCAGTAGCGGTTGCCAGAGCGCTGGCGGGGAAGCTCGAAGCGACCCAGCTGGCGCTCATGCTTGGCCGGGTCAAACACCACAACGGCGTTGCCGCTGCGGCCGCATGGGAAGTAGCCATAGGCCACCCGGGGTGTCAGCAAATTTTCATTCAGGCAGCGCTGCATCCATTGGCGCAGAACCGGTTCAGCCTTCTCAGCCAGCATGGCCCCATAGCTCTCGCGGCTTTGCTGCTGGGTTTTGCGGAGCTGCCATTGGCCGGCAAATAGGGCGTTGCGATCGAGGTAGGTGAAGACCTCTTCGAGATCGATCTGGGTTTCCACCAGTATCTGACTGCCCCAGAAAGGTGGCTGCAGGGCTGGCTCCTCGGCCACCGTGGCTGAACGCTGGTCGTTGGGCTGGTTTTCGGCTGGGCTGGGAGAGTCGACCTCTGCCAGCTCCTGCTTCGCCTCAGCTGGGGCAGGCATGGAGCTCTCGGCCGGGTCTGGGGCGCTGCTGAGACCGACCCCATCTGGAATTTCACCGGTGAAGCCCCTGTGGTCATCCCATTCCCCTGCTGCCTTGGCATCTACCAGGGCATCCATGAAGCGCAGATCGGCAAAGGCATCCCGGCCATACACCACCTGGCCTCGATAGGCAGCCCGGCAATCTCCGTGTACGAAGCGAGGCGTGAGGGCCGCACCGCCGAGGATCACCGGAACGGTGATATTGGCCTGATTAAAAGCCTCCAGATTGTCCTTCATGAAGGCAGTGGACTTAACTAGTAGACCGCTCATCGCGATGCAATCGGCCTGATGCTTGAGCTGGGCTTCGATGATTGCTTCACAGCTCTGCTTGATGCCTAAATTTATAACTTCATAGCCGTTATTGGTAAGAATGATGTCAACTAGATTTTTGCCGATGTCGTGTACATCCCCCTTGACCGTGGCTATCAGAAATTTTGCCTTGGCCGAACTCTCCCCTTCGATGATCTCCATATGGGGTTCCAGGTAGGCGACGGCCGCTTTCATGGTTTCGGCGCTTTGCAGCACGAAGGGCAGCTGCATCTGGCCAGAACCAAACAGTTCCCCCACAACCTTCATGCCATCAAGCAAGAAGGTGTTGATGATTTGCAGGGGAGGATAGGTGTGCAGGGCTTCATCGAGCGATGCGTCCAGCCCCAGCCGCTCCCCATCGATGATGTGCTGCTTCAGCCGTGCTTCTACTGCCAGGTCGGCCAGGGATGGCCCGGAGGCCCGGGCTTCCTTGGCACTCACTCCTTCAAACAGGGTGGTGAGCTCCGTCAGGGGGTCGTAGGTGCAGATCGCCCCTGGTTGGTCAGACTCGAAGCGTCTGCGGTCGTAGATCAGATCCCGGCAGACCTGCTGGTGCTCGTTGCTGATCTTGACGAGGGGCAGGATCTTGGCCGGGCTGATGATGGCGGCATCCATGCCGGCCTCACAGCAGTCATGCAGGAAGACGGAATTCAGCACAATCCGTGCCGCCGGCGAGAGTCCGAAGCTCACATTGCTGACACCGAGCACCACATGGGCCCCGGGTAGGTCACTGCGGATACGGCGGATTGCTTCGACGGTTGCCGCACCGTTGAGGCGGTCTTCCTCGATGCCTGTGGAGATGGGCAGGGCGAGGGGGTCGTAGAAGATCTCGTGGGCCGGGATGCCGTATTCCACCGCATCCCGATAGGCCCTTTGGGCGATGGCGAACTTGCGCTCGGCCGTGCGGGCCATGCCCTCTTCATCGATGGTGCCGATCACAACACCGGCGCCATAGGCTTTCGCCAGTTCCAACACCTTCAAGAAGCGTTCATCGCCATCCTCATAGTTGGTGGAATTGAGAATGCACTTGCCGCCAGCCACCTTCAGACCCGCCTCCATCTTTTGCCACTCGGTGGAATCGAGCATCAGCGGCAGGTTGACATTGGTCACCAGTCGACTCACCAGCTCGTGCATGTCCCGTTCGCCATCTCGACCGACGTAGTCGACATTGACATCGAGCACATGGGCGTTTTCCTTTACCTGGCTTCTGGCCACCCCCACCAGTCCATCCCAATCCTCCTCCGCGAGCAGGTCTCTTACTTTCTTGCTGCCGCTGGCATTGAGCCTCTCGCCGATGATCAGAAATGAGTTGTCCTGGTGGTAGGGCGTGGTGCCGTAGAGCGAAGCTGCCGATGGCTCCCCCTGCAGCAAGGGGCGCGCGTGCCGGTTCTCCGGGGTTCGCACAGCCCTGGCTGCGGGCTTGAGTTCGGCCGTCAGCTCGGCCAGGGCATGGATGTGCTCGGGGGTGGTGCCACAGCAGCCACCGATTACCTGCACCCCGAGGTCTTCGACAAAGTGCATTAACTGCATCTTCATCTCCACTGGCGTCAATCGATAGTGGGCAACGCCGCCGATGTTCTCTGGCAATCCAGCGTTAGGGATACAGCTAATTACAAATGGACTACACTCGCTGAGATAGCGGATGTGTTCCTTCATCTGCTCCGGGCCCGTGGCACAGTTCAGCCCGAGCACATCAATCGGGAAGGGCTCCAGAATCGACACCACCGCGGCGATGTCCGAACCCACCAACATGGTGCCTGTGGCTTCCATCGTCACACTCACCATCAGCGGCCGGCGTTGGCCGGTCTTGCTGAAGGCCGCCTCAATACCTTGCAGCGCCGCCTTGATCTGGAGAACATCCTGGCAGGTTTCGACGATCAACAGATCCACGTTCCCGGCCAGCAGGCCTTCGGCCTGCTCGGCAAAGGAGGCCTTCATGGTGTCGAAGTCGACATGCCCCAAGGTGGGCAACTTTGTGGTCGGGCCCATGGAGCCCGCCACGAAACGGGGCTTTTCTGGGGTGGTGTAGCGATCCGCCATCTCGCGGGCCAACTCGGCGGCCCGCTGATTCATGGCAAAGCTCTGGTCGGCGATGTCGTATTCCGCCAGCACCAGTGAGGTGGCCCCGAAGGTGTCGGTTTCGATCACATCACAACCGGCCTCGAGAAACTGCCTGTGCACTTCCTGCACCGCGTCGGGCCGGGTGAACACGAGGTTTTCGTTACAGCCTTCCAGGGCCGCCCCGCCGAAGTCTTCAGGACCCAGGTCCATCTGCTGGAGCGAGGTGCCGGTGGCGCCGTCAAACACCAGCACCGGCCGATCAACGCTGTGGAGCCGTTCGAGAAAATCCACTTCTGTTACCCGTCTACCCGGATTCGCGTTACCCATGTGTCATAGGCGGAATCGCGGCCTTCTGTGATAGCCGTGAGCCGTTCGCGGATCGCGGCCATCAGGGGCCGATCCAGGGGTAACTCGGTGCTCTCCACCTGGCGCACGGGGGTGACCTTCGCAGCAGTACCACTCAGGAACACCTCGTCGGCGATGAACAGCTCACTTTTGTCCACCGGCCGCTCCAGCACCTCAATGCCCATGGCCCGGGCTAACTCGATCACGCTGGCTCGGGTGATCCCTTCGAGGATGTCCTGGTCAACGCTGGGGGTGATCAGCACGCCGTCGCGCACAAGAAAGAGATTCATGCCACTGGCTTCGCTCACCTTGCCGCGGCTGTTCAGCAGCAGGGCCTCATCAAAGCCACTCTTGACGGCTTCGGTTTTGGCAAGGGAGCTGGTGATGTAGGCGCCACTTATTTTGCCGCGCAGGGGCAAGGAGCGATCCTCCTGGCGGGTCCAGGAGCTGATGCGGCAGCTCACGCCGTCGGGGGAGAGGTAGTCGCCCAGTTCCAGGCCGTAGATGAGGAAGTCGGTCTCAATATCGTGCAGTCGCGGCGCGATGCCCAGATCGCTGGTGTAGACGAAGGGCCTCAGATAGACCGGACAGGTCGGTTTGTTGGCCCGCAGGAACTCCCTGATCGCATGGTGGATTGTGTCCTCGCTGAGCTCGGTCAGCAGCAGGCGGGCGCTCTGGCTCAGTCGCCGGGCATGGCGATCGGCGCGAAACAGGAGAATTTCGCCTGAATCTCTGGGATTGGGCAGGGCCCGCATGCCACCGAAGGCGCCTGTGCCGTAGTGAAGGGCGTGGGTTGCCACTGACAGGGTGGCCTCTGCAAAGGGCACACATTTGCCACCGAACCAGGCGAAGGGCAGGAACTGGTGCATGGTGACAACGGAGCTGGCAGAGCAGACGCGACGCAAAGGGGTCACGTTGGCTTTGATCTTCTCACCGCACCCTGCAGGATGGCGTCATGCATCGCTTGGCTTCGATACCAGGGGGGAGTGGGGCCGCAGATGCCGGAGCGCTGGTTGAACAGCCGGCGGCGCCCGTGTTGCTGCTCAGCAGCGCCGACACCGACCTGCTGGCAATAGACCAGCTGCTCGAGCGGGAGCCCGATCTGCTGGGTGTCGAACTGCGGGGTCTGAACCTGGCCGCCCTGACCCATCCGGCCCAGGTTGACCACTACCTCAGCACCACGGTGTGCCACTCCCGGCTGGTGCTGGTGCGCCTCTTGGGGGGCCGGGGCCATTGGAACTATGGGCTCGAGCGGCTGCAGCACTGGGCCGCAGACCAACCAGATCGGCAGTTGCTTGTGCTGGCTGGAACGGAGGAGGAGGAGCTCGCTTTGGCAGAGCTGGGTACGGCCCCAGTTGAGCTCTCGATTGCTCTGGCCCGCTGCCTGCGTGAAGGGGGGCCTCCCAACCTGCGCGTGCTACTCGAGACCCTGCGGGACCTGCTGGCCGGTGACAACCCGCAGCCGCCTGTGGCCGTGCACCTGGCCGATCCGTTGCCCCACGACTGGCGCCCGGAACCTGGCCCCCGGGTGGGGGTGATTGCCTATCGGGCCCTGCTGCAGGCCGGTGATCTGGCCCTGATGGAAGCCACCCTCTCGGCCCTGCGCCGGGCCGGGCTCAGCCCCCGGGCCCTGTGGGTGAGTGGTCTGCGCGAGCCGGCCGTCCAGAGCGGAGTCGCCGATCTGTTTCAGCGTGAGGGCGTCGAGGCGGTTTTGTGCAGCACCTCATTTGCCTCGGTGCAGTTTGAGGAGGCGGGGCTCGGTGCCCCCCTCTGGGAGCGGTTGGGGGTGCCGGTGCTCCAATTGCTCTGTAGCAGCCAGCCCCGGCAGCGGTGGCAGGCCAGCAGTATCGGCCTGGGGCCGATTGACCTGACCCTGCAGGTGGCCCTGCCCGAGCTGGATGGCCGCTTGACTACCCGTATAGGGGCCTTCAAGGAAACGGTGGGTGCCAGTGGCCGCCTCGCGGCTGCCCTGCAGAGCTACCAGCCTGATCCTGAGCGGCTGGCCTGGATCGCCCTGCTCGCTGCCAACTGGATCAGCCTGCGCCAGACCCCAGCCGCCCAGCGGCAGATTGCCCTGGTGCTGGCCAACTATCCAACCCGCAACAGTCGACTCGCCAATGGGGTGGGCCTCGATACCCCGGCCTCGACTGCCCTGATGTTGCAGTGGCTTCAGCAGGATGGATACACGCTGAGTGACGTACTTCCCGCTGATGGAGAAGCCCTGATCCAGGCGTTGTTGGCTGGCCTTACCAATGATCCAGAGAGTGGCCACCGCCAGGCCCTCGACCACCTTCCCTTGGCGGCCTACCAGAGCTGGTACCGGCAGTTGCCAGTTGCTGCCCGCTCAGCACTGGAGTCTGTTTGGGGGCCACCAGAAACGGATGCTGGCTTGCAGCCGGGCCCGGGGGGGACGCCTGCTTTTCCAATTAGGGGCTTGCGGTTCGAAAACGTGGTCGTGTTGATCCAGCCCGAGCGGGGCTACGACCGCGATCCCAGCCTCAGCTACCACAGCCCCGACCTGCCCCCCACCCACGCCTACCTGGCCCAATACCTCTGGTTACGCCAGAGCTTCGGTTGCCATGCCGTGGTTCATGTGGGCAAGCACGGCAACCTGGAATGGCTCCCAGGCAAGGGGCTGGGCCTCAGTGGCGCCTGCTTCCCCGAGCTGGCCCTCGGCCCCATGCCCCATCTCTATCCATTCATTGTCAACGACCCTGGTGAGGGTTCCCAGGCCAAGCGCCGTAGCCAGGCCGTGATCCTCGACCACCTCACCCCCCCCCTGGGAAGGGCCGGCCTCCACGGTGAACTCCAACTGCTCGAGGTGTTGCTGGATGAGTACTGGGAGGCCACCCAGTTGGGTAGCGAGCGCGCTGGTCCCCTGCGCAAGCAACTGGCCCAGCGCCTTGAGACCCTCCAGCTTCCCCTGGGCGCAGGCCTGGAGCTGGATGGGCGGCTCGATGCTGCCGACGGTTACCTGTGCGAACTCAAGGAGGCCCAGATTCGGCTAGGGCTCCACACCTATGGCACCCTGCCGGAGCAGGGGAAGTTGGCCGAGCTCCTGCTCTGCCTGGCCCGCTGCCCACTGGCCCAGCAACCCGGGCTCACCCAGGCCCTCGCCAGCGATCTCCAGCTGGGCTTTGATCCCTGGGCCGATGGGGACGACATGCCCCTCGATCCGGCAGACCAGCAGCGCCTGCTGGCCGCATTCGGTGGCCAGAGCCCCAGACGGGTAGGCGACGGAACGGCCCTGCTGGAAGCTCGGGCCCTGGCCCTGGTGCAGCTGGAGCTGGAAGGCCAAAGGCAGGAGCCTGGCGGCGCTGCCGAGGCAAAGGCCCTGCAGCATCTTCGCCAGGAGTTGCTGCCCCGGCTGCTGGCCTGCGCTCCAGCCGAACGCGAGGCCTTCCTGCGGGGTCTTGGCGGTAAACGGATTGCGGCGGGGCCCTCCGGCGCGCCCACCAGGGGACGACCTGACCTGTTGCCGACAGGGCGCAATTTCTACAGCGTGGATCTGCGCGGCCTGCCCACCGAGGCCGCCTGGGACCTGGGCCGCCGCAGTGCCGAGCTGCTTCTCGAGCTCCACCTCCAGGAGCAGGGCGAACACCTCCAGACCCTGGCCCTCTCCGTGTGGGGCACGGCGACCATGCGCAATGGCGGCGAGGACATCGCCCAGACCCTTGCCCTACTCGGGGTCCGACCCGTTTGGGATGGTCCCACCCGGCGGATGGTGGATCTGGAGGTGATTCCCCTTTCCCTGCTGGGCCGTCCGCGGGTGGATGTGACCCTGCGCATCTCCGGCCTATTTCGGGATGCCTTTCCCCAGCTGGTCGCCTGGGTCAATAGGGCTACCGAGCTGGTGGCCCGCCTCGAGGAGGCGGATGCCGACAATCCCCTTGCCGCCGCCTGGCGACGGGAGGGCCAGAGCGCCCGGGTATACGGCTCCGCTCCAGGCGCCTACGGAGCCGGCCTGCAGGGGTTAATCGATGGGGGGCATTGGGAAGACCGCGGCGACCTCGGCGACGCCTTTCTCAACTGGAGCAGCTGGCGTTATGACGGCCAGGCTGGAATCGAGGCCCGGGCCGATCGGGCCGGCCTCGAGCAGCGGCTGGGGGCCGTGCAGGTGGTGCTGCACAACCAGGACAACCGGGAACATGACCTGCTCGATTCCGATGACTACTACCAATTCCAGGGGGGCCTGAGCGCCGCCGTGGAGCGCGTCTCCGGCCAGCGGCCGGCCCTTTGGTTTGGCGACCACTCCCGCTCGGCCCGGCCGAGGCTCCACCGCCTGGAGCGGGAATTTGACAAGGTTTTGCGCAGCCGGGTGCTCAATCCCCGCTGGATTGGGGCCATGCAGCAGCACGGCTACAAGGGTGGCTTTGAAATGGCCGCCAGCCTCGATTACCTGTTTGCCTATGACGCCAGCACCGGTTGCGTTCCCGATTGGGGTTACGGCGCCATCTGCGACCAGTGGTTAGGGGATCGGTCGGTGCGCAGCTTCCTGGAGCAAGCCAACCCCTGGGCCCTGCGCGATATGGCTGAGCGGTTGCTGGAGGCCCATCACCGGGGCCTGTGGGAGGGGGCCAACCAAAACCAGCTGGAACATCTGCGCCAGCTGGTTTTGACAAGTGAAGCGAAGATTGAACAGGGCTGATCGGCCCTGTTGGCCCAGCTCACTTGTTCAGATCGCGCACCATTTGCTTGAAGGGGTCGATCTCGCCAGCCTTGCCGGAGGCCTGCTTGCTGATCTGGGGCTGGCTGGGCAGCTGGGCACTGGCCGAGCGCTCCTGCTCCTGTTTGATTGCCGCCGGCCCCCCAGGCACATTGACGCCAAAGGCCGATCCCTTTTTGCGTTGCTCGAGCTCCGCAGCAGACATGGTCTGGGCAAAGGTCTTTTTGACCGGTTTAGGGATGCCGCTGCTGAGGTCAACGGTTTCCGGCTGGCTGCTGATGCCGGCCAAACCCTCAGACATCATTTCCAGCTTGGACTCCATCGATGCCACCTCGGCAATCATCTCCTTGTTACCCGGGCTGTCAGCGGTACCTGGAAAGGTGTGCCGGATCGTGTTGGAGCGCCGCATGAAGTCGACGTTGCCCATGCTGCTGGAGGCGTCGGCGTCGAGAAAGAAGCTTTCAACTTCTTTTTTCGGTTTGGCGGGAGTGTTGTTGGCGGGAGGGGTGCTGCCGCGGGGTGCAAGCAGGCGATCGAACAGACCCATCGTGCGGCAGGTGAAGGCTGCCCATAACCCTAGCGGCCGTGGAGGGTCAAGCCATGGGTATCGGTGCCACAACTCATCAATAGGCCCCGCTCCCGCAGCTCAGCTGCGATTGCTTCGCAGACGATGGGAGTAGGGGTCCAATTGTCGTTTTGCTCGTAGTCATACCAGGCCTCAGCCCCATCGAAGCCAAGCTGATCGGCCGCACTGATGAGCCACTTGAACGGGATCCGATAGCGGGCTGGATGGGCGAGCAGCATCAGGGCTCCCGCCTGTTGGCCGGCCCGTAGGACGGCCTCGGCCCGCAGCGCTGGCCCCACCGCAGCGTGGCCCTGCAGGTAGGGCTCCAGGCTGGGATGGTCTTCACCGAAGCCCAGGGCCAGCACATGGACCAGGCAGCCCTCCAGGAGGCAGCTGATCTCGACTCCCCGCCAGAACCTGGGTACGGGCCCGCCGCTATCGGCTATGGCGCGAAACAACGACGCGACGGGGGCATGGGCGGCGATGCTGTGGTGGTCTGTGATCGCCAGATGTTCCAGGCCCAGCTCTAGGGCCCTCTGAGCAAGTTGGTCGGGGCTGAGACTGCCGTCGCTGAAGGTGGTGTGGCAGTGAAAGTTCACCCTGCCCGGGCAGCAGGTGGGAGTGATCTGCTCCAGCACCGGGCGCAGGGGGTGCAGTGGCGTGCCCGCATCAGCCATTTGCAGCCAGCCCCTCAGCCCTCAAGCGCCGCCAGCGGGCATAAAACTGAATTGAGGCGGCCATGAACACCACCAGGGCCACCACCAACCAGGTGGCGGCACCTGTTGGGAATTGGTTCTTGAACACCACCAGCATCACCACGACCACAAGCAGCAGGGTGGGCAGCTCGTTTAAGGCCCGCAATTGCTTGGGGCTCCAGCTGCAGGCTCCCCTGTTGAGCTGGCCCATCAACCGATAGCAAAAGG
>ERZ887849.2496-NODE-2496-length-15141-cov-40.415418_pt1 | contig 15141 bp, 8 predicted proteins | sample MGYA00521267_ERZ887849 | MGnify/ENA primary metagenome ERZ887849 (study PRJEB32303, sample SAMEA104408601) | aquatic metagenome | biome: Brackish water; feature: Pelagic; material: water | place: Baltic Sea | collected 2014-06-06T16:11:00 | depth 2,863 m ... | reverse complement strand
CTCCAAATCCTTTTTCGAAACTAAAATTTAGTTTCGGATATTTTGGGTTCGTTATATTGATTTTACTTCCAGGATAACTTAAGTACTTTTGTCCAAATCGAAGCGATCCTTTGAACTTAAATTTAAGAATATTATGATTTTCAAAGGGAGTGGACTCAAAATTTAAAGGCTCTAACGGATTATTACTCGTATAGGATTTGTCATCGGAATTAATGAATGTATAATCCGTGCTATTAAAGAGTCCTCGGCGGTTTTCAAAACTCAGAGCCGTCCCAAATCGAAATCCATTAAAAAGCTCTTGTCCATAATTTAGTTTGATAAACCGATTTTCGAACAATTTTATATAATTTTCCTCAAATAGCAATGTACTTAAATCATTCATTAAACTCGATATAGGTTCTAGATCGTTAAACTGCTGAACCTTTATACCCGCACTAAATCCAATATTTAAGTCATTGATATTGTTAAATTTATATTTAAAACCAACAGTTCCTCTAAGTTTTTGGGTTTCAAAACTATAATTTAGCCGATTTTCAAGCGACAGGTATCTTTTATATTCATCATAGCGTTTTGTATAATTGATGTCTAAATTAGTGTTGTATCCTTGTACCGTATTAAAGTTCAACCCACTCAAAGGACTGCTGATACTAAATACTTTGTTTTCAAAAGAGTTTTTGTAAGAATATCCCGATATTAAGTTTCCAAGTTTAAATTTATTTTTACTTGCATCAAGAGAATCAAGGTATGTTTTTGATTTATATAAAATTTGAATACTATCTTTTTTAATGTAATCTTTAAACTCTTCGGAAGTTAATGGGACGGGTCTGAGGGTATTCCAATATGTTGAATCTTTTTTGTTTGCTTCGGACTCAAAGGCTAAAATTTCATTTGAAAACACTGATTTCTCAAAATTGGGGTTCAATTTATAATTGGAATAATTAGCTACAAAACTACCATTCCCTTTAAATCCTAAAAATCCAAATTTAAAACTAATTGTTTGGGAGCGTAGGATCCAATAGTCACTTTCTTCGTCGTAGGAAGTGTTCTGTTTAAAAGTGATCACATCTACAGCAGGCGATTGAATCTGACTTCCAGTGACACTGAGTTCGAGACCATAAAGCCCCCATTGATCTTCTACAATATAGACATCACCCGAAAATACACGGTCGTTTTCACGTCTTGGAATCACTTTAATCTTATTAATCAATCGTCCGCCATTATCATAAAAAATTCCTTCCAGTTTGTAGGTGTAATAATTAAAAGCATAATCGGCAATTGGCGAAACAATTTCGGAGTTCAATTCAACCGTATTGTTATAAAAAATAAAGTCAACATCTCCTGCATTGTTGAAACTAAATCCATTGGAATCACCACTCACTTTTGAGGCTATAATTTTTTCTGAAAGTTTATCAGGCTTTTCATAATTTATTTTTGAAACGGTTTCCGACAGATACAAAATTCCCGAACGTGTAGAGTCTAGCACGCCGTCCAAATCGCCCACTTCTTGTCCTAGAAATTTTTTAGGCACATCTTTGAGCCGGATAATTCCTTTGGAATAGAAATCGGCGGAATAGGAATTGATTTTTTCTAATTGTGCTTTTCGTGCGGCAATGGCGGCACGTATAATTCGATCGGCAGGATTTACTTTGGAAGAAATCACAACCTCATTTAAGGAGATATTTTCTTCCAGTAAAATGATGTCTAAAATGTAAGGAGAGGCTTTAATTTCAATAGTTTTTGTTTGTGTTTTATATCCTAAAAACTGAAAGACAACACTGTATTTTCCAGGGTTAGGTACAGCTAATTCGTAACGGCCTTGTTTATTTGAGGTAGTCCCTGCATATGAATTTTCAATGTAGATATTAACAAAAGGAATGGGTTGGTTATCAAGATCCGTGATAGTGCCTTTGAGTTGGGCAGAAAGGGACAAGGAGCAAAAAAACAGTACGATTATGTAACGCATCATGCTATTGTGTGTGATTTACGGTTTGTGAAATTAGCCTATTTAAAATTCTTTTTAACTCGATCTAAATTGCGTTTATTATCACGATCTTTGAGGGTTTCACGTTTATCAAAAAGTTTTTTCCCTTTTGCAAGCGCGATTTTTAGTTTTGCAAATCCTTTCTCATTGATGAAAAGTTTTAGAGGGACAATTGTTAATCCCGTATTTTTCACCTCTTTTTCAAGCTTTTTGAGTTCTTTCTTATTGAGTAATAACTTCCGTTCAGCTTTGGGAGCGTGGTTGTAATGATTCCCAAAACTATATTCTTGAATGGTCATGTTAATTACAAAAAGTTCTCCTTTTAAATTAAACTCACAAAAACTTTCAGCAATAGAAGCTTTACTCGCTCGAATCGATTTGATTTCAGTCCCTGTTAATACAATACCAGCCGTGTACGTATCTAAAAGATCATACGTAAAGCGGGCTTTTTTATTTAATATATTTACAGGTTTTTTCATCAGTGTTCAAAACTAAGTAAAATTTCAATTGATTGCTAGAACGCTTCTATAATTTATGAGTACTTTAAGAGGTGTTTTTTATAAACAACAAGTTGTTATTTATAGCTTATCAACAAAAAAAAGCAATGCAATTCTAAAATGTAGAGTTTACATTGCTTTTTAATAAACCAACCAACACTTATAAGACGATTTTAGAAGTAATTTGTTACAAGGTATTTGAAATTAATTTTGTTTGATTTCTAAATACAACCTGATCTTCAAAAACATCGAGTAAAATGATACTGTCTTTTGTGATTGAGCCAGCCAAAAGTTCTTTGCTTAAAGCGTTCAAAACTTCTTTTTGAATAATACGTTTTACTGGACGTGCACCATATTCTGGCTGGTAACCTTTTTTGGCTAAGTAGTGAATTGCATCTTCAGTGGTGTCAAAAGTAATACCTTGTTTTTTAACTAGTGTTGCCACCTTTTTTAGTTGTAAACTCACAATGGCCTCAATGTCTTTATTTGTCAAAGGGGTAAATAAGACAGTGTCGTCGATTCGATTTAAAAACTCGGGTCTAACCACCTTTTTTAACAGCCCTAAAACCTCCACTTTAGCAGCTTCCAAAGCGGTATCAACGTCTGTAATTGTATCAAATTTTTCTTGAATTAACTCACTTCCAAGATTAGAGGTCATGATTATGATGCTATTTTTAAAATCCGCAATACGGCCCTTGTTGTCTGTCAATCGACCCTCATCAAGAACTTGTAATAATATATTAAATGTATCTGGATGTGCTTTTTCAATTTCATCTAATAAAACCACCGAATAAGGTTTTCGTCTCACGGCTTCTGTTAATTGCCCTCCTTCTTCGTAGCCTACATATCCAGGAGGTGCTCCTACCAAACGACTGACAGCATGACGTTCTTGGTATTCACTCATGTCAATTCGTGTGAGTGCATTTTCATCGTCAAACAAATACGCTGCTAATGTTTTTGCGAGTTCTGTTTTTCCTACCCCTGTAGTGCCTAAAAACAAAAATGTACCAATAGGTTTGTGTGGGTTTTGTAGCCCAGTTCTATTTCGGCGAACGGCATCACTTACTGCTGTGACCGCTTCATTTTGTCCAATGACACGTTTGTGGAGTACATTTTCTAGTTTTAAAAGCTTTTCACGCTCAGATTGAATCATTTTTGTGACTGGAATCCCAGTCCATTTTGCGACTACTTCAGCGATATCTTCAAAAGTGACTTCTTCTTTTATTAAAGCAGTTTGTTGATTTTCCGCCAATTTTTTTTGAAGGGTTTGTAACTCTGTTTCAGCGTCTTTAATTTTTCCGTAGCGAATTTCAGCTACCTTTCCGTAATCCCCATCCCGTTCAGCCTTTTCGGCTTCATTTTTAAAATTCTCGATATCAGATTTTGTAGTTTGAATGGTTTCTACAAGCTCTTTTTCACTACGCCATTTGGCCTCTAAACTGTTACGATCTTCTTTGATATTTGCCAAGTCTGCTTTAAGCGATTTGAGTTTTGATTCATCTTTTTCGCGTTTAATAGCTTCAATTTCTATTTCTAGTTGCATGACTTTTCGATCTAAAACATCTAATTCTTCGGGTTTAGAGTTGATTTCCATCCTTAGTTTTGAAGCTGCCTCATCCATTAGGTCAATGGCTTTGTCGGGTAAAAAACGATTACTTATGTAGCGGGTAGAAAGCTCGACCGCTCCAATAATAGCTTCGTCCTTAATTTGTACTTTATGATGGGTCTCATACTTCTCTTTGATACCTCGAAGAATTGAAATAGCACTTTCAGTATCGGGTTCATTAACTACCACTTTTTGAAATCGTCTTTCAAGAGCTTTGTCTTTTTCAAAGTATTTTTGGTACTCATCTAGGGTTGTTGCTCCAATTGCCCGGAGTTCGCCACGAGCTAGAGCAGGTTTTAAAATATTAGCTGCATCCATAGCACCTTCTCCACCTCCTGCACCTACCAAGGTATGTATCTCATCAATGAAAAGTACAATATCTCCTTCACTTTCGGTTACTTCTTTAATAACCGCTTTTAAACGTTCTTCAAATTCACCTTTATATTTTGCTCCAGCGATTAAGGCTCCCATGTCGAGTGCAAAAATTTCTTTGTCTTTTAAGTTTTCCGGAATATCGCCTGCAATAATTCTGTGAGCTAATCCTTCGGCAATTGCTGTTTTTCCTGTCCCAGGTTCTCCTACTAAAATAGGGTTGTTTTTGGTGCGTCTGGAGAGGATTTGAAGAATTCGTCTGATCTCTTCATCGCGTCCTATAACAGGATCTAAGCGATTGTCTTTGGCCATTTGGTTTAGGTTTTTGGCATATTTATTCAGCGAATTATAAGTATCTTCTTGGTTTTTAGATTGTACAGCATGCCCTTTTCGCAAACTTGCAATAGAAGCTTTAAGGTCTTTTTCAGAAACTCCTTGATCTTTTAGAATCTGCGCGATTTTACTTTTGGAATTAAAAATCGCTAAAAACAAATCTTCTATGGCTACAAATTCACCTCCCGAATTTTTAGCAATAATAGCGGCTTCGTTGAGTGATTTCATTGCATCACGTGAAAGTATGATATCGCCTCCACTGACTTTAGGAAAAGATTCGAGTTCTTTCTCTAAAATTTGTAATAACAGATCCGTGTTTAGATTTATTTTTTTGAAAAGAAACGGCAATACGTTTTGATCTATTTCGTAAATTGCTTTGAATAGATGTTCGTTTTCAATTTGTTGATGCCCGTAGTTATGCGCAATTTGTTGTGCATGTTGTAGGGCTTCTTGTGTTTTTATCGTATAATTGTCAAAGTTCATAATGGGTTTTTTTGTTAGTTGATTTTCAATAACCTTACCATTTTTTTTACAATGTCAAAATGACATTATTAAACCTAATCAGCTGACTTTTAGTCAGTTTGCTGTAAAAATTTTATTTCATACTATGGGGATTTTCAATTCACTATTCAACTCTGAAACACAAGAGTCAAACTGGCCGGGTCAACAACTTGAATCTGCAGATCAATTAGAAGTCATTATAAGTTCCTCTTTTAAAACTCCTCAATTAATATTTAAGCATTCGACACGTTGTAGCATCAGTCGTTTTGTGCTCGCAGATTTCATAGCACATTTCAGCTATTCATCAAATGAATTTGGAGCTTATTATTTAGATCTATTGAGCTACCGTGAAATTTCTAACGCTATTGCTCAACGGTTTGAAGTGCATCACCAATCTCCACAACTGATTGTTATCAAAAATGGTAAGGCAATTGCGCACGCTTCTCACGAAGGAATTAATGAATTACAATTAAGTAAATTTTTGTAAGTTTATAAATACCTTGTTCTTCATAAAATATGATGATTTTTTAAACTAAGTGAATCCTTACAAATAATTAAAAAACTAACAATTATTTGTATATTTATTAAGGAATCTTCAAATTTGATGTCGATAAATATGAATATATACATATTATAACTTCAAACCCCCTAAGCTTATTAAGACTAAAAACCCTGGTAGTTGAAGGTTCATCAATTGAACTTTCGGATGAATTGGTCCAAAAAATTCAAAACTCTCGCGATTATTTAGATCAAAAAATTGAGGCATCTTCCGATCCTATTTATGGAATCAACACTGGACTTGGTTCATTATGTGAGGTGCAGATTCACTCTAAAAACCTCACAAAATTACAAGAGAATTTAGTACGTTCTCATGCTTGTGGAACTGGCGAGCTTGTTCTATAACCCATTATAAAACTGATACTTTTATTAAAGATTAAGTCCTTGAGTTATGTGCATAGTGGTGTTCAAGTAGTTCAGGTAGAGACTGTGAAACGTTTGATTGATTTATATAACAACGTTTTTTTACCAGTCATTTATAACCAGGCATTATTTTTTAGAAATCAAAAAACTTCTTCATTTCTTACTTCGATCTTGTCGAGTTTTAGATCTGAAATTATAAAAGTGACTGAAGATCGAGTGCTCCATAATTATATAGAAAAAGCCATCAAGTTTATACAGACACTTGAATTGGAAAATGAGGTGCTATTTGATTAAATTTCCACAATAATCCTCAAATAGAGAAAATATATTGTTACGAATTTTTCGTTGTTTTTGGCGACGTTATTTTGATATCTAGTTTAGTATCGTCCTTACCAACATCAAGGCTGATTATGTCTCCCTCGTGAGCATTGGATTTAATGATTTCTTCCGCAAGTGCATCTTCAACATATTTTTGAATGGCACGTTTTAAGGGTCGTGCTCCATATTGCTTGTCAAATCCTTTTTCGGCAATAAAACTTTTTGCTTTTTTGCTTAGTTTTAGGGTGTATCCGAGTTCTGAAATACGCTTTAAAAGTTTTTCGAGTTCAATGTCAATGATTAGATTAATATCTTCTTTTTCTAGGTTGTTGAAAACAACCACATCATCAATTCTGTTTAGAAATTCAGGAGCAAAAGCTTTTTTGAGTGCATTTTCAATAACAGAACGTGCATTAGAACTTTCTTGAGATTTTTGAGCAGCGGTTCCAAACCCAACCCCTGAACCAAAATCTTTCAATTTTCGAGCTCCAATATTTGAAGTCATTATAATAATTGTATTACTAAAATCAATTTTTCGACCCAAACTATCCGTTAGAAACCCATCATCAAGCACTTGAAGGAGCATATTAAATACATCTGGATGTGCTTTTTCAATTTCATCTAGTAAAACGACTGCATAGGGTTTACGACGGATTTTTTCGGTGAGTTGTCCGCCTTCTTCATATCCTACATATCCAGGAGGTGCTCCAACCAATCTTGAAATGGCGAATTTTTCCATATATTCACTCATATCAATTCGTATCAAGGCATCTTGACTGTCAAATAATTCTTTAGCTAGCACCTTAGCAAGCTGTGTTTTACCAACGCCAGTTTGTCCTAAAAATATAAATGAACCAATGGGCTTATTAGGATCTTTAAGTCCAGCACGGTTTCTCTGAATCGCTTTCACCACCTTTGAAACTGCTTCGTCTTGCCCAATTACTTTCCCGTTTATAAGCTCTGGGAGTTTTGATAATTTATTACTTTCCTTTTGAGCAATTCGGTTTACAGGAATACTGGTCATCATAGAAACGACTTCAGCGACATTCACTTCATTTACTACAATGCGATTTAACTTAGATTCGGCTTCCCATTTTTCTTGGGCTTCCTTAAGACTTTTTTCCAAACGTTTTTCGTCATCTCTTAATTTGGCAGCTTCTTCATATTTCTGTTTTTTAACTACAGAATTTTTAGTTGCTTTTACTTCTTCAAGTTGTCTTTCTAATTCTACAATTTGCTCGGGAACATCAATATTTGTAATATGAACTCTAGACCCTGCTTCGTCTAAGGCATCAATAGCTTTGTCTGGTAAAAAACGATCGGTCATATAACGACTGGTCAATTTAACACAAGCTTCAATAGCTTCCTCAGTGTATTCCACATTATGATGATCTTCGTATTTGTTTTTAATGTTGTTTAATATTTCAATTGTTTCAGAAACGGATGTTGGTTCTACGACAACTTTTTGAAAACGACGTTCAAGTGCGCCATCTTTTTCAATATGTTGTCTGTATTCATCAAGGGTAGTAGCTCCAACACATTGCAGTTCGCCACGAGCTAATGCGGGTTTAAACATATTAGAAGCATCCAAGCTTCCTGTGGCACCACCGGCACCTACAATGGTATGTATTTCATCGATAAATAAAATAATATCGTCATTTTTTTCCAATTCATTCATTACCGCTTTCATGCGTTCTTCAAACTGACCACGGTACTTAGTCCCCGCTACAATGCTGGCTAAATCTAAAGTAACTACACGTTTGTTAAATAAAATTCGAGAGACATTTCGTTTTATGATTCGAATGGCTAAGCCTTCGGCAATGGCAGATTTTCCTACACCAGGTTCCCCAATCAATAATGGATTATTTTTCTTACGGCGACTTAAAATTTGCGAAACACGTTGAATTTCTTTTTCGCGTCCTACAACAGGGTCTAACTTCCCTTGTTCTGCCATGGCAGTAAGATCTCTGCCAAAATTGTCTAGAACTGGAGTTTTAGATTTTCTATTTTGGCCACTGCTTTGACTAAAAGAAGGGTTTTTGTTTTCGTCTTTAGGGATTTCTTCACTTGGATAGCTTGACTTTGGAATCTCCGTATAGTCATCGTTAGTAATCATATATTTAAATTGTTCTTTAACACTGTCGTAGTCCACTTTTAGCTTGTTCAATAGTTTTGTTGTAGGGTCGTTTTCATTTCTCAACACACATAAAAGTAGATGTGCGGTATTTATAGATTTACTTTGAAAAAGTTTTGCTTCCAAAAACGTTGTTTTTAAAGCACGTTCTGCTTGACGGGTCAAGTGCAGATTTTTTTTCTCGTCTGAGCTGATTATAATATTGGGATTAGAAGGGCTCAGGATCTCAACTTTACGACGCAAATGGTTTAGATCAACGTCTAAAGCGTTCAAAATATCGATTGCCTTGCCATTGCCATCTCTTAAAAGTCCAAGCATGAGGTGCTCAGTTCCAATAAAATCATGACCTAAACGTAATGCTTCTTCTTTACTAAAAGAAATTACATCTTTAACTCTGGGGGAAAAATTATCATCCATAAATATTCTTTGGTTAAAATTACAAATTCAAAGGCATTAAATCAAAAACTATACCTTTTTATTTTTAATTTATACAAATGATAGTAAAAACTAATTAAAATCAAAATTTTTAAACCTCTATTTATTAACCATTTTGCACCTTAAAATTGTTGATAAATTTGATATAAAAAAGTCGATAAAACTCACTTAGTAATAGTTTGAAAAGTAGTATATTGGCTAGGTTATTTAATAAACAAAAATATAGTGAAACATGATAGAAGGTGAAAAGGTAATTTCCATTAATATTGAAGATGAAATGAAGTCAGCTTACATCGATTATTCGATGTCGGTAATAGTATCTCGGGCACTTCCTGATGTTAGGGATGGATTAAAACCTGTGCATCGCCGGGTGTTGTTTGGAATGCATGAACTTGGTGTTCGATCCAACACGGCGCACAAAAAATCGGCAAGAATTGTTGGTGAAGTTTTAGGTAAGTATCACCCACACGGAGATACCTCTGTTTATGATGCCATGGTTCGTATGGCTCAAGAATGGAGTTTACGTTATATGTTGGTTGATGGACAAGGAAATTTTGGGTCGATTGATGGTGACAGTCCGGCAGCAATGCGTTACACAGAAGCCAGAATGCAAAAAATATCGGAAGATATGCTTGCAGATATCGATAAGGAAACAGTTGATCACAAGTTAAATTTTGACGACACACTTCAAGAGCCTACTGTATTACCAACTCGAATTCCAGGTTTATTGGTGAATGGTGCCTCAGGAATTGCTGTAGGTATGGCAACCAATATGCCTCCACATAACCTATCGGAAGTAGTGGATGGGATTACAGCCTATATAGATAATACAGATATAGAGATTGACGAGTTAATTACACATGTAAAAGCACCTGATTTTCCAACAGGAGGAATTATTTACGGCTATGATGGTGTAAGAGAAGCCTTCCAAACAGGGCGTGGTCGTGTGGTGATTCGTGGAAAGGCAAACATCGAAGAAATAAATGGACGTGAGTGCATCATTGTTACCGAAATTCCATATCAAGTCAATAAAGCAGATATGATTAAAAAAACTGCGGATTTGGTGAATGATAAAAAAATGGAAGGAATTTCTTCAATTCGTGATGAATCGGATCGAAATGGAATGCGTATTGTGTATGTACTTAAAAGAGATGCTATTCCCAACATTGTTTTAAATAAGCTCTATAAATACACAGCACTTCAGTCTTCTTTTAGTGTAAACAACATTGCATTGGTAAATGGACGTCCAGAAATGTTGAACCTAAAAGACATGATTCATCATTTTGTTGAGCACCGTCATGAGGTAGTCGTTCGTCGTACAACCTACGAACTTAGAAAAGCTGAAGAACGTGCTCATATATTAGAAGGACTGATCATAGCATCAGATAATATCGATGAGGTTATTGCCATTATTAGAGGTTCTTCTAATGCCGATCAAGCCCGTGAAAAATTAATCGAACGTTTTAAATTAAGTGAGATACAATCCAAAGCGATTGTTGAAATGCGTTTAAGACAATTAACGGGTTTAGAACAAGATAAATTACGTGCCGAGTACGATGCAATCATGAAAACAATTGAGGAGTTAAAAGAAATTCTTGATAAAAAAGAACGTCGTATGCTGATCATCAAAGAAGAACTTGCAGTTATAAAAGATAAATATGGTGATGAGCGTCGTTCAATGATTGAATATGCAGGAGGTGATTTATCCATAGAAGATATGATTCCTAATGAGCAAGTTGTAATAACAATTTCGCATGCAGGCTACATCAAACGTACGTCACTTACAGAATATAGAACTCAAAATAGAGGAGGAGTAGGGCAAAAAGCATCTACGACTCGTAATGAAGACTTCTTAGAACACTTATTTGTAGGAACAAACCACCAGTATATGTTATTTTTCACTCAAAAAGGAAAATGTTTCTGGATGCGAGTTTATGAAATACCTGAAGGAGCTAAAACTTCTAAAGGACGTGCGATTCAAAACTTAATTAACATAGAACAAGACGATAAAGTCAAAGCGTTTATTTGTACTCAAGATTTAAAAGATGAAGAATACATCAATTCTCATTATGTAATCATGTCCACCAAAAAAGGACAGGTTAAGAAAACATCTTTAGAACAATATTCTAGACCAAGAACCAATGGAATTAATGCCATAACAATCAAAGAAGAAGATGAGTTACTAGAAGCAAAACTAACCACTGGCGAAAGTCAAGTCATGTTAGCATTAAAATCTGGTAAAGCCATTCGATTTGAAGAAGCCAAAACCCGTCCGATGGGTCGTGGTGCTTCAGGGGTTCGTGGAATTACACTTGCGCACGAAGCCGATGAAGTTATTGGCATGATTGCTGTAGATGATATGGAAAGTAATATTTTGGTAGTGTCCGAAAATGGATACGGAAAACGTTCAAGTTTGGAAGACTATCGTATCACAAATCGAGGTGGAAAGGGTGTTAAAACCATTTCAATTACAGATAAAACTGGAAATTTAGTATCCATTAAAAATGTAACCGATGAAGATGATTTAATGATTATTAATAAATCAGGCGTAGCAATTCGATTGGCTGTAGAAGATTTAAGAGTAATGGGCCGTGCAACACAAGGGGTTCGTTTGATTAACTTAAAAGGAAATGATTCTATCGCTGCCGTTGCAAAAGTAATGCGTGAAGACCAAGAAGATATCCAATCAATTGATATTATAGCAGAAAAAGATGTAGAAAACACCAAGGCTGCTGAAATAGATGGTGGAATAATTAATTCTCAGGAAGAAGAATAAATAATTAACACTAATTATAAAAACTTAAATACGATGAAAACATATTTTGTACTAGCGATTGCACTAACCCTAGGATTTTCTGTTGTTGCTCAAAAGAAAGAATTAAAAGCAGCAAACAAAGAGATAGATAAGGGGAATTTTGAAAAAGCAACTGTAGCACTTGATGCTGCCGAAACCCTTTTAGGTTCTATGGACAAAAAATATAAAAGTCAATATTTCCTACTAAGAAGTATTTGTTACCTAAAAAATGGGGATCCAGATTTTAATACCATAAAAAAATCTATAGAAGCCTTAAAACTGGCAACTGAACCCGAACAGGGGCAAGGAGTGAAAAATCAAATCCAAAACTTAAAAGCACATCTGGTCAATAAAGGAAGTTCTCTTTTGCAAAAGGAGGATTACAAAACATCTTCAGATTATTTTGAATCTGCCTATAAGTTAGTTCCTAGTGATACGGCTTATTTGTTTTATGCCGCTTCCACTGCAGTAAATGCTAAATTGTATGACCGATCTCTAGCAATGTATGAAGAGTTAAGAAGCCTGGGGTACACCGGGATAGAACAAAATTATCTTGCAACAAACAAAGAAACACAAGTTGAAGAATTATTTGGAAGTAAGGTTTTAAGAGACCTTTCGGTTAAATCTAAATCACACATCAACCCCAGAGATGAAACGACCAAGTCTAAGTTTCCAGAAATAATTAAAAATATCGCACTTATTTATGTTCAAAATGGCGAGAATGAAAAAGCACTTCAAGCCATGGCTGTTGCGAGAGCAGAATCTCCCGATGATTTAGATTTATTATTGACTGAAGCCAATGTTCATTACTCAATGGGTAATACTCAAAAGTTTAAAGAATTACTGGAAATTGCGATTCAAAAAGATCCGATGAACCCTGAATTACAATATAATTTAGGAGTAATTTCTTCCGAAACAGATGATTTTGAAAGTTCTAAAAAATATTATTTAAAAGCAATCGAACTAAACCCAGAGTATGTCAATGCCTACATAAATCTAGCGGCTTTAATTTTGGGACAAGAAGAATCGATTCTTGACCAAATGAACTCCTTAGGTTCCTCTGCAGCAAACGACCGAAAATATGATGAGTTAAAAGCCAAACGCAACCAGTTATACTTAAACGCAATTCCTTATTTAGAAACGGCATTTAATATAGACCCAAGCAATTATCAAGCTGCTAAAACCTTAACAAATATATTTAGTGCAGTTGGTGATTCCGATAAATACAAAGAATATAAAGCGATTTCGGAAACATTGGAATCAAAATAGACGCATTTCGTTCTATTCCTTTAAAAAAGTCATTCAATTTGAATGACTTTTTTTATGAGATAATTTTTTTGATGACTCTCAATTTGTGAGAATGTGTTTTGGTATCCAAATTATAGATGCCACTTTGATCTAAAAGATCTATCCGAACCTTTCCATGTGCATGAATGATATGGTGGTCTTTCATAATAATTCCTACATGGATAATATTCCCTTCATTGTTGTCAAAAAATGCCAAATCACCGGGTTCACTTTCTTCTATAAAACTAAGAGCATCCCCTTGAGAGGCTTGCTGAGAAGCATCTCTTAAAATTTTGAAACCATTTAGTTTATAAACCATCTGAACAAATCCAGAACAGTCAATTCCAAAAGGGGTTTTACCTCCCCATAAATAAGGCGTGTTGAGGTATAAAATAGCAGTTTCTACGAGTTTAGATTTATCTTTAGATCCGACCGATTTTTCTCCATCAAATGTGTGCTTTAAATAGGAGAGGCCATTAAGGGACGACCCTAATAAAATAGGTTGTAATTGTTGGTGTTGATTGGTGATAAAATCAACCAAATCCATGCTTAATAAAGGATCCGATTCGTGAAGTTTTTTATATTCCAATTCGTCAATAAATTGAAACTGTTTATTATCGATCCAACCTTCATATTTGTCAAACCCCAATCGGATACGACTCCATGATTTTCGGTGTTCTAAAACTTTAAAATAATCGCCATAAAGTACTTGCGAAATTAATTCGCTCGTATCAGAAGCTTCCGATCTTAAGGCAACAACACTCAAATAGCAAAGGCCGTATTGCATATTTTATATAGTTCGTTCTAGGATAATTGCCGAAGCACCGCCACCGCCATTACAGATCGCTGCAGCTCCAATTTTTCCGTTATTTTGTTCGAGTACGCTCAGTAAGGTTACTACAATTCGAGCACCTGAACAGCCTAGTGGGTGGCCTAAAGAAACCGCACCGCCATTGACATTCACATTTGAATCGTTTAGCCCCAATAATTTTATGTTTGCTAAGCCCACTACAGAAAATGCTTCATTGAATTCAAAGAAATCTACTTCCGAAATATCTACTCCTGCTTTTGCCAATGCTTTAGGCAGTGCTTTTGAGGGAGCTACAGTAAACCATTCGGGTTCTCTTGCAGCATCTGCATACCCTTTTATAGTTGCTAATGGAGTTAATTTTAATTCCTCAGCTTTGTCTCGACTCATTAGTATCAAGGCTGCAGCGCCATCATTTATGCTAGATGCGTTTGCAGCTGTCACTGTTCCGTTTTTTGTGAAAGCAGCTCGTAAGGTTGGTATTTTCTCTAAACGAACATTCATAAATTCCTCATCTCTATCGACTATAATGGGTTCACCTCTTCGTTGTGGGACGGACACAGGAACCACTTCTGAATCAAATTTGCCTTCATTCCACGCTTTCGTCGATCGTTTGTAGGACTGAATTGCATAAGCATCTTGGTCTTCCCGTGTAAACTTATATTCTGTGGCACAATTCTCTGCAAAAACTCCCATAGCTTGATTTGCATAAGCATCTACCAAACCGTCTTTTTGTAACCCATCATCCAAAGAAATGGATCCAAATTTCTGCGCTGAACGCGCATGATGATAATGAGGAATTAAGCTCATATTTTCCATTCCACCAGCTACAATAATATCAGCATCTCCCAAAGCAATTGACTGTGCGGCTTGCATAATGGTTTTCATTCCAGAAGCACAAACTTTATTGACTGTAGTACAGGGTACTGTATCTGGAATGCCCGCATAAATAGCAGCCTGTCTAGCAGGAGCTTGCCCTACGCCAGCTTGTACAACATTACCCATTAGAACTTCATCTACAATTTCGGGACTTAGTTTTATTTTTTCTAATGCACCTTTAATAGCAATCGCTCCTAATTTGGGTGCAGGAATAGAAGAAAGTCCTCCTAAAAAACTCCCAATAGGAGTTCTTGCAGCGGATACAATTACAACGT
>ERZ887849.2495-NODE-2495-length-15143-cov-5.845639_pt1 | contig 15143 bp, 11 predicted proteins | sample MGYA00521267_ERZ887849 | MGnify/ENA primary metagenome ERZ887849 (study PRJEB32303, sample SAMEA104408601) | aquatic metagenome | biome: Brackish water; feature: Pelagic; material: water | place: Baltic Sea | collected 2014-06-06T16:11:00 | depth 2,863 m ... | reverse complement strand
GATCTACCTGGGCCCCCACCTGGGCTACAAGCTCGCCTTCAGCCCCGGCGTCACGCTGAGCTTCCTCGGCAGCGCTGGCTACCACAAGTACGGCGCGATCACGGCAGAAGCCGGCGGGAGCAGCGCCAACCTCGGTTCGTTCGAGAATCAGCCTGCCTTCGGTGTGTTGGGCAACGTCAACGTGGGCTGGACCTTCTGAGCCACGCTCGGTGACCCCGGCCTGGGGCGCCCACGAACCCCAGGCCGGCGCAGTCCCGCTTCAGATCCCGGCTTTGATCACCGCGGCTTCTGCGGCCAGCCGGCCGCCCAAGTAGCGATACACGGGCAACATGTCGGCCAAGCCGGCCATGGCCCCCGCGACCTTGTCGCCCGTCGCGATGGCGCCGGGCACATGGGCCTTGGCAACCCCCGCGATCTTGTCGACATGGGGCCACACGGTGTCCACCGCACTCTTGATGGGTCCGGTCATGGCTGCCATGGCACCCGCCACGCCGTCCATGTCTTTGGCACCCGCAAACGAAGACAAGCGGGAGAGCTGGGCGCTGCCGTACTTGTCCATCATCTGGTCCACCAGATCTCCACCACCCGTCAGCGCATTGTCGGCGAAGGGCAGCGCCACCTCGACCGCCGCATAGTAGGTCAGCAGCGCCTTTCCGGCAGGCGTCGCCGCAAACGCCCGGGCCCGGTCCGCCAACGACCCATCAAAGCCCTTCCACGCCATGTAGGCCAGGGCGAAGGCCTTGAGCACCGCGTCGTTGCGTTGTTGGGTGTCGGTCTCGAGGGCCTGGGACCGATTCTCTTTGGCACCGAAGAAGAACCGCATCGCCGAGACCACCCCCGTGCTGATGGCGTAGGTCTTGTCGCCCGCGTCCACCATGCGGCTCATCCACAGCACACTCTGGATGCCGGGATCGGTGATCAGCGGGGTCACTCGGGCCACGTCGGCCGGGCCACCGCCCATCGCCTTCACCACCGAAGGAAGGGCCGGGTAGGGCGGAATGGCTGGGCTGCCCGGCACCACGAGCAACAGCCCGTCGACGAGGCGCACCGTCACATCGGTGGGGCTGAACTCAGCAAGGCGGGGAAGCAGGGCATCTTTGGCCATCGAAGGACTCCTATCCACACAGGGGAAATCAAGACACAACACAGCGAGAACCAGTCAACCGCCAGACTCACACCGCATGGAGGAACATGTCCACCAGCGCGGGGCGGGCCTTCTTGCGGATCGGTTGCAGCGAGCGGTTGTGGATGAGCCGGACATGGTCCGAGAACACCACCGACAACGCCTCGGCCGAGACCGGCTGGCCCGGCATCACACCCGATGCGAGAGCAGACGTGTGCAGCGAGTGGAGCAGCAGCCCCAGACCGGCCGCCACGCCACCATCTTGGGCGAAGCGCTTGCCCAACAGGAACGACCGGATGATGAGGGAGGCAAAGTCCCGACCGCTGCGGTCCAGCTCCGGCACCCCCAACGGGAGCATCGCCCGGGCCCGCGCCACATTGCCCAGCAGCCGCCGGGAGAACGCTTGCTCCGCGGGGCTTCCGCCATCGTTCTGCAACACATCATCCAACACAAGCCCAAACACATGCAGCAGGGCTTCGGTGGCTTGAGTGACCTTCTCGGGCACCGGCGGCGTCACCGGCCGGCGGACCGAGCGCAGCACCAGCGCACGCATCGCGGCCATGTGGGCGGCCGGCTGGCGGTCATGCTCCAAGACATCATTGACCAGGGCATCTTCGAGAACGATCCAGTCGTCCAGCTCGACGCCCAGGCCGGGCACCAGCACCACATGCTTCGGGGAGAACGTGGGGATGGGGTAGGCCCGGGGCAGGTCGAGCACTTCTTGGGCGTGGTCCTCCAGCAAGCGTCCGTCCAGCGAGCTCTCGGCCGCCCCCCCACACCCTTCCCGCACCGTCACGCTGACGCCCCGGGGCTCCCGCATCACCGTGAAGGGGTACTCCCGGCAGAACCCTGGCTTGGCGGCCGCACCCATCGCCGCGTGCACCGCACAGCCCCCATCGGGCTGCAGGAAGACGCAGTGACCGTCGACCTTTTCGAGGTAGGCACCCTCGCCGGTGTCCCGGTCCTGTTGCACCACCCACGGGCGACCATCCCCGTCTGGCCACAGCTTTTCGACGCCGAAGGCCTCGATGCCCCGCACAATCTCGGGCTCCACCGGCCCCAGCACATGGTGGTGGCAGCACTTGGCACAGCCCCGGCAGTCCCACCGGGCCCCCGCCGGAACCAGCACCCGACCCTTGGGGCGGGATGCGTCGTCAGATGAGTCGGAGCGTTGAATGGGGCACCTCCACAGGTCCCGAGGCTATCACCCGCAGTCCTTCGCCGCCTGCTGGCCTCCAGGGGCGGGCGCCGATGCCGTGCGGTCAGCCCCCGTGCGTCCCATCATCCACCGGCTCAGCACCGGGTCCCCCCGCCACCCCAACACAAGAGCCAAGCCAAGCCCCAACAACCCCAACCCAAGCCCGAACCCCAAGCCCGGCGGCACAAAGCGCAACGTCACGGGCACACCGGCCCGCGCCGCGACCTGAACCAGTCCCCCCTCGCTGCTCTCGACGACCACGGCACCGCCATCATCCGTCGCCTGCCAGCCTGGGGCCGCCCACTCTGGCACCACCAGCGGACCGCCCTGCGCGGGCACCACCACGACCCGGCCCGGCCGATAGTCCAACACAACAGCAGCGGGCTCTGTCGTCCACGGACCCAACCCAAGCCCCGGCGGCGCCTCATGCATCAGCGCGTCCGAGCAGTCCCGGCACCGCTCCCCCTGACCGATGCTCTCCAGGTTGGTCCGCCACGGTTCCTCGACCGCGGCGGGGGCCACCAAGACACCGCGCTGGAAGTCATCTTCGGTGATCTGGTCAATCGTCGTGCGGGCCATCGCCTGGGGCGCACTCCACGCCGCGGTGAGCCCACACAGCCCCAAGCCGAGCACCTGCCAGACCCGGGGCAAGCGACCGAGCCCCACCGCCGACAGCGCCGCCACCATGGGCACCCACACCATCGCCCAGCGCTCGGGATTGCGGAACCGGTCCAGCGGCGGAACCCCGTGGAGCAGCCCAAAGACGTTGACCGGCAGGTTGTGCCCCATCGAGACCAGCGCGGCCACCGCCACCACCAGCGCCGGCACCGGTCGGCGGCGCCCCAGCGCAGCCACCCCAACCAAGGCCAGCACCGCCCACAGCGGCGAGAACCAGCTCGGCAAGCCCTCATGCAGCCCTGGCGCTTCGCCGAGGGGGACCAAGCGGGAGTGGACAAAGACCGATCCCAGCGCGTCCCACACCCCAAAGTCGCCCATCGCCAAGGGTTGCTGGGGCCCCCGCAGCCGCGCACTCGCCGCGGCCCCCAGCACCACCGGCACAAGCTTGGGCGCCGCCACCAAGCCCCCCACCAGCCCCGCAGTCACCAGCCGGACCACCCCATCCCGGCGGCGCACGCTCCCGGGCACCAACACCGACCCCACGGTCCACAACATGCACACCGCCGCCGCCATCCACGCCGGGTAGTGGCCCCCGCCGTGGGCCGCAGCCGCAATGCTCAGCCCCGCGAGCACGCCCCCGCGCACCGGCTTGTGCGGCGTGGTCAGCGCCCACAGCGCCACCGGGATCCACGCCGCCTGGCTCATCATGGTGTGGCCATGGGCCATGCGCCAGACCAACACATCCGTGCTCAACAACGCAAACATCGCCACCGGCAACCCAAGCGCCGGCGCTCCCCACCGCCGCGCGAGACCCAAGGTGCCCGCACACCACAACCCCATGTGCAGCAGGTACGAGACCCGGGTGGCCGTCGCCGGATGCACCCACGCCGCCAGCACACTCAGCGGGTGGAGGGCCGGCGACTCCGGGTTTGCCAACAGCGGCACCCCCCCGGCCGTCCACGGATTCCACACCGGCAACACGCCCGCCCGCCAGCTCTGGGCACACGCCTCCAACAAGGTGAGCTGATAGTCCCAGTCGCTCGCTTTGGTGTGGGAGATGGGCAGGTCCAGCGCCGCCCAGCCGGTGCCGACCGCGATGCACGCCACAAAGGCCACCACCAGCACGGCGCCCACGAGCCCCACCACCCAAGTGGGGCCCTGCAATGGCCCTTCTGGACTCAGCGTCCGCCCGCCCCGTCGCCCCACGCGTTCCACACATAGGTCGCAACCTCGGCGGCCAGGTCCGGCTCCATCACCAGCGCAGCCATGCCACCCGACCCTTCCAAGATGACCGATGTCACGTCATCTTCGCTCATTCCGGGCAACACCTGACTCAGCCGAGGGGCGCTGCTACCCTCCCCCTCGTTGCCATGGCAGCCCGCACAGGTCTGGCGAAAGGCCTGGGCCCCCGGTGACGAGGCACAGAAGGCCCCCGCGTCGATCCATGTCTTCACCAACAGGATGTCTGCATCACCCAAGTTGCCGGATGGGGGCATGGGCGACTCAATGTTGGTCAGCCGTGCATACAGCAGGCCCCGATCGGGGTCGCCGGGCAGCACCAGGCTGTCGGTCGCCACCACATCACAGAAGACGTCCGCGGTGAGCAGCATGGGCGCGGGACCCATCGCATAGTTTTCGATGGCGTACTCATCGGGCTCGCTGGAGTGACACAAGGCGCACTCCCGCTCCATGAGCAGCACCACCTCGGCAAGCCCCTGGTCACCGCTGTTCTGGTCCGTGCCTTGGGGCGGGGTGCCGGAGTCTTGGTAGGAGCCTTCGTCCTTTTCATACTCGGGCTCTTCGTTGGAGCAGCCCGCCAACCCAGCCAGGACCGCCGATGCGAGGCCCCCCACGGCATGCAGTGTGCGCCAGCGCATCTCAGTCCCTCCTGCGGCGGCTCAGTGCCGGCACCATCGCCAACGACCACAGCCCCAGCGCGCCCAGCCCCCCCGCGGCACAGGCCGTCGCCTTGCCGTCTGACGTGCCCTCCACGCTGTCCTCCGGGACATCCTCGGCGGGATCTTCATCATCCACAATGGGGTCGTCAGTGCCGTCGCTCCCGTCGTCGCCCCCGCCCCCATCGCCACTGTCGACCGGCTCGCCCGAGTCCACTGGCTCACCCGTGTCTGGCTCGTCCGGTTCTGCGGTGGAGATGCCCACCAGCGCGATGTCGTCGATGTTCCAGCCGCAGTAGGTCTCGGAGTAGTCGGTGCTGCCCATCGTCCAGCGCAGCTGCACATCGGCCTGGCCGTCCACCTCATCGGCGATGTCGATGGACTGGCGGGTCCAGCTGCGGTCCGTGATCTCGGCCGTGTTGGCCCAGACGATCGTCCAGTTGCGCCCGCCGTCCACACTGACGCGCACATCGGCGTTGTCGTACTCCCCCTCTTCGACGCCCAGCCAGCGCTCAAACTCGAGGTGGGTGCCCCAGGCCTCGGACAGATCGAGGCTGGGGGTCGTGAGGTAGGCCGCCCGGCGGTCGTTGTCGTAGTCGCCGTCCAGGTTGAAGCCATAGACAGTGTCGCCCGTGGCCCCTGAAGTCGGGTCGGGCGAGCCGTTGTCGCCGCCCCGGCCCTGCGGCACGCCCCAGGCCCACTCGGACTCGGTGTCCCAGCCGGGGTCTTCGTCCAAGTCCCACGACAACAGCGTGCTCGACGTGCCCACCAAGATGGACAGGGGCACCGCGATGGGGTCACGCCCGTCGTCGCTGGTGAGCAGGGCCGTGCCCGTGTGGCGGCCCAAGGGCAGCTCGGCGGCCGCATCGGTGAGCGTCAAGGCCACCGTCGCCGTGGCCAGCTCCGGCACAAACAGCGATGCCGTGCTCGGTTCCACCCAAGCCACATCCACCGAGACGGTCACCGTGTGCTCGATGTCGTCGAGGTTGCGGAGCACGACGTCCGTGGTCACCGGTGCAAAGGGTCCACCCAGTGGCCCTTCAGACGACAAGGATGCCAGCGCTTCCAGATGCACCCCGGACTGCCAAGGGGCGCGGGTGTTGACGGTCGTGGCCCCCGTGCCGGCCGGATCCAGCCAGTCGGACAGCCGACTCGACGCGCTGCCGCCCCCGTCCCAGGCCACCGACATGCGCCCGTACCAGTCGGCGTCGTTGTTGCCACACGCCGCATCCCCACCGGTGAGAATGCCGACCACACGATGATCAGGGTCAAACAAGGGGCTGCCCGAGGACCCGCCCTCCGTGGTGCCCAGGTCCCAGTCTTCGATGCGGAAGTGGGTGCCCGAGGCGGTCTCTCGGTCGCTGTAGTCCTCGGTGATGGTCAGCGGGTCGTTCTCGAAGCTGATCGCCTTTTCGTCGGTGCCTGGGTGGTGGATGGTCACGGCCGCCGAGGGCGCGGTGCCGGTGCGGTCCCAGCCGCCCCACGACACGTTGAAGTCGGGATCGGGAGCACTGTCCAGTTGCAGCAGGGCCCAGTCGGACTCGCTCGTCGCCATCAAGGGCGTGGCGCCGAGCTGGTAGTCGTCCAGCGGACCGCCGGAGAGGTCCCCGCAGTCTTCGCTTTGGTAGTTCCAGTAGACCACCATGCTCGCGGCTGCCGAGCGGCCCACACCACAGTGGCTCGCGGTGGCGAACAGCGGGGTCTCGTCCTCAGCGGTGTTGTTGAGCATGAAGCCGGTGCACCAGAAGTCGCCGCTGATGGCGTAGACGGCAACCGAGTTGATCTCGGCTTCCCAACCAAGGGACTCCGGGCAGACGACGTCAACGTTGCAGCTGCCCTGGGGCGGGGCCGCACCGATGGGCCGAATGCCGGGGTGGGCGGCGGCGAGCTGGAGGACCGGGGCCGGGGCGCCGGCGGGGAGCACAATCGTCAACACCAGCTCGTCACCCCGGACCAGCGGGGTCCACAGCGGCCCACCATCCGCGGCGTCGATGGGGCGGGCCCGGGCGTCGGTGCCGTCGGCCGCGTCGAACCAGAGCTGGGCACCCAGGGGCAGCCGGGCCTCGCTGAGCTCCAAGCTCATGCTGGCCGCGGTGGGGGCCAACACCCGCACGCGCCCCAAGCGGCGACCATCCGAGAGCATCGACCAGCGCGCTTCTTTCACCAAGTCCATATCGAGGGGACGGCGCACGGCAAACCGCACCGGGCCCGGGCCCGCTTCGGTGAACGCCTTGCGATCCGCAGCGGTGACGTGGAGCACCGGAAGCTGGGCCACTTGCTGAAGCTCGGCGGGAAGGACCCCTTCGAGCGCGGGGGGGAGGGCCGCCGCGAGGGGCACCGTGAGAAACAGCAACGACAGCATCGCAGAGCCCGCGTCAGGGGAGGAGCGGAAGTATGCCCCCCTGCGGCGACGCTGTCATGGCAGGACCCCCATCAGCCCACAACTGAGGCGCCAGAACACTCAATTGCCGAGGGTCTTGGGCACCTTTCCATCGTCGACCAGGGCGATGGCTTCCAGCGTGCGCTGGGTCATCCGCCGCTCCCGCCCCAACAAGGCCAAGAACCTCACCAGCCCCAGCACGGGCTCGGCGAGGTCCGTCGCCCGCCACACATCGAAGGCCGCGACCGTCAGCTTGAGGATGTGGGCCACCGTGATGGGCAATGTGGCGCCATCGGACCAGCTGCGGGCCCGCAGGCTGCGCTCCAGCTCACCGGGGCAGGTGTGGAGCAGGTGTAGGGCGATGTCGGTGGCCTGGGCCGCTTCATGGCCGTCGATGGCGGTGTTCAGCTCGTCCAGCGTGCCGGCGATGGGGCGGGGGACATGGCGGCGGTCCTCGGGGAGCATCAGCGGGCGCACATGGGCGACGAAGCGGGCGGTGAGCAGCAGCATTCGGCGCAGGTCGGCACCCTGCAAGAGCCCCCGGTCCACCGCGAGCCGGGCGGCGTGGGCGCGGGTCAAGGTGTGGGTCACGCTGAGCCAGCCGTCCTGCACACCAAGGTCCCGATCGATGGCCGGATCGAACCACAACAACCACCGGGAAGAAGCCAGCTCCATGGCCATGACAACATCGTCCAACGAGGCATTGTCATCGAGTGCAGCAAGGACCGCGGCGGCGGGATTGGCGCCGCTGTGTTCCACGAGCGCGATCGCCAGATTCTCCACGATCAATGCCCGGTTCGCCGGCGCACTTTGACTTTCGATAACAGAATGTTCCACGGCGAGGTCTCGGCCGTCGATCAGGGCCATCGTGCTGCGCCAGGCCGGCAGCACATCTTCCCGGGTGCCGCACACCAAGCCGTGCAGCAGCCCGCACAGCACATCGGCCTCGTCGTCGGCATGGTCGACCCCCGCGCGGTCACAGGCCTCCAGCAGCTCGGCGGCCTTCACCACATAGATGAGCCCGTGGCCAAAGCTCAGCAAGTGGTCCGCGCAGATGCCCGCGAGCACCCGCAGCGCCCATTCCCGGCCCCACTGGGCCCGCCCACCAGCGAAGCGGGCCTCCGCCGCCGCGCCGTCTTCGGCTTCCACCAAAGCCCTCACCAGTCGGGCATCCTCGATGGCATCCCCGCCCCCCGGCAGAGGCGCGGGCCGCACCCGGCGAGGCAAGCGCACATTGGACACCGCGGCCATGTCCAGGGCCTGCACCAGCGGCAAGGCCCGACGGCTGCCGTCCAAGTCATCCACCAAGCGCAGTGCATCGGCCAGCACCGGCAAGGCGTGAGTCGTGCCCCAGCGGGCCCGGGCACCATCGTGGGCGGCACCGAGCAACGCGACCGCTTCGGGCGTGCCCCCCACAGCCAAGAAGCGCACCACATCCCGGGCCACCCGGCCCATCTGCCACTCCAGCAGCCCGCCCTCGATGCTGCGGCGCAAGCGAGCCCGCTCTGCAGCAGGGTCCGGCACCGTGAGGTCCAGCTGCACTTGGCCGTCGAGAACCCGCACCGGGAAGACCCGCACCGCTTCTTCGCCAATGGCGGCCGCGCCTGTGGTCAGGTCAAACTTGTAGTTGTGCCAAGCGCAGGTGAGCAGACAGCGCTTTGCGTCGCTCTGGTCGACCTTCACATCACCCTGGGCGAGCGGGTAGCCCTCGTGGGGACAGCGGTTGTCCACCGCGCGCAGGGTGCCATCGGGCAGCCGAAACACAGCCACCTGGAGGCGACCATGTCGAAAGACACGGCTGCTTCCAGGTGGGAGTGCGTCGATGGGAAACGCTGTGTGCCAGGCATCTGGGTTCATGCAGCCACTCCCGTGTCATGGCTGATCCCGGCCGCACGGTGGGCTCGGGTCCAGCGTTGCGCGTACCGCAGCCGGTCGACAACGCAATGCACCTTCTGGGAGATCTGGGCCTGAGCGCACCACTTTCGTCTTGCTGGAACACCGCGCTAGCGTCCTGCAAAATCCTCTTCTTCTTCATCCGGAACGGGCTGGGGGCCCGCGACGATGCCTAAAAGATCCGGGTCTCCATGAACCCCGGGGTCTGAGGTGGCTTCGGCAGCTTCGGCCTTGCGGCGCGCCTTGCGGGCGGCCTTGATCTGGGCCTTTTCGAGCTTGGCTGCTTCATTCTGGCGCTTTTGGACGGACGGTCGAGTTTTGGCGATGAGAGCCTCCGACATTTGGGGAGCCCGGGTCTAACGGACGTCGCACATCCCCGACATGAAAGATTCAGCCTGCCCGGTCCCGCGCCGGCCCTCTGAAGCCCCGGCCACCGTCCCAGCGAGGGCATCTTGGGGCCCCGCACAACTGGTCTCCCGCACCGGCGTCCTGAGCGCCCATGCCCGCGCCTCCGCACCGGCACCCGTCCAATTGCCGGCCGGCTGCTGGCGGGGGTCGCATCCCAGGCTGCCTGGGGGCACCCGGCCCGGCGAATGTGATCCAGCCAGGACCGCCCACAGCCAGACCGGCCCTGTCACGTGGTGAGCATGACCACAGCGCCGCCCACCACGGCCACCCCGCCCAGCGCCAGACCGACCGGTCGGCCGACCCCCCGTCCACCGAGCACAAGCGCGAGACCGGCTTTCACGAGGGTGTTCACGATGGTGGCCAGCACGATGCTGCGCACGGCCACGGTCTCGGGAAGCTCACCGGACGCATGCATCTTGGCCACCGACAGCGCGATGGCGTCCACATCGGTGAGCCCTGCCACAGCGGACGACAGGTAGAGCCCCGCGTTGCCCAGGTGGTCCCGAGCCGCGGCGGCCACCAGCACCACCCCGGCGAACAGTGCGCCCATCTTGAGGGCCTGACTGAGCTGAAAGGGGTTGGCGAACCGGGGCATGTCCTGCCCGTCCGTCTGGCTGCCCCGTTGCTGCATCCACAGCAGCCCGGAGCTCCCCAGCCCGACCCCGAGCATCGCCAACAAGGCCGGAGCCGCAGCCCCGACAAGAGGCGCGTCCAGAACCGCGATCTCGCCCAGCACCCGGGGGAACATCACCGTCGAGGCCACGACGATGGCCATCGCACACGCAGGCGCCAGCGCGGGGCTGTCCCGTCCCCGGCTGGAGAAGGTCAGTGTCACCGCCGTCGACGAGACCAGTCCCCCGAAGAGCCCCACCAGCCCGATGCCCCGGCGAGGACCGAGCCACCGAACCGCGACATACCCAACAAAGCTGATCCCCGCGACCAAGACAATGACCAGCGTCACCCCGTGGGGGTTGAGCGCACCGTACGGCCCCATCGGCGAGTCGGGCACCAGGGGCAACGCCACCACCGCAAGCAGCAAGAACTGCACCGTGGCTTGCATGTCGGCGGACTCGACGGCCCGCGCAAAGCGATGCAGCGGCGAGCGGAGGGCGAGGATCCCCGTGACGATGGCACCACCGGCGAGGGTGGTCAGCAGCCGGGTGAGGAAGTCCAGCCCAGTCGCTTCAGCGAAGGGCAAGGTGCCCAGCAAGAACACCACCAGCGCCGCAGCCTCACTGGTGAGCCCTGGCGCGTCCGGTCCCCCGAGGCGCTGCTGACCCGACCGGTAGGCCAGCCCCAACAAGGCGGCCAGCGCCCCGAGTCCGAGGGCCGGGATGGCCCATCCCCAGCCCAAAGCCAGCAGAGAACACAGCGCACCGAACAGTGAGAACAACGTGAAGGTGCGGATTCCCGCAAACACACTGCCCGAAGCTTGGCCGCGGGGTTCCCGCTCCAAGCCCACCAGCGCACCGGCGACCGCCGCCACACCAAAGCCCAGCACGAGCGCGCCTGGCGGGTTGGTCGTGACAGAGAGTTCCATCGCTGGAGCTTGCCACAGGTTCTGGCCCCCGGCCCGGGGGGTGGAGCACCACCAGAGATACCGCTAAGGACCCCAGGTCTGCGCCCCAACCCGCGCTGGAGCGCGCCAGGAGACCCATGCTTTTTGTCGATGCCACACGCCTCGCTTTCTTGGACAACCTGCCCAAAGGCGGCGCCTGGGCAGAGGTCGGCGTCGCCAAGGGGGACCACGCGGCACACATTTTGGCCCGGTGCGCCCCGTCGGTCCTGCACCTCATCGACCCGTGGCTGCACCAAGACCGAGCGGACTACCAAACGGCGGACCACAACCTGCCCAAAGACCAGCAGGATGACCGCTACAACGCAGTTCTCAAGCGATTCGCACCCGAGATTCGCTCGGGCCAAGTCGTCGTGCACCGGGCGAAGTCACTCGACGCGGTCTCGACGATCGCGGAGGGCTCACTGGACGCGGTCTACGTGGACGGCATGCACACTTTCGACGCCGTGCTCGCCGATCTCGAAGCCTGGCGCACCCGCTTGCGGCCAGGCGGGGTGCTGATCGGGGACGACCATGCCGAACATGCGGCGTCGGCCCACAAGAACTTCGGAGTCATCGGGGCGGTCACCGCCTTCCGCCGGCGCAGTGGCTACCGCATGGTCGCCCTGACCCGCGAGCTCTACCCCAGCTACTTCCTGGCCCCCCCCGGCCGCAGTCCGTGGGCGGCGACGTTTGTTCGCAGCTTGCTGGAGAGTCAGCTCAGCATGATCGACCTGCCCGAGAGCCTCGTGGCCAACTTCCACCACCGCACCCTGCGCCGGGCGGACGGCAGCATTCGGTTGATTCCGGGCTTCTGACCGGCCTGCCGCCTACCGCCTCTCGGAGCCCTTCAGCGCCATGCCCCCGTCCAGGTCTTCATAGACCTCCACCAGCCACGTCTCGGCATCATCCTCAAGCTCAAGACCCATGCGGTAGTTTGTGCCCGCGACCACTTGAGTCTGGGCGCAGACCACCTCGTAGGCCGGCCGGGGATCACCGGTCAATTCCACGGCCGCATACTCAGCCGCTTCTTGCACATCGCGACCATCGGTGTCGGCCTTGGAGAAGCCACCGTCATCGTTGGTGGCCTTGCCACACACTCGGGCGTCGCACGCGGACAAGCCCAGCGCCAACACCGCCCAGACCACCACGCACCGACCGAACGACATGGGACACCCCGAACTGTTGAGTCGCCCCGGCGCAACACATGCCGCAAGTTGGGGACCTCCACACCGTAGCACAGCCCGCACCCACTGGCCCCGGCCGTGAACAACGGCGGGACGGAGGGATGCGCCCGACTCAGGTGTCTCCTGGCGCCGCACCGCAAACACCAGCGTCCACCCGGCTGTGCTACTCATCGGTCTCACTGCGGATTGCGCGGGAGCCCCCACATGACGGATCGCTTTCACGAGCTGACCACGTCCATTGCAGCCAAGCTGAACGCGACGGAGCACCTCGCCCTGTTTGAGGCCGCGTTGACCCGGCGGGCGTGGAACCTGGAGCAAGGCACCCCCGACGGGCACCACCACGAACCGCTGGAGTGGCTGGGGGACCGGGTGTTGGGCTCCATCGTGGCCACCGAGCTGTGGACCCGCTTCCCGTTCGCGGAGCCCGGCCGGCTCGACATCGCCCGAGACACCTTGACCAGCGAGCGCCCCCTCGCAGTGGTGGCCCGGCGGCTGCACTTGTCTCAAGCGGTTCGAATGGGCGAGGGCGAGCACCTCCAGGGCCAGGTGCGCCAAAACAAGCCGCTGTCGGACCATGTCGAGGCACTGGTGGGCGCGGCCTACCTCGCCGGGGGGTGGTCCGCCGCCACCACGCTGGTCCTGTCGATGCTCTCCGATCGCTTTCCCGACACGTTGCCCCCGCCGTCCGCCCGCATGTCCGGAGACCACGACGGGGCGGCCCTCACGGCACTGTCCCAGACTGTGCAGCGCACGTGGCGCGCAAACCTGTCCAAAGAGAGCTGGTCCGTGGAGCGGGTGGGGGGTGGCGACCACCAGCCCGAGTATGTGGCCACCGTCAGCCTGCCCGACGGCAGCCAACACACCGGAGAGCCCTGTCTCGGCGGCAAGGGGCCCGCCAAGGCGTCGGCCGCCCGCGCCGCATTGGCCCACATCACCGAACAGCACCGCCAGACCTGAGCGTGCGTCGCCTCAGGGCGTGCACGGCCCGTTGCTGTCCACCGTCCGTTCCGTTGCGGTGACCGACACTGCAAACGCTTCGGCGTCGCACTGGGACAGCAGCGGATTGCGCTGAATGACCAGGGGGCCGTCGACCTGGGTGAGGCTGTCCAAGCCGAGCTCGGTGAGCGCCGGGTTGACCATCACCTGCACCGACTGATCCACGCTCTCCAGGTTGCGCAGGCCCGCCAGGGACTCGAGCGCGTCGTTGTCGAGAACCATCACCGCGTGGGCCGTCCGCACCCCCTCCAGGCCGTCGAGGCTGCGCAGCCCCTCCGTGCTGGAGATGGTGAGCTCACCGACCGTCTCGAGGTTCTCCAGACCCACCAGATCGTCGGCGATCAGCCCGTCGAGCAACAGCTTCTCTCTCACCGTCGTGAGTCCCGACAGGCCGCCAAAGTCAACCTGGTCCAGGTCTCCGCCCAGGGTGAGGGTGTTCAGCTCGGTCAGCGAGGACAGCGCGCTCACGTCCACCAACTGGGGACTGTCCCGCAACGCGAGCGCGTCGCAGCCCACCAGCCCCTCCAGCCCCGCCAAATCCTCCAACCCACCATTGTCCCGGATGGTAAGGTATTGCACTGACGACACAGAGGAGAGCCCGCTGATGTCCAGCAGCACGGGATTCTCGGTGATGCTGAGGTTGTCGATGTGCGCCAGGGTGTCGAAGAAGTCCAGGTCCACCAGCCCGGTGTGGGACACCACCACCAGCACCATGTCGGGCGCGAGGACAAGGTCGTCCGCCGCTGTGACATGGGGGACATCGGCCAGCGTGAGGGAGCTTGTGATCTCCATCGCCGGCAGGCCCCGCAAGGCCGGGCTGGCGTTGATCTCCAGCTCGATGGCCGTGAAGCCGGGATGCACCACGACCCTCTCCAGAAGGGAGTTCCCGTAGATCAACAGCCCCTGTGCGCTGGACAGGGCCGACAGCCCGCCGGCATCCAGCAAGCGCGGGTTGTTCTGGAGCACAACCAAGCCCTCGACTGTGGTGAGGTTGCCCAAGCCATCCACATCTTCGAGCAGCGTGTCGGAGCCGATGAGCACCGAGCCCGACACCGTCCGCACGTCTTCGAGCCCCACCAAGCTGGTGACCCCATCCCCCAGGATGCGGAGGTTGCCGTCAATGTCGGTGCACCCGGCATACGCCGCGATCGCTTCATCGGACTGCAAGGCACCGTCCGTGCACGTGCACGTGCGCCGCTCCAGCGGGTCTTCGTCACGGTCCCCGCCCTCGCCGCCCACGGGGTCATCGAGCTCGGCCACGACGGGGTCCGACGGCTCGCCCACGGTTCCACACGCCACACTCAACAACAGAAACGAGCTCAATCCACCGCGCATGGGACCTCCGGGGTCAGGACACGCCGGCGGTCACCGACACGGGAAGCATCGCCCCCACCTGCCCACTTGCACACTGAAACCGGCTGAATCCCCGCCGTGCCCGATGCGAGAAGGCCCACCACGTCGACCATCATGCCGTCTCCCCACGGCCCAGTGCTCAAGGGGCAGGCGCCTCGGCCGTGCTCTTGAGGTCCGCAGCAAAGGCCTCAAAGTCCGCCGAGAAGTCCGGCAGCTTGGGGGCGATCATCTTCATCATCGTGCCGGTGAACGCCTCTTTCATCGCAAAGTCGGTGCCCCCCTCCGACGGCGTCAGCGTGAAGGTGCGCACCCCCCGAAAGCTGTCGCTGCCGTCTTCCCAGACCATCCGCTGGGGCGCCTCAAACGTCGAGACCGTCAGCTTGAACGTGCGCTTCCCACCGGCCCGGCTCTGCAGTGCAAGAGCGCCGTCTTGGACGATGTCCCCCGAGAATGACGTGATGGTGGAGTTCCACTGCGCGATGTTGGCGCCGTCGGTCAGGACCGACCACACCCGCTCCGGCGTCGCGTCAATGTGCA
>ERZ887849.2492-NODE-2492-length-15146-cov-7.949374_pt1 | contig 15146 bp, 11 predicted proteins | sample MGYA00521267_ERZ887849 | MGnify/ENA primary metagenome ERZ887849 (study PRJEB32303, sample SAMEA104408601) | aquatic metagenome | biome: Brackish water; feature: Pelagic; material: water | place: Baltic Sea | collected 2014-06-06T16:11:00 | depth 2,863 m ... | reverse complement strand
TTAAAAATGTCTTCCTCGGCTGCCTGAGCGGCGGCCTCGGCTTCGGCTGCAGCGGCTTCTTCCAATGCGGCCGCTTCGGCTGCGGCCGCTTCCTCAGCGGCGGCGGCTTCTGCAGCGGCGGCTTCGGCGGCGGCTGCCGCTTCTTCGGCTGCTGTATCAACAGCCTCTTCAATCTCAACGGCCACTTCTGGCTCTGGCTCCGCGACAATCTCAGTCGGCGATTTGCCGGTCATAAGAACATAGCCACCGACCAAAACAACGGCAGCAACAACAACCCATATCAGGTTTTTCATATCAATATCCCCTCTCACGAGCGGGCCACTCGCCCTCAAAGGGCCGTCCCGCTTTACATGGCTCCCAAATGCCGATGCCAACGGCAAGGCGCAAGGGGGAATATCACGACTTTCGGCGCAGAACAGCCTATATTGCGCCTTGAAGTGGCCTGCGCGCACAGCTACCGTGCCACCTCAACCAAGAGCTTTAACAATCAAAGGATCAAAGCCATAGCCCGCAGACCGCACAACGCGCCCCCGCAGCGCGACACAGGCCCCCGCGTAAACGAACGTATTCGCGACGAGGAGCTTCGCCTGATTGGCGCAGATGGTGAAAACGTCGGGGTGGTCACATCACGCCGCGCGATGGAAATGGCCGAGGAGGCCGGTCTCGATCTGGTCGAGATTTCGCCAAACGCATCGCCCCCCGTGTGCAAGATCATGGACTACGGCAAATACAAATACGAACAACAAAAGCGCGAGTCCGAGGCCCGCAAAAAGCAAAAGATCATCGAGGTGAAGGAGGTGAAGTTCCGCCCCAACACCGACACCAACGATTACGATGTTAAAATGCGCAATGTGTTCAAGTTTCTGCAAAACGGTGACAAGGTGAAGATCACCCTGCGCTTTCGGGGCCGCGAGATGACGCACCAGGATCTGGGCCGCAATCTGCTTGAGCGTGTGGCCAAGGACGTCGAAGGCACCGGCAAGATCGAGAACATGCCGAAGATGGAAGGCCGCCAGATGATCATGATCATCGGCCCGTTGCCCCGCTAGCCCAAGGGCGTATCCCAACGAAAAACGGCGCCCCATATGGAGGCGCCGTTTTGCATTTCCGAAGGACGCGCTTAAACAGCAGCCGCTACGGCCCGCTTGGTCATCACAGCCACCAGATGCGCGCGGTATGCGCCCGTACCATGCAAATCCCCGATCATGCCATCACCGGGCAGGCTCAGCCCCTCAAGCGCCGAGGCTGAAAAATCTGACGACAAAGCCTCCTCCGCCTCGGACCAACGGAAGACACCAGCCTCGGACGCGCCCGTTACGGCCACGCGAACGCCATCGCTGTATTTCGCCACGAACACGCCCACGAGTGCGAAACGCGACGCAGGCTGCTCAAACTTCATATAAGCCGCACGCTCAGGCACAGGAAATTTCACCTCGGTGATGATTTCTCCTTCATCAAGGGCCGTCTCAAACATCCCAAGAAAGTAATCATCCGCAGCAATCTCGCGCGCGTTCGTCTTAATCACAGCCCCCGATCCCAGCGCTGCCGCCGGATAACAGGCCGACGGATCGTTATTCGCAAGGCTTCCACCAATCGTGCCGCGATTGCGCACGGCCGGATCGCCAATATGCCCCGCCAAAGCGGCCAGCGCCGGATACGTCCCGTCGGCGGCCACATCCGCATGAATGGTCGAGCCGCCGATACAAAGCCGCCCACCATCATCCACGCAAATCCCACGCATCTCGTCCACACCGCTCAGCGCCACCAAAACACCCGGTGCCGCCAAACGCTGCTTCAGCGTCGGAATCAAGGTCTGCCCCCCACCCAGCGCCTGCGCCTCATCCGCGCCCATCGCCTGCACCGCATCTGCGATCGTGGCGGGCCGTTCTATTTCGAATGCATACATTGTCATTCCTCCCGAAGGCTGGGGTGTGCCCCTTGGCCCTTCTTCTTTGTGAAAATACTCCGGGGGACCGGGGGCTGGCCCCCGGACCGTCCGAATAATCAGCCCTGCATCGCCTCCCAGACACGTAGCGGGGTCACGGGCATATCAACGTGATCCACGTCAAATCCCCCCGATTGCAGCGCATCAATGACCGCGTTGATCACAGTGGGGGTGGAGCCGATAGCCCCCGCCTCCCCGCAGCCTTTCACGCCCAGAGGATTGTGCGTGCAAGGTGTGCCGTTGGAGTGGTCAATGGAGAAGAACGGCACATCATCCGCACGCGGCATGGCATAATCCATGTAAGACGCGCTCAGAAGCTGGCCATCCTCGTCATAGACACAGTTCTCAAGCAACGCCTGCCCGATCCCTTGGGTGAGACCCCCATGCACCTGCCCGTCCACGATCATTGGATTGACGATATTGCCAAAATCATCCGCCGTGGTGAACTTGGCGATGGTCACCTTGCCGGTATCGGGATCGACCTCCACCTCGCAGGCATAGGCGCCTGCCGGATAGGTGAAGTTGTTGGGATCGTAAAACGCCGTCTCCTCCAGCCCCGGTTCCACCTCTTCCAGCGGATAGTTATGCGGCACATATGCCGCCAGTGTCACATCGCCCCAAGCCACCGACTTGTCGGTGCCGGCCACTGTGAATTGGCCGTCTTTCAGCTCGATATCTGCCTCAGCAGCCTCCATCAGGTGTGCCGCGATCTTCTTGCACTTCGCGATGATCTTCTCGGTCGCGCGCACCATGGCACTGCCCCCCACCGCGATGGAGCGGGAGCCATAGGTGCCCATGCCCATCGGCGTGTTTGCCGTGTCGCCATGCTCGATCTCGATCATCGACGGATCAATACCCAACATATCGGCCACGACCTGCGGAAACACCGTCTCGTGGCCCTGGCCGTGAGAATGCGAGCCTGTCATGACGGTGATCCCGCCCGTGGCGTTCACCCGCACCGTGGCACTCTCATAGAGCCCCGCGCGCGCCCCAAGCTGCCCCACGAGGTTCGACGGAGCGATCCCGCAGGCCTCGATGAAGCAGTTGACGCCCAGACCGCGCAGCTTGCCGTTCTTCTTGCTCTCGGCGCGGCGCGCCTCAAACCCGCCGAAATCGGCGCGCGATTCCAGCTTGTCGACCAGACGGTGGAAATCGCCGCTGTCATACTCGACCGCAACAGGCGTCTGATAGGGAAACTCCGTGATGAAGTTTTGACGACGCAGCGCGATCGGATCAAGCTTCAGCTCGCGCGCGGCTTGGTCGATCACGCGCTCCAACTGATACGTCGCCTCGGGCCGTCCGGCCCCGCGATAGGCATCCACCGGGATCGTGTTGGTAAAGACCGCCTTGACGTTCACATAGACGAGCGGCGTCTTGTAGTTGCCCGCCATCAACGTGCCATGCAGCCATGTCGGGATCGACGGCGCAAACGTGCTCAGATACGCGCCCATATTGGCATGGGTCGAGGTGCGCACGGCGGTGAAGTTGTTATCCGCATCCAGCGCCAATTCGATCTTGGTCACGTGATCGCGTGCCTGCGCGTCCGACAGGAACGCCTCGGAGCGGGTGCAGGTCCATTTCACGGGCCGGTTCAGATCCTTGGCCGCAAATGTGACGAACGCTTCCTCGGCATAATGATAGATCTTGGAGCCAAATCCGCCGCCCACATCCGGGGCCACGACGCGCAGCTTATGCTCGGGGATGCCCAGAACGAACGCGCCCATCAACAGACGGATCACATGCGGGTTCTGGGACGTGGTATAGAGCGTGCTGTCTTGGCCCGCGCGGTTGAAGTCCCCCACGGCGACCCGTGGCTCCATCGCATTGGGCACAAGGCGATTGTTGATCAGCTCAACCGTCGTGACATGTGCCGCACTCTTGATTGCGGCGTCCACTGCCTCCTTGTTTTCCTCGACAAAGCCCCAATCAAAACAAAGGTTGTCCGCTAGATCGTCATGTACCTTGGTGCTGCCATCCTCCAGAGCCTTCTTCATGTCAATCACGGCCGGAAGCTCTTCGATATCAAGCTCGATTGCCTCAGCCGCATCGCGCGCCATCTCCCGGCTCTCGGCCACGATGGCACAGATCGGATCGCCCACATGGCGCACCTTGCCCTCGCAGAGCACCGGGTGGCGCGGCTCCTTCATCACCTCGCCAAAACGGTCGGTGACCTGCCAGCCGCAGGGGATGGACCCTGCCGTCTCAAAATCCTTGCCGGTATAGATTTTCACCACACCCGGCATCGCCTCGGCGGCGCTGGTGTCGATCGACTTGATCCGCCCATGCGCCATGTCTGAGCGCAGGAAATGCACGTAGGCCTGTCCGCGCAGGTTGATATCATCCGTATAATTGCCGGTCCCCGTCAGAAACCGAATATCCTCGCGCCGCTTAGGGCTGGCGCCGATGCCACCATCTTTGGGCATATCTGTCCTCCAAATTGCTGGGCCTACGGGGGAATACCCATGGCCTGGCGCCGCTCCCACCATAGGGCGCGGCGAAATTCTTACTCACGCCTTATTCTGCGGCGATTGCGCTGATGTCCTGACCGGATGCGGCGAGGATCGCTTTGACGATGTTGTGATACCCCGTGCAGCGGCAGATATTGCCCTCAAGATAGTCACGCACCTGCGCCTCGCTGGGCTTGGGGTTGTCCTTTAGAAGGGCCGCCGCACTCATCACCATGCCGGGGGTGCAAAAGCCGCATTGCAACCCGTGATGGTCCTGAAACGCCTGTTGCAACGTGTTGAGCGTGCCGTCAGGTGCTGCCATCCCTTCAATCGTCGTGATCTCTGCGCCCTCGGCCTCAGCCGCGAACATGGTGCAGGACTTCACTGCCTTGCCGTCCACATGGACCACGCAAGCCCCGCATTGGCTGGTGTCGCAGCCGACATGCGTGCCGGTAAGTTCCAGCGTCTCCCGGATAAATTCAACAAGCAACGTCCGGCCTTCGATCTCGCCGGACGCGGTCTTGCCATTCACGGTCATTGTGACCTGTGACATAACGCTCCTCCCTGTTTTTGTTTTTTGTTGGGTAGAGTTAAGCACGGGTTGGCGCAGTTGAGAAGATGGTTTCTTCGGCCAATTTCAGGTTTCAATAGCCCTACGCCGCCCCCGGCCGTCCACGCCGGGGCATGGGCCGAGTGGGGATTTCCTTCAAAAGCCCGCCAACCCCCATGCCGGCAATGTCCGCGCCCGTGACCTCGATCCCGCAGACCACCCGCGCCAACACCCAATCGGCCCCGTTGAGCGCCGGGGCCCGTGCGCAGCCCGGCAATCCGATGACGGATTGCGCGCCCAAAGCCCCAAGAAAAAGGAGATTACCGGGATCGACCGGCATCCCGAACCGCTCGATCTGCCCGCCGGCAAGGGTGAGGGCCGCAGGCCCCGTATCCATCACATCCGACGTGGCCGAGGCGGTGAGGATCAAGATGACCTCGCCCGTGGCTGCGTGCAGCGCGGCCGCCAGCGGGCCCTCCTCATGCGGCACGAGAACCGTCTCTGCGAGGCTCAGACCTAGCGCCTCCACACGCCCCCGTATGGCCGCCGCGCCCTTGGAGCCCGGCCCACCGGGGATGTCGGTGATGATGAGGCTGGCAGTTTGCATCTTCGGCATGGCCATGCGCACGGCCCCGCGTGCGGCTTGCGCCGCGCGGGTCACGGCCTCACCGGGCACGCCGTAGGCGATGATTTTCACCGTCGCGATCAGGCCTTTCCGGGCCATCTGCTGCATATCCGGCACGGTCGCCACGGTGATCATCGGATGCACCATATTGGCCGCGTGGATTTTGCCCGCGTCCAGCTGCACCACCCCCGGCCCCTCCGCGATCAGGTTGACGCGACCGGTGAAGGCGGTGCTGAGGCTGATCCCCGGACCTTGCGCCAAAGCGGTGGCCAGCGCCTCCGCGGCCGCATCCTCTTGCAGATCGCCGGGCTCCATCCGGGCCACGACAACGCTTGTGTGGCCTTCAGCGCCAAGCGCCTCCAACGCGGCGGCGTCCAACACCGCACCCTTGCGTATGCGCCGCCCGCCTGCGTGCAGGGAATGCGCGAGGATCGCGCCCTCCGCCTCCGCCAAGGGGACCGCGCCGAATTTCACGCGCCCATCCTCAGGCGCTGCGTCATCTCGGCCAGAATGCTCAGCGCAATCTCCGAGGGCCCCGCGGCGCCAATATCGAGGCCAATGGGGCCATGGATGCGCGCGATATCCTCGGCGCTGATCCCCGCCGCCTCCATCCGCTCCACCCGCTTGGCATGGGTGCGGGTCGATCCCAACGCACCGATATAGAACACGTCAGACGCGAGCGCTGCCAGAAGCGCCGGATCATCAAGCTTCGGGTCATGGGTCAGCAGCACAAGCGCTGTGCGCGCATCAAGGCCAAGGCTGGCCACCGCCTCATCGGGCCAATCGTCAAGGATCTCCTCGCCCACGAACCGCTCAGGGGCGGCAAAACCCGCGCGCGGGTCAATCAGCAAGGGGTCATACCCCACAACCCGCGCCATCGGCACCAAGGCTTGCGCGATATGCACGGCCCCAACGATGATAAGGCGCAAAGGCGGATTGAAGACGCAATGAAACGTCTCACCATCCGCGTCAAATCCCGAACGGTCGGCGCGCAGCCGTGCCGGATCGCCCGCCTCCAATCGCGGCGCACCGCCCAACGAAGTGACGTAAACGCACGCCTCCCGCGCCGCCCGCCGCGCGCAAAGATCTTCTAGGATCGCCACGGGGATCACGGCGCCTACAGGTTCCACCAGCACCCGGATTGTGCCGCCGCATGCCAGCCCCACGGCGAACGCATCACCGTCCGAGACACCGTATTCCAGCATCCGGGCCTCGCCGCACTGGATGGCCTCAATCGCCTCAACGACCACAGCCCCCTCGACGCAGCCGCCCGAGACGGAGCCCGACATCTGCCCGCGGCCATTGATTGCAAGCTGACTGCCCACCCGGCGGGGCGCGCTGCCCCATGTCTGCACGACCGTGGCAAGTGCCGCCCCCTCGCCCGTGCGGTGCCAAGCCAGAGCGGTCTCGACAATGTCATCAAACCCGCTCATCGCTCTCCACTCCTCCAATCGTCTTGCCCGCCAACGGGGCCGATCTGCGCCATAAGCCGCGCTTTCTCGCCCGCATCATCGGGGCTGGAGATCACGGCGGCAAGCTCTTCCAATGAGGCGATGGAATGGCCCGCGCGAAAGCTGTGCACATGGGGCAGCATTGCGGCAATGCCGCTGGCGCGGGGGGCGAACCCGTCCCAGCGCAGCAAGGGATTGAGCCAGATCAGCCGCCGCGCGGTGAGCGACAGTCGTTGCATCTCGGCGCCAAGCCGCTCGGGTGCGTCGCGGTCCAGACCGTCGGTGATCAACAGCACGACCGCCCCCTGCCCCAGCACCCGGCGCGACCAGTCGCGGTTGAACGCGTGCAGGCAGGCGCCGATCCGCGTGCCGCCCTCCCAATCCTGCGCCTCGCGCCCCGCCGCCGCGAGGGCTGCGTCCACATCGCGGGTGCGCAGATGACGGGTGATATTCGTGAGGCGTGTGCCGAAGGTAAACGCATGGACCTGAGCCCAGCCCGCGCCCTTGTGGTTGGCCACCGCATGCAAGAAATGCAGCACCATCCGCGAATAGGTGCTCATGGAGCCCGATATATCGCAGATCACCACCAGATTGGGCCAACGGGGACGCGGTGTGGCGCGCGCCAATTGCGTTATCTCGCCACCCCGCCGCAGCGCCTGCGCCATGGTGCGCCGCGCGTCGATCCGCGCGCCCGAGACGCTTGCGCCATAGCGGCGCGAGGGCAAGGGGCGCACCGGCAGGCTGAGCCGTGCGAGCATCCGCTTGGCCTCGGCCATCTCGCCGGTGCTCATCTGCTCGAAATCGAGGGTCCTGAGACGTTCCTCGCCCGACATGGTGGCCGAGGCGTCGATCTCGATCAGCGTCTCCTCGTTCTCGTCATCATGCAGATTCGGCATCTCGGGCTCTGCCCCGTCAAGCAAAGCCTCCGCCGCGCGCTTCTCGGCCGCCTGCGCGCTGCGATCCTCCTGCACACCGCGCACGGCGGGCAACAAGAGCGACATCATATGCTCCATGAACCTCGGATCGCGCCAATAGAGGCGAAAGACCTGTGCAAAGACCGCGCGATGCTCGGGCCGGCGCACGCAAAGCGCATGGAGCGCCCAGTAGAAATCCTTGCGCGAGGTAAAGCCCGTCTCGGCCACCGCCCGCACCGCATCTATGACCGCACCAGGTCCAATCGGCAGCCCCGCCTTGCGCAGCGCGCGCATGAAATGAGTGATATTCTGCGCGAGCTTGGGATCGTCGGGCAGATCGAGGGGCGGGTACTCGGTCATGGAACAAACGCCGCCCGCGCGCGAATGGCAAGCGGTTGGATTTGGATATTTAGTCCAAGAAAAAGCATCATGCAGGCTCCAGCGCCGCCTTGGCCTCTTCCAGTATGCGCTTGGCCTCGGAGCCTTGCAGCTTGGAAATATCGTCCTGGTATTTCAGCACGGCGCCAAGCGTATCCGCAATGACCTCGGGGCTGAGCGTGACCACATCAAGCGCGAGCAGGCATTTGGCCCAGTCGATGGTTTCGGCCACGCCGGGCTTTTTGAAGAGATCCTCGGTGCGCAACTGCTGCACGAAGGCCACAACCTCACGGCTGAGTTGGGCCGAGACTTCTGGGGCCTGCGCGGTCAGTATCTCAAGCTCGCGGGTGAAATCGGGGTAATCGACCCAATGATAGAGGCAGCGGCGTTTGAGGGCATCATGCACCTCACGGGTGCGGTTGGAGGTGAGGATCACGATGGGCGGCTCGGGCGCGATGATGGCGCCAAGCTCGGGGATGGTCACCTGAAAATCGCTGAGCGCTTCCAGCAAGAACGCCTCGAACGGCGCGTCTGTGCGGTCCAGCTCGTCGATCAGCAGCACGGGCGCGCCGCCTTCTTGCGGGCGCATCGCTTGTAAAAGGGGCCGCTCGATCAGGAACTCCTCCGCGAAAAGCTGATCCTTGAGGCCGTCGGTTGTGCCCCCGGCCTCTGCGGCGCGTAGGGCAATCATTTGGGCCGCGAAGTTCCACTCATAAACCGCCGAGGAGGCATCGAGCCCTTCATAGCATTGCAGCCGGATCAGCTTGCGCCCGAGGCCCTTGGAAATGGCCTTGGCGATCTCGGTCTTGCCGACACCGGCCTCGCCTTCCAAAAACAAGGGCCGTCCGAGGCGCAGCGCCAGAAACATCGCCGTCGACAGGCCCCGCCCGCAGACATAGCCCTGTTCCTCCAGAAGGGTTTCAACGCCGTCGATACTCTGTGGGATTTGCATGGCGGTCCTCCTGAATTGCGCAGGCTCTATCATTAGCGGTGCGCGGCGCACTGTCCAGTAAACCCCTTGGGTTTTCCTAACTTTTGCCACAAAGGAGATCTAACCCTTTGGGCAATTGGCCGACAAAACCGCGGGCACAAAGTGCGCCCCCGAAGAGCCAGAGCAGTTTGAGGACCAGTGCCATGCAAGACGCGCCAAATACCTTTGATATGCCCCTTTCCGGGCTGGAGACGCGCGAGGAATGGCTCGAAAAGGTCGCCGAGATCACCGATGAGGACGGCTATGTCGAGCCCCTGGGTGCGCGCCACACCGCAATTTTCGTTGAGGATAAACCCACCCTGCTGGTCAGCTTCGAGACCCATGCCGGGATTGCGGCACTCTCGGAAGATGCGCAGCCCTTGGGTTGGGAAATGACCAAGGCGCTGGGATGGTCGAGCCTGTGCATCGTGGCCGATGGCGATACATGGTTTCGGGACCCTGCGGTCTATGCCTATTTTGACCGGTTGGTGGATGACGGTTTCTTCGAGGAATTCGATCAGGTGATTTTCTACGGCGCGGGACCCTGCGGCTATGCGGCGGCAGCCTTCTCCGTGGCCTCTCCCGGCGCGCGCGTCGTGGCCCTCGCCCCGCAGGCAAGCCTTGATCCACGCGTGGCCGAATGGGACCCGCGATTCACCAAGATGCGCCGCACCGCCTTTGATGACCGCTATGGATACGCGCCTGATATGCTGGACGCGGCCGAGCGCGCCTTCGTAATTTATGATCCGGCGATCGAGGTGGACGCGATGCACGCAGCCCTCTTCACCCGTCCGAATGTCACCAAGTTCCGCATGCGATTCATGGGCGAGCGGCTGGACGAGAGCCTGATGCGGATGCAAATCCTCCTGCGTGTTTTGGCGCAAGTCAGCACCGGGAAATTGACTCGGCAGACGCTGGCCAAGCTCTACCGAGCACGGCGCAATGACCCCAGCTATCAGTTCAACCTGCTGCGCAAGACCACAACCGACGCGCGCCATTACCTGACCATCCTTCTGGCCCGTAAAGTGCTGGAACAACGACGCGGCCCACGCTTCAAACGCGCAATGGAGGCCGCGGGCAACGTTCTTGTTGATGAGGGCAAGCCGCTGCCGCCGGGGTTTCAGACCGAGGGCGCGTGATCAGCGCCTAAGCAATCACTACCCTCTGGCGCGTCCCATCGTTTTTCGGGTATCCCGGACCCCATGACAAATCACGCCCCCCAGACCCTCACCATCCGGACCCCGGATGATTGGCACCTGCATCTGCGCGACGGCGCCATGTTGCATGCAGTGCTGCCCTACACTGCCGCGCATTTTGCCCGCGCCATCATCATGCCCAACCTCGTGCCCCCTGTCGTGACCATGGCCGAGGCCGCCGCCTACCGCGCCCGCATTTTGGCCGCGCGCCCCGAAGGCAGCGTGTTTCAGCCGCTGATGACACTCTACCTCACCGAGGAGACCGACGCCGAGGATGTCGCCCGCGCCCATGCGGCCGGCCTCATCCAAGCGGTCAAGCTCTACCCCGCAGGGGCGACGACCAACTCCGCAAGCGGCGTGACGGATTTCGCTCGCGTGCAGCCAGTGTTGGACAAAATGGCCGAGATCGGCTTGCCACTCTGCGTCCATGGCGAGGTCACAGATGGCGATATCGACATCTTCGACCGCGAGGCGGTGTTTATCGACCGTATCCTCGACCCGCTGCGCACCCGCACCCCTGGCCTGCGCGTGATCATGGAACATATCACCACCTACACCGCCGCAGATTACATCCGCAGCACGCCCGAAAACCTTGCCGCCACGATCACGACTCACCACCTCGTCCTCAACCGCAACCATATCCTCGCCGGCGGCATCCGCCCGCATTACTACTGCCTGCCCGTGGCAAAACGTGAGGAACACCGCGTGGCCCTTGTCGAGGCCGCCACCTCGGGCGACGCGCGCTTTTTCCTCGGCACGGACAGCGCACCCCACACAGACCCAGCCAAGCTTCAGCCCTGCGGCTGCGCGGGCTGTTTCACCGCGCCCAACACGCTGCCGATCCTCGCGCATGTGTTCGAGGCGGCAGGCGCACTGGACAAGCTCGAAGGCTTCACCTCCCTGCACGGCCCCGCCTACTACCGCCTGCCAGCAAACGAGACCCGCATCACCCTCACCCGAGGCGCGCCCGATATTCCGCCCCAAATCTACACGGATGAAGGCCCCGTCACCGTCTTCGATCCCGGCTTCGCGCTCGATTGGCGCGTGTCCTGATCCTCTTCTTGCTCAAAATATCCTCGCCGAAGGCATAAATCTCTTTCGCCACCCCGCCCCAAGGAGCCCCAAATGATCCCCAGCGCCTACCCCGCCCAAGACGAGATCGCCCGCCTCACCGCACGCATGCTGCTGGAAATCGGCGCGGTACATTTCAATGCGGATGAGCCCTTCATCCTCGCCTCCGGCCTGCCCAGCCCGACCTATATCGACTGCCGCAAGCTGATCAGCTACCCGCGCATCCGCTCCACCTTGATGGATTTCCTGACCATCACCGTGATGCGAAACGCAGGGCTCGAGGCATTTGACAATATTGCCGGTGGCGAGACGGCGGGCATCCCCTTTGCCGCTCTGGTGGCCGAACGGATGGCCCTTCCGATGACCTATGTGCGCAAAAAACCCAAAGGATACGGGCGCGGCGCGCGCATTGAAGGCCAGATGAGCGAGGGGCAACGCGTTCTGCTGGTCGAGGACCTGACCACCGATGGCGGCTCCAAGATCAGCTTCGTGGATGCGATCCGCGAGACGGGGGCAACTTGCGGCCATACGGCTGTCATTTTCTACTATGGCATCTTCCCCGATACGCTCAAGACGCTGGGTGATCACGGCGTGGAGCTTCATCACCTGTGCACATGGTGGGACGTGCTGGCCGAAGCGCGCGCGCAAAATGCCTTCACGCCCGAGACCCTGGCCGAGGTGGAAGCCTTCCTCAAAGCCCCCCGTGCATGGCAAGAGGCCCGTGCCTGAGATTGATTCGGCGCTTGATTGCGCCGCGTGCCCCTCAAACCCTCAGCGCGAAATTTTGCGCGCCCTGTCCCTTTCCTGCCGCAGCATAGACAGCGCACCCCCACCCGACTACACTCCATAGCGGCAGGGCTCCTTACGACTACAAGATGTGCCAAGGGCCATTTTCCACAGCCCATCCACAGCCTTATACAATTGGACCGCGCCCCACGCCCCGCTTAAGACGAATGGCAAGAAGCCGATGGGAACCAGACATGAACGAGATCGCCACTTTCAACGCGACGGGTCAGCCCGCCAAAGCCGAGATCCAGAACGCGGAAACAATGCCCCACTCGATCGAGGCGGAACAGCAGCTTCTGGGCGCGATTCTCACCAATAATGATATCTACGACCGCGTCGCCTCGATCATCGGCGCGCAGCATTTCTACGACCCAGTCCATGCGCGCATCTATGAGGTTGCCTCAGCCCGCATCGCAAAAAACAACCTTGCCTCCCCCGTCACGCTCAAGGCGTTCATGGAAGAGGATGAGGGCCTGAAAGAACTTGGTGGTCCGTCCTATCTGGTCAAGCTCGCAGGCTCCGCGATCAGCACATATGCCGTGCGCGATTACGCCCAGATGATCTATGACCTCGCCATCCGCCGCGAACTCATCGGCCTTGGTCAGGATATTGCGGGCAAAGCCGCTCGCATGGATGTGGAAAGCGAGCCGAAGGATCAGATTGTCGAGGCCGAGCAGCAACTCTACCGCCTGAGCGAACAAGGCCAGACCGATAGTGGATTTCAAAGCTTTCTCAAGGCTGTAACGGATGCAGTTAATGTAGCCAACGCCGCCTATCAACGCGAAGGCGGCCTTGCGGGCGTCTCCACCGGCCTCATCGACATGGATAAAAAGCTGGGCGGGCTGCACAAATCCGACCTTTTGATCATCGCGGGCCGTCCCTCCATGGGCAAGACCTCCTTGGCGACAAACCTTGCCTTCAACATCGCCAAATCCTACCGCCGTGGCACCCTGCCCGACGGGACCGAAGGCTCGGTCGAGGGCGGTGTCGTGGGTTTTTATTCACTGGAGATGAGCGCCGAGCAGCTGGCCGCGCGTGTCCTGTCCGAGGCCTCCGAGGTGCCGTCCGAGCAGATCCGCCGCGGCGACCTCACCGAGGGCGAATTCCGTCGCTTTGTGGATGCCGCCAAACAACTCGAATCATGCCCGCTCTATATCGACGACACGCCCGCCCTGCCAATCAGCCAGCTTGCTGCCCGCGCCCGGCGGCTCAAGCGCACCCACGGGCTTGACGTGCTGATCGTGGACTATCTCCAGTTGGTGCGCGGCACTGGGCGCAGTGAGAACCGTGTCAATGAAATCTCGGAAATCACCATGGGCCTCAAGGCCATCGCCAAGGAACTCGATATCCCCGTCATCGCCCTCAGCCAGCTTTCCCGCCAAGTGGAAAGCCGCGAGGACAAGCGCCCGCAGCTCAGCGATTTGCGCGAATCAGGCTCCATCGAGCAGGACGCGGATGTGGTCATGTTCGTCTTCCGCGAGGAATATTACGCAGAGCGCGAAAAACCCTCGGACGAAAAGCTCGATGAGATCGCAGCGTGGCAAGAGCGCATGGAGCGTCTGCACGGCAAGGCCGAGGTCATCATAGGCAAGCAACGTCACGGCCCCATCGGCACGATCGAGCTCAGCTTCGAAGGCCGCTTCACACGCTTCGGAAACCTCGTGCAACCGTGGCAGCAAAGCGCGCAGGTCGAAGAACAGGAATTCTGACTGAGGCACGGCACAGCCACCGCGCCCAAGCTTTACCCTTGACCCCCCGCACCACCCTGTCAAAACGAGGCCCATGAGCACCGCAACCCTCACCATAGATCTGGGCGCCCTCACCGCGAATTGGCAGGCCCTCGACGCCGCCAGCACAGGCGAGGCCGCCGCCGTGGTCAAGGCGGATGCCTACGGGCTGGGCGCGGACCGTGTGGGCCGGGCGCTCGCACGGAGTGGGGCGCGCACGTTTTTCGTGGCGGTGGCCGAGGAAGGCGCTGCCCTGCGCCATGCCTTGGGGCGCGGCCCGGTGATTTATATTCTTTCGGGCCACATGCCTGGCGACGCCGACATGATCGGCGACCTGGACCTCGTGCCGGTCATCAACTCCCTCGATCAGATGATCCGCCATGCGGAAACCCTCCCCGGCCACCCCTTCGCGCTTCAGCTTGATACAGGCATGAACCGCCTCGGGATGGAGGCGTCCGAATGGATTGCCATCCGCGAGATCGCCATGGCGCAGGGGCCACAGCTGATCCTCAGCCATCTGGCCTGCGCCGAGGACCGCGATCACGCGATGAACGCAGCACAGCTCACCACGTTTCTGGAGATGACCGACGGCATTGATTGTCCGCTCAGCCTCGCCAATACGGGCGGGATCTTGCTGGACCCGGCCTATCACTTCGATCTCACCCGCCCCGGTATTGGCCTTTATGGCGGCGCGCCCTTCGCTGAGGCCCGCGCTGTCGCGTCGCTCGAAATCCCTGTGATCCAATGCCGCGACGTGGCCGTTGGTGAGACGGTTGGTTACGGCAATTCCTGGACTGCCGCCCGCCCCAGCCGGATCGCCACGCTCAGCGCGGGCTACGCAGACGGCATTTTGCGCGCGATGGGCCCCAACGCCTCGGTCTGGGTCGAGGACACATGTTGCCCATTGGCCGGGCGCATCTCCATGGACCTCATCAGCGTCGACATCACCGATGCAGGCTTTGACCCCAAGTCGGTCGAGCTTTTGGGCCCGCATCAGGGCATCGATGATCTGGCCGCCGCCGCAGGCACAATCGGCTACGAAATCCTCACCTCGCTGGGGGCGCGCTATACCCGCCGGTATCTCGG
>ERZ887849.2489-NODE-2489-length-15165-cov-5.677962_pt1 | contig 15165 bp, 7 predicted proteins | sample MGYA00521267_ERZ887849 | MGnify/ENA primary metagenome ERZ887849 (study PRJEB32303, sample SAMEA104408601) | aquatic metagenome | biome: Brackish water; feature: Pelagic; material: water | place: Baltic Sea | collected 2014-06-06T16:11:00 | depth 2,863 m ... | reverse complement strand
TGCCGGCGAGGGCTTGCACCGAGTTGATGTTGCGGTCCCGCACGAACAGGTAGACGGCCCCGGCGGGGATGATGCCCACCGTCTCGTGCTCACCCTTGCGCAGCTTGGCGGCGGCGCTCTCGTACTTCGAGAACGCGTTGACCATCTGCTTGAGCTCGCCGTAGCTGGTGAGACCACCGATGGCCTCAAGCGTGGACGGGAAGTTGTTGAAGCGCTGGAGCCGCACACCCGTGGCAGCCACGGCGTCGCACTGTCCGGCTTCGTAGTCCTTGGCCGCGGTCTCTTCGTCCGTGTAGGCCTTGAGCTCGATGGTCACGCCCCACTTGCCAGCCTCGAGGGCGTAGTCGCCCAAGAGTCGGAAGAAGTCGCCCGACTTGCCCGCTGGGTCGTAGGCGCAGAGGGTCTTCGCCTTGGCGGCGTCGTCAGCAAGTGCGGGAGCGGACCAGAGTCCGGCAACCATGGTGACAATGGACGCAACGGCGAGCTTGAAGGAGTTGTTCACTCTTCCTCCGCGGAAGGGGGGTCAGTTGGGGCTGCGGCAGGCTCGCCAGAGGGAGCGCCGCCGAAGGGGTCGGCTGCGAAGGGGTCGTCGCCAAAGGGATCCGGACCGGCCGGCTCTGAGGCTTGGGGACCCGGCAGCGTGCCAAAGACGGGTGTGCGATGCCCTTCTTCGGCAATCCAGAACAGGTCGGACTGAAACTGGGACAAGAGGAAGCTGAAGCGGTCGAGGAGCTGGTAGTCCGGGTCGACCGCGTGGGCTTGGATGGCTTCCCCGTGCTTCAGAATGCCTTCGCGGGCCACATCATCCCTGCCGTTGTTGACTGCGATGGTGACTTGGAGCGCCCGAGCGATGCGAACGCCCTGGGGATCGCTCTTGTCGGCGGCATCGGCGATCAGGGTCCAGGGGTCGACACCCTCGGGCCCGCTGCCCGGAATGGTGGCCCACACCGCACCCCGGATCGCTTGGGGCACATGCCACCACTTGTCGTCTTCGAGGCACTCGCTCGCGCGGCCGGCCAACAGCAAGGTCTCTTTCGGCACGCCGACGGGGCCGCCTGCAGCGCTGTCGTGGAGAACCGCTTGCACGCCGGCAAACAGCCCGAGGAAGTAGGGGAGCTCGTCCCGTTCCTTGAGCTTGGGGCAGCCTTCGCCGTAGGGGCCGAAGGCGTCTTGGGCCATCAGCCAGGACCGGTAGTAGCGGGTGGCCGAGCGCTCGTGCAGCCGGTCCGCACGGAGGCGGGCGTCCTGGGCGGCAACGGCGCGGGGCACAGGGTCGAGGCCATGCGCGGCGGACAGGGCCAGCGCTTGATCGAGCTCGGCGTCGAGAGAGGCGATCTCATCGCACATCCCGGCCGTCATGTCCGAGATCAGCAGGGCTTGTCGGGACGGTCGCTTCGGACTGGTTGCCGCGGCGAGCGCAGACCGGAGGGAGACCCCCAGCTCGCAGGCCATGTCGGCATCCGGAAGCTGCATGGATCTGACGACCACGCCCTTCACGGTGAATTTGTCGATCGTCTTTGCGAGGCAGCCCGTGAGGACCGTGGTCGCTGCAAAGACCCCAGCGATGGATAGTGTACGGTTCATCGCCGCCCGGTATAGCGCGCTCGGGCCCCACCGGGCAGGTTCCACGCCGGAACCCCGCGATTGCACCGGCTTCCGCGCGCCCTGGAACGCTCATGCATCCCCCCCAAGCTCGGACTCAAGCGCTGGAGAACCGGCTGGCCCGGGGCGACGCGCTGCCCGTGGCCCAAGCGGCCCTCCAATTGGTCGGCAAATACCCCCAGTCGTTCGTGCCTTGGGGAATTCTCGCGCGCGCACTGACGGCGGCGGGGCAGCGGGCGGAGGCCCAGACGGCGTGGCAGCAGGCCCGGGGGCGGGCGCCGGGGGTTGCGGAGAAGATGCGGCTCGCGCAGATGGCCTTGGATGCCGATGAACAGGACATTGCCGATGGGTTGCTGTTGGCCGCTTGCCAAGCGAATCCGGGCAACATCGGGGCTCTGTTGAGCTTGTCCCGGGTGCGGCGGGCCCGGGGGCTGGCGGCGGCGGCCCGCCCGGTGGCCGAGCTGGCGGTGCGTGCCCACCCCGACAGTGCCGAGTGCTGGCTGCAGCTCGCCGAGGTCCACAGTGAGCTGGCGGCGTTGCGTGCTGCACGGGATGCGGCCCACAAGGCGGTGTCGCTGGCCCCGGATGACATGGACCTGCACGAGGCTGCGGCCCGGGTGCTGCTGGGCTCGGGCTTTGTGGCGGACGCCGATGCGGTGATGCAGGGGGTTGTGGGCGACTCTCCACGAAGCCAGGCCACCCGGGGGCTCATCCATGCCCGGGCGGGACGATCGTCCGATGCCGTGTTGGCGCTCGATCCCTGGGTGCTGGGGGGACATGCCAACGCCGTTGAGCTGTCGGTCTGGGGGCGGTTGTTGTCGAAGACGCCCCGGGCTGCCGAAGCGCAGGCTGTGCTGTTGGAGAAGCTTCAGGGGCACCAGTCCCCCCCGAGCCGCCGGATGCTGCTGCACCGGGTGGGCGACCTCGCCGAGTCCCAGGAGCGCTGGGGAGATGCCTTTGCGGCGCACGCGGCGGCGAATGCGTCCGGTCGGTTGCCCTGGCCGGCTGCGCACTTTGATGCTGAGGTGGCGGCCATTCGGCGCTTGGCGGCGACGCCCTCTGTCGAGTCGGGGAATGCGCCGGGAGCCGGGCTGGTGCTCATCGCGGGGCTGCCGAGGTCCGGGACGAGCTTGCTGGAACAGGTTCTCGCCGCCCATCCTGCGGTGTTGGGCCTGGGCGAGTCGCCGATGCTGCGGGACGTGTTGGACGCGCTTCCGGGGGATCCGGCCACACCTTGGCCTGACCGATTGGCGGCGTGTGGTGCTGAAGCCCGTCGGCAAGCGGGCGCACGCTACCTCGCCCACCTCGATGCGGAGCTCGGTCCGGCGATCGTGCGGATCGACAAGACCCCCTCAAACCTGCTCTACGTTGATGCTTTGGCGCGCATCTTGCCAGGTGCGAAGGCCATCTTGATGCACCGCAACGCGCTCGACGCCGGCACATCCTGCTTCTTCCAGGGCTTCGGTCCGTACTTCGCGTGGACCGACGACCTGACCACGCTGGGACACGTGGCCCGCCACTATGGCCAGCTCCGGGACCAGTGGGTGGAGACCGCGCCACTGCCGGTGTTGCACGTGTCGTATGAAGCGCTGGTGCACCAGCCCGAGGATCAGGTTCGGCGGGTGCTGGACTTCGTCGGGCTCCCCTGGGACCCGGTGGTGCTGGACTTTCACACCACGGGTCGGGAGATGCGCACGGCCTCGTTCGACCAGGTGCGCCAGCCCATCAACACCCGCAGTGTGGGCCGTGGAGAGCACTACCGGCCGTGGCTGGGGCCGTTCATCGATGCGCTGGAGGGGCGCTGATGGTTGGCGGCACGGATGGTGTGGCCATCTCCAGAATCCAGCTCAGCACGTCGTTTTCATCGGTTGGATCCACAGTGGGGGGCCCGTCCCCCGCGGGCAGCGCTGCCGACCTTGACGTGGGGCTGCCGATGAGCGCCCGTCGGCTGGAGAACCGGATCTGGCCGGTGGGCGTCACGGTGTAGCGCACGCACACGTTGGGCTTCTGAATGGTCTCTATTGCGTCACTCTGGGTCATGGCGGACAGGTCGTAGACGGCCCGGTCACAGCTGGCGCAGACCCGCCGCTGGGCCGTGCCATCCATCGTGTGCCAGTCCGCACCGCAGGGCGCTGGAACGGGCAGGTCGTCGTGTCGCATCGGGCCTCCGTCGAGGTCTTCGACACCAGCACCCACCGTTGGTTCGACACGCACCAGCGCTGGCCCGCGCGGCCTTTTAGCCAACGAGCTGGGCCGCGAGGTGGGTCAGCTTGTCGACCAGGGCTGTCCGGTTGCGATTGAGGAACCAGTGGTCCCCGTCCACCTCGACCAACTCAAAGCCCCCGTGGGTGTGATCCGCCCAAAACTGGATCTCGTCCGGGTAGACCATGTCATCCTGTCGGGCAGCGTACGCTATGATCTCGATGGACAGTGGCGGACGGGGGGCCGGCGTGTACCGCATGAGTAAGGGCGTGTCCGGGCGCATCAAGGGTAGGATCGCCCGCACGAACGCGGGATCCTCCACGTGGCGGGACAGGGCCATCAAGTAGTCGGCGCTGTTCTCGGCGACGCTCACCCGAAGCATCACCTCACGCTGCTGCCAGAGCGCGATGCGGCAAGGAGCCACGGTGCCCGTCACCAGCAGGTGGCCCGGCTGAACGCCGGTGTCGGCGAGCAGGCTTCGCGCAACCTCGTGGGCCACGATCCCGCCGAAGCTGTGGCCCCACAACAGCAGCGGTCCGGAGACGTGGGCTCGGATGCGCGCAACAGCCGCGTCGACCACCTCGGAGACCTCCCCGAGCACCGCCTCACCGGACCGCTCCTCCCGGCCCGGGGTCTGGACCACCAGCACCCGAAGGCCGGCGGGCGGACGGGCGAGAAAGGGCGCGAACAGCGACGCGCCGACGCCCATGGAGTGAAAGCACACCAGGGTGACTGCGGCGTCGGGTGGGGACTGGGCGCTCTCGATGAGCCACGGGTCGAGGGAACGCGCCCAGGACTCGTCGAGAACACTTTCCATTGCGTTGTCTTCGCCGCCCTTGGTGCCGTCATTGGCGCTGTCTCCTTCGAGCTGCGCCGACAGCTCCGTCGACAGGCCCGCCAGCGTTGGACCACCGAGCAGCTTGAGCATCGGCACCGACAGATCCAGCTCGCGCAGCATCCAGCTCCGAAGCTGGGTGATCACCATGGAGTCGAGGCCGAGGACGTCGAGCGGGACCATGGGGTCGATGGCACTGGCGTCGGCGCCAAGCATGCCAGCCAGCGCCTCGGCGAGCCGTGCTGCGAGCGCCGCCGGGCGGGCGTTGGCGGGCAGGCCACAGAGTGCTTCGCGGTGCCCCTGACCTCGATCCGCAGGACCTTCAGCGGCATCGGCCAGGGGGAGGTAGCGGGTGTCCCGCTGGAGGTGGGGGTGGGCGCGGAGGTACTTGGACCAGTCGAGGCGCACGATGGCCCGCTGGGTGGCGTCTTGGCCGAGGGTGGCGTCCAGGGCAGCCAGCAAGGGCTGGAGCCGGACAGGGTCGATGCCATGGGTGGAGAGAACATCGAGCACGACTCTGTTGTCGTCGCTTCGCTTCGACATGCCCGCGTAGTCTCCGAGCACCCCCAGGTTGACGGACGTCCCTGGGAGACCGTCGGCACGGCGGGCGGCGGCCAGTCCGTCCAAGAAGGCGTTGGCGGTGGCGTATGCGGCCTGGCCAGTGAGGCCGAGCACCGATGAGATGGACGACACGAGCAGGAACAGCTCCAGCGGCGCCCCGGCATCCCGACAGGCGCGGTCCAACCACCACGCACCCTCGGCCTTGGGACCCCAGACCCGGGCGAAGGAGGCGCCGTCGACGTCCCCCACCGGGCGGTCATCGAGCACGGCGGCGCAATGGACGATGCCGGTCAGCGGGGCCGACCCGTCGGTGAAGGACTTGACCAGACGCCCCACCGCGATGGCATCTGTGACGTCGATCCGGGGCAGGGTGATCGTGACGCCGCGGGCCCGCAGGGCGTGGATGGCGGCCTCATCGGCGGCCGACTTGGGCCCCGAGCGGCTGGCGAGGGCGAGGGAGCGGGTGCCTCGATCGGCCAGCCAGCCGGCCAGCACGAGGCCGAGGCCGCTGGCGCCCCCCGTGATGAGAACGGTGCCCGTGGGGCTCAAGCGGGGTGCAGGCAGTGGCGCGACGTTGACTTCGCCAGTTGCCTCCACCACCAGCTTTCCGGTGTGTGCGCTGCGGGCCATCTGTTGCAGTGCTTCGCTCAACCGCGCCATCGGCAGCGTGGTCACGACCGGAGGTGGCAAGGTGCCGTCGCCGACCAGCCGCGCGACGGTCTCGAGCCCCTGCTGGTGCAGCGCCGGCCGTGCGAGGGCGAGGCGGTCGACGTCGACCACAAACAGCGAGATGTTCTCGCCGAGGATGCGCATCCCCAGAGCAGAATTGGTGTAGATGTCGGTCTTGCCGATCTCGACAAAGCGACCAAATGGCGCGAGGCAGTTGAGCGAGGCATGGAGCAGCGCGCCGGTCAGCGAGTTGAGGACGACGTCCACGCCACGGCCCTCGGTGGCCGCTTGGACCCCCTCGCGGAAGGACACCGAGCGGGAGTCGAAGACGTGCGCCACACCGAGTGCACGGAGCTGTGCACGGCGCTCGGGGCTGCCGGCGGTGGCGATGACCGTGGCCCCCACCATGGCCGCAATGGCGATGGCGGCACGACCGACCCCGCCGGTCGCGGAGTGGACGAGAATGGTCTCACCAGGCTTAATCCGGGCGAGGTGTACGAGGCCGTACCAGGCGGTCAGCGACGCGGCGGGCACTGCTGCGGCGACCGGAAAGGCGAGGGTGTCGGCCAGCAGGGCCACACACGAGCGGTGGGCGCAGACCTGGCCGGCGAAGCCCCGTCGGACTCGGGCGAGCACGCGCTGGCCGGCGGCGACGTCGGCAATGTCGGACCCCACTTCAACGACCACGCCTGCCACTTCGAGCCCGAGCTGGTCGGCGCTGAGACCTCCGGCCACCGCCTCGGGCCTGAGGAGGCCCATGGCGTTCATCACGTCCTTGAAATTGAGGGCGGCGGCACGCACCTCAATCCGCACATCCTCGGGACCGAGCGGCGCCGGATGTTCCCGGACGAAGCGCACCGAGTCGAGCACCCCCGGGGACCCGACCTCGGCCGAGTAGGGGCTGCCCTGGGCGGGCACCCGCGTGAGGTGGGCGTGCTCAAGGGCGGTGGGGCCATGGGCGGTCACGGTGCGGGCCTCACGCTGCCCGCCGGACAGGCGCAGCTCACCCTCGTGGGCATCGGCTCGCCAGCCCAGCAGCTCTTCGACCAGCGCGTGCAGGTCATTGTCGTCGGGGTGGGCCCCCAGGTCGATCGTGCGCACGGGCACCCGGGGCAGCTCATTGCCCAGCACACGGGCCATGCCATGCACGGCCGCCATGGCCGGCACAGTGTCGGTGTGGGGGGCTGCTCCGCCGCGGGTCACCACCACCAGCTCGGGCACCAGTTCGCCTTTGTCGAGCAGCTGCCCGACACGAAGAAGCTGCTGGGCCGGTGTGGGATCGCCCGGGTGGGCCGCGTCAGCGATGAACACAACTTGGGTGCGGCGGTCGAGGTCGGATGGCAGCGCATCCGGCGACTCGGGCGCAGCGAGGGGGCCGAGCTCGGAGGGGGGAAGGCGCCGCAGGGATGCCAAGCCGGCGACTGCCGTCAGACGGTCCTCCAGAGACTGCGCCAGCGCACCCTCTCCCACCAAGACCACGCGGAGCGTGCCGCGGGTGTGCCGGACACCCACCGTGCGTGGCGCTGACTCCCACGTGGTCACAAGGGCCCGCTGGGGCGATCCCGTCGATGGCTGGGTCGGCAGGTGCTTGCACCGCAGCCCATCGAGACGCGCCGCCTCGGCACCCTCCATCGTGTAGAGCACGGTGTCGCTCACCAGCCATGTGGGGGTGTTGGTGTGCACCCGCACATGGGCAAAGCCGGTCCGCAGCCCCGACCGCAGGACCTGCGCCCGTGCCACCGTGTGCGGCAGGTAGATGCGGTCGGCGTCGCCTCGGGCGTGCACATCCGCGAAGATGGCGTGCAGCGCGGCATCCAGCAACGCAGGGTGCACCGCGTGAGGCACCGCTTCTCGCCCCACATCGCTGGGCAGCGCCAGCTCAGCGAGCACCTCCCCCGGCCGGGTCCACAGCCGCTGCACACACTGAAATGCCGGCCCGTACTGCAGCCCCGCCGCAGCAATGGCGGCGTAGAAGTCCCGGGCGGCGACCGGGGCCACCTCAGCGAACCGCGCTTGGATCCCTTGGAGGTCTTCGGCCGGCTCCAGACCCGGGGTGGCCGCGATGCGCCCCCGTGAGTGGATGGTCCATGGCGCTTCGTCGTCACCGGAGACCCGGCTGCACAGCGCAAAGTCGCCGTCGGCCGACCGAAGCTCCAGGCGGGCCTCCAGCGGAAGCGCCCCGCGCTCGGGCACCACCAGCGCGGACTCGAAGCGGACATCCTTCACCACGACCCGCCCGTGGCCCAGGGCCTCGCATGCCGCAGCCAGTGCGAGCTCCAGGTGTCCGGTCGCGGGCAACACCGCGGCGCCGTCGACCCGGTGGTCGTCCAGCCAGCGGGCCGCGTCCAAGGACAAGTGGACGTCAAAGCGCTTGTGGGCGGGGTCTGTGATGAAGCCAGACCGCCCGCGCAGCAGCGGGTGAACCCGAGCCTGCAAGCGGTCGCGGCGGTCGGCGGCGGCTTCGTCCCAGTGGCGCTGTCGTTGCCAGGCATAGGCTGGCAGGGGGACTGCTCGGGGGGCAGGGCCCCAGACCGGGTCGGGGTTGAGGGTGTGGCCCCGCAGCGCAATTGCGCCCAGTGCGACGGCCATCGGGCCCCCACCTGGGGTGCGCTTGTCGTGGGTCGGGAGCACCAGCGCCGACGAGCCTCGCCTCGCGATGGTCTGTGCGGCGCCGCGGGTGAGGACGGGGTGGGGACCGATCTCCAAGAAGGTGGTCACGCCGTCGTCGAGCATGGCCTCGACAGCGGTGTGGAGGCGCACCGTCTCGCGCACGTTGCGGTACCAGTAGTCGCCGCCGAGGTGGGTGCCGCTGGCCCGTTCACCGGTCACGGTGGAGTACAGCGGCGTGGTGGCTGGACGTCCGTGGATATGGCCGAGAATATTGATTAGATCGTTCTTCAGGGGCTCCATCCAGCGGGTGTGGTAGGCCACCTCAACATGCACAAAGCGCGCGAACACCTCGCGGGCTTCGAGCGCGTCCCGCAGCACAGCGAGCGGCCCCGGACGCCCCCCCACCACGGCCATTGACGGGCCATTGATGACCGCGAGGTCCAGGTCCGGGTGTCGCCGCAGCTCGGCCCGGGCCTCGTCCTCGGTGAGGCCGGTCGCCAGCAGGGTTCCGCCCGCCGCGCGCGCCTGAATGACCGAGCGCCCGTGGATGACCTCGACCGCTTCGTCCAAGGTCAGCGAGCCTGCAGCCCAGCCTGCCGCGACTTCGCCGATGGAGTGGCCCGCGACGGCGTCGACCGTGACCCCCCGGCTGCGCAGGAGGGTGGTGAGGGCGACTTGGATGGCCATGATGCAAGGCTGCGCGCGCTCCGTCCGGTCAATGCTTCCCGCGGCCGCGTCGGGCGCCATCGCTGCCAAGATCGACCACCCAGAGCGCGCCAAGAAGCGGGCTTCGAGGTCTTCGAGGGCAGCTCGAAACACGGGCTCCTGTGTCATCAGCGCCCGCCCCATCCCGGCCCACTGACCGCCCTGACCGCTGAAGATCAAGCCCAGGCGGGGCTTGGCGTCGGGTGCGCGGGGCACCCTGGCCGCACCGACGGGCAGCTTGCCCTGGGCCACCGAGTCGAGGGCGGCACGGAGCCCATCGGCCGAAGTTGCGGCGACGACCACTCGCTCGGGGTGCTGGCTGCGGGTGTTGCAGAGCGTCCAGCTCAGGTCGGCGAGCGGGGTGTCGGCGGTCACGACGCCCTGGAGTGTTGCTGCTTGTGCCGCGAGGGCCGCACTGGAGCGACCGGACACGGCAAACGGAAGGACGGTGCCGGGCTGTGGCTGGCGTCGGGGCTCAACCGGTGGCCCCTCGATGACGACATGCACGTTGGTCCCGCCGGCCCCGAAGGAGTTCACGCCGACTCGGGCAGGACCCGACCCAGGGAGGGGCTGCACAGCGTCCGCCACCCTCAAGCGCAGGTCGGAGAAGGGGATGTCGGGGTTGGGGGTCTGGAAGTGCAAGTTGGCGGGGACCTGTCGCTCCCGCGCGACCAGCACTGCCTTGAGCAGTCCGACCGCCCCAGCGGCGCCCTCGAGGTGGCCCAAATTGGTCTTGATGGATCCGACCAAGCATGGCTTGTCGGCCGGACGCCCCGCCCCGAGCACGGTGCCCAGCGCACGACACTCAATGGGATCGCCGACCTTGGTTCCCGGTCCGTGGGCCTCGACGTAGGCGATGTCTGCGGGGTCGACGCCAGCCTGGGTGTAGGCCGCTTGAAGTGCTGCGACCTGGGCCGCTTCTCGGGGGACGGTGAACCCGGCTTGAACATGCCCGTCTTGGGTCATCGCTGTGCCGCGGATGATGCTGTGGACACGCCGCCCCGCCGCCAGGGCCCGCTCCAGCGGCTCAATGTGGAAGACGACCGCGCCTTCTCCTCGGACGTAGCCATCGGCCGATGCATCGAAGGCCCGACAGCGACCACCGGGGCCGAGAAATCCAGCGGCGGACAGCATCATCGAGCCTTCGGGGCGCAAGATGACGTTTACACCTCCCGCAAGTGCCGCGTCGGCGTCTCCTGCCCACAAGGCGCGACATGCGAGGTGGACCGCCGACAACGAGCTGCTGCAGGCTGTGTCGAGGCTGACGCTCGGGCCGCGCAGGTCCAGTGAGTACGACACACGGTTGGCCAGCGAGGTCATGCCGGCACCCATCGCAACGTATGGGCTGATGTCTTCGCGATGGGCCGTCGAGAGCTGCAGTCCCATGTGGTCGTACATGAAGCTGCCGATGAATGCGGCGGTCCGGGAGCCTCGCAAGGACTCAAGGGGGCGGGCCGCGTCTTCGATGGCCTCCACCGAGACCTCCAGCAACAGCCGCTGTTGGGGATCTACGCTGCGGGCCTCCGCTGGGAACATTCCAAAGAATGCGGCATCAAACTGGTCAATTTGGTCGAGGAACGCGCCCACTGCATTTCGAATGCCCCCCCCCCGTGGGCTGATCGGGTCGTGGAAAGATGCGGCATCCCAGCGATCTGGGGGCACCGGACCGATGGCATCGAGGCCGCTGAGCAGCGCCGTCCACAACGCATCGGGTGTGGTGATGCCGCCCGGAAGACGGCAAGCCATGCCGGTGATCGCGAGGGGTGGGGTCTGCATGGAAGGCTCCGTGTGTGCGGTGTGGGGGCTGCATGTGTCGGACACACGGTCTCCTGCAAGTGCGGAACCGGGTGTTGGGGCGAGTGGCGGACGGCGACTCGATGCCGAGGTGTGGCCTCGGCTGGCGGTCCACCGAACGAACTGACCTCGGGCCTCCGCGCGCGAAGCCGTCCGGCTTCAGGCCATGGTGGCGAGCTCGCCTGGCCCGCACGGCTGGTGGCGCTGCGCGGGCGCATCAGGGGTGTTGCAAGCGAATGATCCCCGAACACGTTGTGCGAATCGCAGCAGATAAGGAATGGGATGCCCCCGCAATGCGGTACTGGACAGACCTGAGCCAACGCACGATTTCGCCAATTGTTCTGAGTGTAGTTCAGGGAGGTGCGCGGATGTGGCGCCCTGCAGGGCACCTGCGCACGCTGAACCCGAAGCCATCGATCTGGAGGGCGTTCTCGTCGGTGATGCCCAGCTTGGTTTCTGGGCATTTTGTATTGGGTGCGACGTGAGGCGCGGGCGCTGCGTTGTGCACGGTGAACCAATTGAACGCGCAGATGCCTTCGGGCGGTCGGCCGGCCGCGATGAGACAGAGGCCCCCGCGGTATTCAGCAAGGGCTGCCGTCGCAGACCTCATCGGGGGAGTGCCGGCTGTCGGCCCGGACCTTCCGTGAGAACCCTGGCTGCCAACCCAGCGGGCCACCGGGGACCGCACGCCAGCCGAGGCCGACGCTCGAGCCCCGATGGTGCCCGTCACGCCCGCAAGTTGACAAAGCCCCGCGCATGAGCCTGACGGTGGCCCCGGCCCCGCATCTGTGCCACCACCGCCTCGAACGCCTCGGTGTCCATCTCGTCGATCTCCGCGTCATCCAGCACGCTGACCAGGTCTTCGAGCAGCGTGGATGGCTCGGCAACCCGTGGCTCTGGCCCTTCTGGCCCACGACGGACCTGGGCGACCGGGGACTGGGGGGCGTCGCTGTCGTCGAACACACCGACCGTCGCCCGCACCCGCAGTGGGCGGCTGGTCACGGGCGCGAAGAGTCGAGATGAGGTGGGCAGAACGGGCATGGGCCTTCCCTCCAGCGAGGCCCCGGGCTGCGGTGCCCAAGGGTCCCGCATAGAGCCAACGCCCAAGGGGGGGAGATCCTGCCTTTCTTCAGATCTCAGATGAGGTGATCGGGCACCAGCACCACCTTCCCGGTGTTCTCCCGGTCATGGAGGATCCGGTGGGCTTCAGCCGCGTTCGAGTAGGGCACCGTGGCGTGGATCTGGGTGCGCAAGATGCCTTGGCCCCAGAGGTCGAGCAGCTGGGTCAACCAGCCCTGGACCCGGTCGGCCTCGTCCCACATGTGGCCCATGTTGACGCCCATGACGCCCACGTTCTGGTTCATCAGCCACACCGGGTTCACCTTCAACCAGGGCACGGCGAGCAGGTTGCCGATCAACCCAAAGATGGACCGGGTGTTGGACTGGGCATTGGCCGAGAACCCAAAGCAGACCAGCCGCCCGCCCGGCCGCAGCAGCCCCAGGCCTTTGTTCCAGTAGGCGCCGCCGATGGGATCGAGGATCAGGTCCAAGCCCGGCTGGCCCTTCAGCTCCTCAGCGAAGTCCTTGTTGCGGTAGTCGATGAGCTGGTCGTAGCCGCGCTCCCGCAGGAATTCGTGCTTGCCGGCGGACGCCGTGCCGATGGCCGTGGCCCCCTTCCAACGCAAGAGATCCAGGCACGCCAGACCCACACCGCCGCCCGCAGAGTGGACCAACACACGGTCGCCGGCACGAATGCGGCCCATCTCGATGAGCATCATCCACGCCGTGAGCGCCGTCACCGGGATGGACGCCGCCGTCACCGCGTCCATGCCTTCGGGGCGCACCACCGCTTGCAGCGACGGCATGCAGATCATCGTGCTCTGGCCACCGAAGCGGGTCATGCCCACCACAGCCTCGCCGATGCGCGACTCGTCGACGCCTTCGCCCACTGCGTCGATGGTTCCTGCGATCTCGTACCCCATCACACACGGCAGGGGCGGCCGGTCCGGGTAGAGGCCCATCCGTGCCATCAGGTCGGCGAAGTTGAGCCCGGAAGCCTCGATGGCCACGCGCACTTCGCCCGGTCCGGGGGTCGGGTCCGGCGCGTCCACCAAGGTGAGCACACTGGGGTCGCCTTCGCGGGGAATCGTGATCTGTTGCACAGGCTCTCCAGTTGTTCGACACGGCTCAGCGCAGGCTGACCGTCGCCGCATCGACCTGTACTCCGTCGTCATCGAAGCGGGTGAGCGCAACGGTGCCGTCGTCGAAGTCGAGCACCGTGAAGCCGAAGGTCTGGCTGGCCGCCTGGCGCAGCTCCACTTCTTCGGGAATCGCTTCAAGTTGGGCGGTGATGTCGGACAGCAGGGCCCCACCGCCCCCGTCGGTGATGTACGTGATGCCGTCGGCGACCATGCGCTCGTAGCTGTGGTTGTGGGCCTGAAGCACCAACTTTACGCCATGCTCGACGAACAGCGGATGGAGCACAGCCCGCATCTCGGTCTGGGGGCCATGGGCCGCGAGCGTGTAGATGGGTCGGTGGAAGAAGGGCACCACGGCGACAATGTTGGGGTCGTCCGCTGCGTCGAGCAGCTCGGCTTCGAGCCAGGCGAGCTGGATGCTGTCGGGCGCCGTGAGCTGGTGCTCCAGCGCGTCCGCTTCGCTGTCGAGCGCGAGGAAGCGCACCCCGCCGTGGTCCAAGCGGTAGTAGTCGGCGCCAATCGGGGGCACATCCGTGCCGATGTCCACAAACAACCGACGGTACATCTCGTCCATCTCGTTGTTGCGTTCTTGTTCGTGGTTGCCCACGCTCGGATGCATCGCGGCCGTCGTGTTGACCGGCATCATGGCCCACGACAGGCCCTCCCAGGTGTCGGCCGGGTTGGACTGATACTGCATGTCGCCGCCGTGCAGAACCAGCTCGGCGAGGTTGGTGCCGGCGGCTTGGAACACACCATCGGAGAACGGCGACATCGTGTCGCCCACAAACAGCGCACGGAAGGCACCGCCGGGGGCAGGGGGACCGGTGAGGGTGCCCTCGATGGGGTCCATGCCCAGGTCGAGCTGCCAGCCAATCACTTCGCCCTCGCCCACATCCGACAGCACCACCTCGTGGAGCACATGGGGCCCGGGCAGGTCATTGTGCTCAAACTCCTCGATGCCTTCAGGGGTGGGCCAGAAGTGGGTCAGGTCCACCGCCGTGCCCACCATCGGCACCGTCTCGTCCGTGCCGTCGCGGCGAATCGTGACATTGAGCTGCACATCTTCGAGGGTCTCCACCCGCAGCCGGGCCACCCCCGGACCGATCCACTGCCAGTAGGGCGCGAAGGAGACATGGAACGGCGCCGGCTCGGCCTTGGCCTCGTCCGCCGAGTCGTGCGTCGAGCGGGCCTTCGGGTCGGTGCCGCAGCCCATCGAGAACATGCTCAGGACCAGGGCGAACACCCAGGCGACGCGGGCAGTGGGGTCGCGCATGGGGGGCTTCTCCATCAAGGGCTGGGGGTAGGGAGTGGGGGTCGCCAGGGTATCGCCGGCGGGCCGCTTCGCAGCGCAAAGTTTCTGCCGAACCGGACAAGAACTGACCTTGACAGGTCCCGGTCGGTCTTGGTGGGTCACTGCAGACTCAGGTGGTGCGGGCCATCGGTTAGCCTGCGCGAAGCCCGGACGATTCTATGGTCGACACGCGACGCTTGACCGACATTCTGGACCTGTTGGTCCGCCACAATGTGCTCCACGACGGGCAAAAGCAGGACGTCCTCAATCGCGGCCGCGACCAAGCCCGCCACATCTTGCTCGACAAGCGGGCCGAGATGCGCCGGATGCTCGGTCGCCACCGGGTCGCCTACGACGTCACCGAGATCGAGCTCATCGCCAGCTTCCGGTTTCGGCGGGCCGACGCAACGGCCGAGCTCGCGCTGTGCGACGAAGAGCTCATCACCCAGCTGGTCGCCGAGGCGCTGGGCCTGCCCTTCCGGGTGCTGGACCCCCTGCGCCTCGACTACAAGCTCATCACCGACACCTTCGGTGGTCCCTTCGCCGAGCGCCACCTCGTGCTGCCCCTCGAAGAGCGCGCCGACACGCTCGTGCTCGGGGTCGCCGATCCGTGGGACCGTGAGCTGCTCGAGAGCATCGCCCGCTTCAAGCAAAAGGCCATCGAGCCCATCGTGGTGATGAAGGCCCAAGTGCTTGAG
>ERZ887849.2485-NODE-2485-length-15172-cov-13.406430_pt1 | contig 15172 bp, 15 predicted proteins | sample MGYA00521267_ERZ887849 | MGnify/ENA primary metagenome ERZ887849 (study PRJEB32303, sample SAMEA104408601) | aquatic metagenome | biome: Brackish water; feature: Pelagic; material: water | place: Baltic Sea | collected 2014-06-06T16:11:00 | depth 2,863 m ... | reverse complement strand
CCTCCCTGGCCCACTCCGACGCCGACATCGACGCCACCATCGCGGCCTTCCGCGAGTGCTTCGCAGCGGTGGCCTGAGCGCCAGCACAGATGCCTGTCATCACGGCCACACTGGGCTTATTGAGGCTGGGCGCTGCCGTGGCAGCAAAACGCTCAAACTAAAATATGGCGAGCTGCTGAATCCGCTAAAGATTTTCGGGCAAGCCAGCCAACAACAAAATATAGGTTTGATCAGTTAACAGATTCTAAAAGTGATGGGCTAAACCAGAGGCAAGCTGGAAGTTTTTTATGCTCTAGTGCGTCCCAATGGGATAGTGAATCGAAGGTGGCAAGCCAGGTGAATGGCCGCATAGAAAGTGTCGGCATTGTCGGGAAAAAAAGAAGAAACCTTGATATAACCAATGCTTGAACTTGAGCAGTTGCAGGCACAATCAGCCTTACTTTCCAGGCAAGCCAATCAAATCTCTTGAGCTAATCTGCAAGAACGACACCTTTCACTCCGTCACCCTCTGGCAAAGCCACTTCAAATGGATAGCCCTTTACACGGGAGGCCAATGGTCAAAACAAGCGGCAAGGCCAAGCTGCTCAGCCACGACCCTCTTGCCGCCGGTCGGGCACCATAGGAACATAGGTGCAGGGGATGACACAAGGCAGCCATGAGACACGTGCCTGCAAGGGCTAACTCAGATGTTGCGATAAACGCAAGGCCAGAGCGGCCAGAGGACGGACCGGATTGGCGGCACAACTCAGAGGCATCACAGACATATCGCAGACAAAGAGCCCGGAGGTACCGATCACCCTCAGATCCTCATCGACAACCGAATCAGCGGCGAACTGAGCATCCAACCTGGGCCGATATGGCATACGCAGACTGCCGGCGGCATGATGAACCGTTCCCCAGCCAAAACCCTTGTCGCCCTGGCCGTACCAGATCTCACCTGCGGGCCGGGCAGGAGCGCCATTGATCGAAAACTCGGACATTATGCGGAAGGTGATGTCGTTCAACACCGCCCAGATCTGCGGGGGGCTCTTCTGCCAGCCAGCAAGGGCTGGCAAGCGGACCTGGGAGAGGTGATCAACCCAGCTTTGGTTGCGGAAAACAATTTCTGGTACATAACCTGATAGTGGGGCCGCATTGATCTGGTTGTCATTATCAAGGCAGTTGGCGAAGCTGAACTTAAGGTCGAGACGTACCGCGCCGGCGGGGCCGCCAACAGGGAGAGCTGACTCGCTGGGGTCGTTATCTCGCAGGTGCCAGAACTCATGATTCAGATTGAGCTCAACATTGAAGGGGTAGCGAATGGCACCGTTGTCACGAAGTCCTCTGGAGTAAAAGACGATTTTTGCGTGATCACTTTTATCGAGAGTGACGTTGCCGATCCGGTCCACATAGGTGGTGATTTCACTCGTTGTTGGATGATCCGTAAGACCCCTGCCCACAAGAGTCTGAACCTGCGCAGGCAGTGAAGTGAAGAGCGACGAGCGGCGCAATAACTTCGGACTCTCAATCGATCCAGCGGCCAGCACCACCTGCGGAGCGTTAAAGATGCGGGCTTCTCCGCTGACTGTATTGCGCACCACAAGCTCATGCCCGCTCCCGGAGCGACGCACATCCTCTACAAAGGAATTAAGGAGCAGCTGCAGACCGGGGCCATCACCATGGCTGACACCTGGGGTCAGCCCAAGTTGATTGATGAGCAGTTCAGCTGTGTTAAACACGCCCGTTGGCTCGGTGAAGAACTCCTCATTAGCGCTGCCATCATCCTTGAGATAGGGCTGATGTAGTGCTCGGGGTGTCTGCTGAATCGAGAAGTCGCTCGCCAGATTTGATTGGCGTAAGCGGGAGACAACCGCCTTTGCTGTGCTGCCCATCGAACGGGAAGCCAGCATCACCTCACCGGCCCGTTCTAGCAGTCCGCCATTGAGATCCTGCCTCACCCGTTTGGGGAAATAATCCATCTCCCAGCCCTGGGGAGTTGGAATCAGCCCAGACCAGAAGATCGAACGTCCACCGAAGTTCAGCTGAGGCTTCTCACCAATGAAGAATTCATTTGAGTTATTGCCAGACTGCCAGAACGTGTCGCAGGCAAAGTGCTTGGCCAGGCTGCTGTTAGGAAAACGGCAGAAGTTGTAGGCGTGTGTTGGGTAGAGATAGGAGCCTGCTTCAAGAACAAGAATGCGCTTGCTCTTGCCGGCACGTTCAGCCAAATCATCGGCAAGCAGCCCGCCACCGATACCTGATCCCACGATGATGATGTCAAAGTCATTACGAGAACCCAGATACTCGAGAAAAAGTCTCTCGCCTGCACGGGTGCGTTCAGCAACGAAGTTCACATAGCTGGCTGGATTAAAAGTCATACGTTTATCCTGGCTGGTTGTAGATCTAGCGTTTGTCCAAGCAAAGGCTTAGAATCAGCCCTAGGCTTGGGAGAGGGGCAGAGCGAAAAGCTTCACACCTCAGGTGAACGAACTGTAAAATGAATTTTTGCTGCTGACGACTTAGTCCTTCGCGTCTGTTCGGGAATGAAAACATCTGCACGGATTGTGCAGGCCAAGGCCGATTTGCGTAATCAAGGTGTGGCTATCCGTTCAAGCTCTCACAACCCACAAGATCAGCGACAGGGGAGCCAACTTGGGAACTGCAGAGTTCCTCGCTCCCATCTTCTGTATCTGGATGTTAGGCATCGCTGGACTCAGATTATTCAAAATATTCAACACAACCAACGGCGCAAGTGAGCTTAAGAATCTCGATACCCTCCCCTCGCAAAACTTCATTGTAAACAAAAATCGCTCGCAAATAAGCTGTTCCATTTCAGAAGCAGAAATGCCAGGAAGGTGTAGCCCAGCAGATTTGGCACAATAGGCCAAGAAAATCTTACCAGCTTTCTCAACAACTACTGCGTACTTCAAATGTGTTCTGATGCTCTGAAACCTACTTGCCTCAGGATACTCATCTGAATGATCTTGGAAAGCTCATCGAAAGGCTTGCCAGTGCGCCATTATAGCTTAAGACTTGTGGCGACTTCTTGGAGCTCTGAGAGGAGATTATCCCATCGGTTTCCCAACTTCTTACGAAGATAGAAGTCATGAAGACTTGGCGGAAGCCACCCCTTGACGCCATGAAGTCGCTCGAGTGCAGTGTCTGAGATCACTTCAGACGCTATGGACTTGGGAGTGACGTCGGCATGTATAGGTATTGTTCTGCGTTTCTTACCTAGAAAGTTGGTGATAGTTTCAATGATCCGAAACTTACCCTTGTTGATTTCATGTTTGGAATTCGGGCCAAAAGACATCTGTATGCGATCTGCATCGAAGTGCAAGCCTGAATCATTCTGATCAAGTTTTTCAAACATCCATTGAAGCGCGCAATCCGATAGCGGGGCCACGGAGGCCTCGCCGCCCCCAACAGCTCCGTGCCCTCCTGGAAACCAGGCTTGCTGATGGCAACCACAGTTTGTCGTGTTCAACTGGTCGATAGGGATAAGGCTGAAGGTGCTCCTTTCTTCTTCAATCGAAACAGCATGAAAAGCAGCATCGATAATTGAACTAAGCTTGTGATCGTGAAACTCATAATGCTTGTTTACATTCTTACTGAGTTGCCTGAGTACTGGAGCGTCAGGTATCCCCAGGGCCTTTACTGTATCCCATAATCCCATGAACTTGATCCGAGGCCTGCCATCAGGCCTATCTGTAATGGCATACTTTTTGCGAAATGCTATAGCTTCTGATCCCGATGGCGCACGTTCCTTGTCGCTGTTGGGCTTTCGATATATCGAATATGCGTGCGTTATCATCCGAACATGCTCACTTTTGAGCAGTCCGCAATTATAGATTAACCCAGCCAGGCTACGCACTGTATAAGCGCCCCGACTAAATCCAAATAAGAAGATACTATCGCCCGGCCGATAATTCAAGCAAAGAAAGCGATAACACTTCAATATGCGATGATCGATGCCAAGTCCAAGGGCTCCTCCTGCTACTTTAATTAAGTTATCAATTAGACTTGGCTCTATGCTTACTTGCTGAGTCCCTATTCCCTCGTCGTAATACACAATCTGATCCTTCCCATCTTTTGTTTGAGGGGCTATAGCTTCTAGGAGTCTCACTACATTAGTTGGAAACGGCTGGTTGAGATCCTGCCATGTTCCATCGCATAGAACAATCAGACTTTTGTCGGCCATTGGTTGCTACCCATGTGCGTGGTGAAAATCCTAGGCTCGATCGCTCTGATACTGAAAGGGAAACGTAGGGCTGAACCGCCAGGTCTTAAGTTGTTTTGCGGTAGGTGTTATATTTGTAATACTATCATGGTGCTCAACTCTCGCTTGCATCCTAAAATCTTGAAAGTTCTTCAGGGTTTGCATTGTCATGGCAAGTGGTAAGTGCCCGTTCAGTGGTGCGGAAAAGATCCAGCTCGCTATGCAGTCGCCCGGCCTCGAGACGAGTGATCCACTCGAGGCGATGAACGCAGGTAATCATTCACAGGCCATCGTCCTTCTGGCTGCAAAGAGAGCCGAGGGAACAGCCTCACAAACCGATCTAGAACTTCTCGCCCTTGCCCAGTTTGAAAGCGGTGATCCACATGGAGCAGCCAAACTCTTCCGAGAATTGGGAGAACGATTCCCTGATGCAGGCCGTGCAGGCTGGTGGATGGATCGAGCCATTGCCACGGAGCAAGCTGCGAAGAACGGGGAATCGGTAGAACGTCCAAGTCCCATTACCGACACCTATCGCTCTGGGGATGCTAAGCGTGTGTTGCGCGAATTCTGGGAGGGTCCTTATGCCGAAATTATGGATGTTAAAGAGGAGCCATTACATGTCTACATCCCAAAGCCTTCGATCTGGCGCAGGGCCAATAATTTGATACTGGGTGCCAGTTACGACCTGGTTCAAGCCCTGGCGCGAGGAGTTTCCAAAGTCGCCGACGTCTCTTTTGTGCGCTTCGACGCCTACCGACAAGCGATGCGTCATGGAATCTGGACTTACCTTCCCTCCACAGTTGGATTGCTCCGTCTGGCTAGCGATCGAGACGACCTGCTTGCGGGCAGAAATATCCCGAATTCAATGAAGATCCAACCTGGCGTAAGTTCAAGCTACACAGCAAAAGTCCCTGGCCCAGCTGGTTTTTTCACGGATCCGGATCGTCCAACGGCCGGGGCTGTGGGCCAACCGATTCCCATCCATGGTGGCTTGGGGGATCAGCCCAACGGATACGAGCATCTGTTGCCATCCTCGGCGGAAATCGCCCAATCAGAACTTTACGCAGCTGGCACCCGAAAGAGCGCAGACCATCTCAATGTGTTCGCGATCGACCACCTGTTTGACCTGCCCCACGATGTGCTCATGCCTGCTTTTGATGCAGCAAAGAAGAAAGCGATTCATGCGGCGCCTGGCAGTCCCGAGGCGCAGCTTGGCATTGAGTGGGTGTGGATCCGCGCCAATGAAGTAGATCCCAATAGCGGAGCGGTCCTGTCCTCTACGACAAACGCATGGGACGGTAGCCCCGAACGTGGCAGTACCCCTGAGTCCGTGAAGCGAATGCGCACTGATCCTGCCACTGGGAGAATGCTGCTGGGCGGAAAGATTTACCTTGAAGATGGCAAGTGGCTGCCAACAATCAAGGATGAGAGTGGTGCCAAGTTAATTCAAACCGGGATCGACCAGAACATGACTCTTGGAGTAACACTTATCCGAACTCTGTACGTACGCTATCACAATCTTGTCTGCGATATTCTTGCTAAACGCTACCCTGATTTGACAGACAATCAACTGTATTGGAAGGCGGCAAATATCGTGATTCAGACAAGGGCCAAGGTTCACACTGCCTTCTGGACCCCGATGCTCTTTGGCCATAAAACGGCAACCAGGGGCTTGCACGGCAATCAGTTTGGTATACTTCAGGGCCGCAAACCGCTTCGCCAGAGGCTTGTGCACGATCCGCTGCGCAAGGGTAGCCACCCAGTGCTCCACGGCCTTGCCGGCAATCCGAAGATTGCAGAGAAGTTTTCGGATCCCGAACTCAAAGGGCTCGACTTCTCAGAAACGTATCGACCGGTTGGCCACGCAGCTCAGCCGGATGGGTTTGACCTGGCGCTCTGTACGATTCGCAAGCAAGGCCAACCAGAGACGGGCGGAGAGTACATCCCCCTCGTCAATACATTGGGTTCAGCGGGAAATGAACTCATTCAACGTGAAGGGATTGGGCGAGTCGCCCACATGCTCATGAACACGTCGATGATGGCGTTTACCCTTAACAATTACCCGCCCCAGTTCACCCACCTTGCAACGTCCGGTGGTACCACACGCATTGGAGAGACTGATGTACAGCGGGGCTTGGATCGTGGCACTGGAAAATACAGTAGCTTTCTCAAACGATTAAATATGCCGGGTCTCAAGAGTTATCGTGAATTGTTCAAGGACCCAGACTCCCCTGAGTCTCAAAGAGTAATCCAACGTTGGAATGCTCTATTTGGCACCTACAACAAAGCGTGTGGAGAACTCTTCCTTACCACTGGGATGGGGCAGCTGGCTGACGAGTATCGGCCCGATGGTTATGCAGTGCCAAACCCAACGTTTATGAATTTCGTGATGGAGGCCTCAACCAGATTTATGCATAACGAATGGCTTACAAAGTACGCTGGGCAAGAGGCCATCACGCCAACCGGTACCAACATCGTTAATGCAGTCACCTTTGAGCATCTTCTTGCCCTCTTCGGCGGGGAGGAGTTTAGGAAGTATCTCCAAAGCCGATCACGCCCTAATGTATTTAGCAACATGAAAACTAATATTCCTCACCCTATTGAATCGCATGTCCACTACGGTGAGGAGAATCTCTTTGATTTTGGGGCTGGTGCTCCATACCTTGAGGCCCATTGGACCGGGAAGCATCTTGAAAAGTATAAGATCTATCGTGTGAGTCTTGGCTCAAAATCATACATCGTTGATCTCACCGATCGTCTGATCTATATAGACCACGATGGTGATGGCCGTATTCGATCGTCTGATGCAGTATTCTTTATGCCTGAGGGACTCCCATCGGAAACCGAGCTTTTTGCGAAGGCAGAGCACATTGCCTTGGGGTCGCAAAACATTGGCAAGCTTTCCACCCATGAGATCAGGCTCATTAAACAGTACGGATACGATAAGAAGAATATTGGTATCGCTGCAGCTCAGTAAGGTTCTGCAGTTGCGGCATCAAAACTAAATTTATCGTTTTCACCATAGCACTCATGGGTATGCCCTTACCGCCACGCATAGAACTATGAAGTTGCGTTGACTCTGACTGTTGATGTAATTAGAAGTTGGAGGTATTGCACTGCGATTTCTCCTGCCGACACGTTCACATGACGTTGCACTGTGTCTCTTCCCAATCGTCCAATTCTGAGCAGGCAAAGCAGTTTCCTGTCGCCAACCTTGCGGATCTGCTTCCGTTGGCGGTCGCTTTTTTGAACGCAGTGCGCGAGCGACTGGAGTATGGCCTGGGTGCCATCCTGACGGCTTGGTTTCAGCAACTAGCGCAGCGTTACGCAGGGAACGGCGCCGTGATGCTTCCTCTGCCGGGGAAGAGGATCCTGCTGGTTGTCGACCGGGACTTCTCCGTTCACATCCTAAGCAAACCGCCGAGCAGCTCCGCCTATCTCCCTGGTCGTCTCAAGAGTGAGGCGATGGAGCTTGTGGCCCCCCATGCACTCACCAATGGCGCACATTTCACGAAGCTGTGCTTTGCCCAGGTTCGCCCCACCCTGATCAATCCATTCACCTGCCCACGATCCGGGCCGCTTTCTCCGCTCCCTGTCATTCGCTGAACGACATCCACCAGCGGCTTTGCGTGACGATGCTGGCCGTGGTGTTCGGGGTTGGCTCTGGATCCACCGCATTGAAGGAGGTTGACCTGACTTCCCTGGCTGAGGACGTTCAAAGGCTGGCGACCATGGTGAATCAGCGTGCATGGCATGGCATGGCATGGTTGGAAGGCCTCCAGCAAAAACTATTCTTATAAGCAATAAACGCGAAGAATCCTCCTTCCCTTGTTGCGTGCGATCGCGTTGGGTTATGTAAAGCAAAATGCCATGCCTTAAGTCAAATCGCCTCTCATGGAATTAGAAGTGTAGAGTCAAGAGAAGGTAGAAAAGCTGTTCTTATTCCTCCTTAATTCCATCCCTAGCGCCTGGCCGAGTTTGGTAACCAACAAATAGGGTGACCAGGGCAGTGACGGCAGAGGTGAGGCTTGCCTTAAGAGTCCCCACATCTTCCGCCGATACATTAGCAAGAAACGGTAGATTAAGCAAGAATGTTACCAGGAATATACTTACAACTGAACCTATGGCAGCACCGGCAGAAGCGAACGCGACTTTCCGGTTAATGCTTCCATCGGTCGTAACATATGAAGGCAGGTTTTGTACTCCATTAAAGTTAGTCACAGAATTTCCAAAGATTGTTCTTAAATGCTGCCAATAGTCAGCCAAAACCACAAGGAGCCATCGAATTTGTTTACAAAGCCCTATTGATTTTTTTCGGATCTCACCCAAATGATGAGTGGTTATCTAGCCCTTCCAACGCTCCAGATCAGAAGCGTGCCAAAGATTAGAGTATGCAAACAAATCTCTTGAGCTCGTCTTCTGAATCTGGATGTTGGCCGGCATCCGCATATGGTTATAGATTTAGGGGAACTGGGGCCAGCCGGGCCGATATTTTATACTCATACAATCGACTTCCCCTCGCTCACTCTTGAAGTGTTCAAGGAATTACTGAGCGAACTCAATTCAAGGAAGTTGGAAGACCAAATTGATTCCCTTAGAATTGTCTGCATAAAATTGTGCATTCAATGTCACGAGATGCCCAGAATCTCTTGACAAGCAGCTCAGAACTGGCTATAGAGATTTCAAAGGAAAGCGACTCGGCCAATGCGTCACTGTGGCACAAGATGGATTTACTCACTCCCAGTCTTCTTAGCCCTGTCATGGACCCATCAAGGTGCGCATGGGCAAGAGCAAACGAGCCTAATAGATTTCTATGATATGCCCTTTGGGACAGTAGGTATAAATATAAAACATATCCGAGACTCACCGATTCTCAATCAAAGCTCTCAAAAAGATGCGATTCAGATACTGAAAGATTCCAAGGCAAATATCTTGCCAACAAGGACACACTATTGCCTCATGATTAATCACAGACTAAATGAGTCACATTCATCCAGCGAGCGGAAGACTTACTTTGCCATCAGACTAGTCTTCAATGACACCCAAGATGTACGCCCCGTTCATCTTTATCGAAGTAATGGTTGGATTACCCGGGCAACGGGTTATCCAGCCTATTCTGGTAAGGCCGTTCCTACTCAAGTTGGTTTGGAAGAATTCAATAATTTGCATACTATCAGACAGGATTTCAATCCAAGCATAAGCTACATGGACTCCAGGCTACGTCTGCAATGGCATGGTCAGCCATATGGTTCCTCAAGTAGCACCCTCCGATCATTATTCTTTTTTAAATCTGAAAGTAGGTTTGAAACTCCGCAGCCACGCAAAGGATATCCACTTCCTTATTCTTCAGAGGAATTTCTTAGAGTAACTTCGATGAAAACAAATCCCCTTTTTGCTCCTTTCAAACTCAATAGGCCTGATTTCAAGCAAACGCTCACAGGAGTTTTGCTTTCCTATACTCCAGCTCCACAGGGAGAAAGCTCAAAGAATCTTGTAACGGCTAAGAATAAAGTAGTGTATTGCTTTGAACGTCATAATGCCGTTTCTGCTCATTTGAAGATCCTCAGTCCGCTTGGCGACAATGATTTCAACTCTTGGTTCACGCTAGTCTTCGACAAGAATTCAAGACTCATCAAAATAAACCCAGAAATTGCCAATTGATTTACGACTCTTGATTGGATAGTACATCCTTACTGTTATAATGATGCAAGCTCAGCATGTCGGTTTGATCACACTTTCTATTTGGGTTCTGATTGTCTACTTTTTGGTTTGGAAGAACAACGGCCCATCCCGCTTGAGGTACAAGCTTGGAGCGTCATTCATCGTATCTGCAGCTTCATTCATCCTAGCAGTATTCTACTACGAATATCGTAAGCCAGACAATTCTGAGTGGTTTCTTGTTGCTGGCTTTGCCTTTCCCTTTTTTCTTAGCTGCTTAGTGTCACCTTCAACTCGCAAGTCTGTTTCGAGACTAATAGATGCACTAGCTGAAACGGTCGGCAAAAGCATTACCACTAAGTTCGCCGATTCACTGGCTACAATTGTCGTCGGTGCAGCAACCAGTATTATTGCCGCTCTTGTAGCCATTCTAATAGCCAAGAAATAGTTCGTCGCTAGTGGCAAGAGAAATATGACTGCTACCATGAAGCCTCGTTACTGGCTGAGATATATTTAGCGCATCAGCCTACTGATGAGGGTGTCTACTTGCTCAGTACCACTTTGCATTGGCTTATTCAAGTAATTCAACACAGCATCAGGTTGTTTCGAAGATGTTCAATCCGTTGAATCGTCTGTTGAAGTGCAGCACTTTCGATCCTCACGAGGCCTTATTGTCGAAGTTGTGACCTAGATAGACCCTTCGTCATATGTAGGACTTGATTGCTATCTAGTCCGGCTAACGATGCCCCTGAGTGGCAGGCAAGAAACTATTGCTATCGAAGCAGACTTGATGGCGGCCTGTCCACTCAAGTGGCTTGTTCGAAGGTGTCGCTTCTCCACAGGCATCCTCTCAGAGCCTTCGCTTCGCCATCAATCCTCAGGCTACCTCCGCTTCAATCCTCACACTAGCGCTCAACTTCAGGCCCAAGGCCGATACGACCTTGAGGATGGTGTCAAAACTCGGACTGCGCTCTCCAGACAATGTCTTATACAGACTTTCTCTGGATAGCCCTGAATCCCTGGCCACCTTGGTCATACCTTGTGCCCGTGCGATGTTACCCAAGGCCTTGGCAATGAAGGCCACATCCCCATCCGCTTCCTCAATACAGGCCTCGAGATAAGCTGCCATCTCCTCCGGAGTTCGTAGATGCTCAGCAACGTCGTAGGGGCTGGTCGTGACTTTCATCAGATTTCCTCAGTCAGATTATCTGCCAGCAGAAGGGCCTCTTCAGTGTCTCTGACTTGTGTGGACTTGACTCCACCAGCCAGAAGGATGATCAATGCAGATCTCCTCTGCAGGTAGTAGACCCTGTATCCAGGACCATAGTTGATCCGCAACTCCGAAACGCCGGCCCCAAGCGGCTTGACGTCACCAGGATTGCCGCCGATTAGGCGCTCGATCCTTGCCAGAAGCTTCGCCCGGACTCTCAGATCAGGGAGATCCGCAAGCCATCGGACGAACCGCTCTGTCTGGCGAACTTCAACCATCCACCAGCTGTAGCCTCCTGGCTACAGAGCATCAACTCCGGCTTGCTGGCTCCCATCAAGGACGTCACACCCTTCGAACGCTTCCCCTTAGTGGCAGGCAAGGAGCCTGAAGTGGTTGAAGCAGAGAGATGGTGGTTGTATGACCAATCGAGGGATGTGTTCGAAGAGTGACTGCTCATCAGAGAACCTCTACGGACCTAGTATCCCGTCCCGGAGATTTGTGAGCAAAGTCGCTGGAGTTTCTCCAGGATTGAATCGGCCGTGGCGGTCCAGTTGAAAGGGGCCTTGGTCTTGTTGTAGGCCGCCACGAACTGCTCGATCTTGGCGATCAGCTCTTTGACGCTCGAGAAGCTGCCCCGGCGGATGGCCCGCTGGGTGATGATCCCAAACCAGCGCTCCACCTGGTTGAGCCAGGAGGCGTAGGTGGGCGTGTAGTGGACGTGGAAGCGCGGTCGCTGCGCCAGCCAGGAGCGGACCTTGGTGTGCTTGTGGGTGCAGTAGTTGTCGACGATCAGATGGACGTCCAGGTCCTCCGGCACTGATTTCTCGATCTGGCGCAGGAAGCCCAGGAACTCCTGGTGGCGGTGACGCGGCCTGCACTGGGTGATCACCTCGCCGGTGGCCACGTCCAACGCGGCGAACAGGGTGGTGGTGCCGTGGCGGATGTAGTCGTGCGTGACGCCCTCCACGTAGCCCAGGCCCATGGGCAGCAACGGCTGGGTGCGGTCCAGGGCCTGGATCTGCGTCTTCTCGTCGACGCAGAGCACCATCGCCTTGTCCGGCGGCTTCAGGTACAAGCCGTGGATGTCCCTTACCTTCTCAACGAAGAAGGGGTCACTCGAGAGCTTGAAAGTCTTCTGCCGGTGAGGCTGCACCGAAAAGGTCTGCAACCAGCGGTGAACGGTGGTCTACCGCAAGCGGAAGCCCTTCGGGCTAGGGAGATGCCAGTCGCTGCAGCCAGGGAACGGGCGCTCCAATGGGTGCTGCAGTCCGGGGGCTTGGTCTGCAGCGCCCGGTTGATCACCTCCGCCACCGTGTCGTCCTCATAGGTGCGAGGCCGTCCAGGGCGCAGCTCGTCGTGCAGGCCCTCCAGACCCAGTTCCAGATAGCGTTTTCGCCACTTGCCCACGGTCATCCCCGTCAGCCCCATGCGCTTGGCGATGGATGTGTTGGTCTCGCCAGCCCCACAAGCCAGCACGATCTGCGCGCGCTGGACGATCGAGTGGGGCAAAGAGCGGGAGTTGGCGATGCTCTGCAACTGCTGAACTTCGTCCTCCGCGAGGACCAGCGGCGGCATCGGACGGCCGACAGCCATGGAAATACACCCTCGGGAGACACTCCATATTTTATCAGTTATTTGCAGGACTGTACACTAGGTAGGGACTCCTGAAAAAGCCAAATCAGCTGCACCGCAACTGGTCTCAGCGGTTGGAAGCCGATAAACTGGCAGGGAATGCGGCAATTGCGGATTGTCGCCACTGACGATGGCCGCACATGTACCGGAAGCAGCATAACGGTCAGCTTTCAATCAAGGAATTCCACGTGTCTTTTTGCGGCACACTTGATCCTGAGAACCGCTGGGTGCTGCTTGCAGAGCTTATCCCCTGGCAAGAGCTGGAAGAGGCTTATGCCACTCAGTTCAGTGCAAATGTAGGTGCACCTGCCAAGCCCGTACGACTGGCGTTCGGATCGCTCTACATCAAGCAGCGTTTAGGGCTCACAGATGAAGAGACTGTTCTCCAGATCCAGGAGAATGCCTACATGCAGTTCTTCCTTGGATATTCCGGTTACTCCAGCAAGCTGCCGTTTGATCCATCAATGATGGTTCATTTCCGCAAGCGGTTCTCAGATGAAGACCTGAGGCACATCAATGAGCTTGTGGTTCAGCGAGGCAAGGAGATGTTGATTGATGCTGCTGCTTCTCAGTCCCAAGACGATGACGATTCAAGTGGGGATGATAAGGACGACGGCGATCAGCTCTCGCTCGATAGCCTGATCAAACCCGCAGACTGGCCAGAAGGAAGGAATTGGGGCACGCTCAGCATTGATGCCTCCTGCACGCCAGCTGATATCACCTATCCAACGGACCTGAAGCTTTTGAATGAGGCGAGGCAGACGACAGAGAGAGTGATTGACGACCTCTGCAAGCAAGCCAACGGTTATGGCGCGCATCGCCCGCGTTATGACCGCGGCAAGGCGCGTGCACATTTTCTCAATGTCGCCAAACAGAAAAGACCACGACGGAGAAGACTCAAGGCTGCGGTGAGGCGGCAGCTTGGCTATCTGCGGCGCAATCTGGAAGCCATAGATGCCCTGATCGCTGATGGGGCAGGCCTTTCAGCTCTCAAGAAGCATTGGTGGCATAAGCTCCTCGCCTGCAGTGAGCTGCACCGGCAGCAAACCATTCTGCTCCACAGTAAGATCAGGAGCATCCCTGATCGCCTTGTCAATTTGGTGCAGCGGCAGGTAAGGCCCATTGTTCGCGGGAAGGCAAGGGCTGCTGTCGAGTTCGGAGCCAAAATCAGTATTTCTGTTAGCAATGGATTTGCGTTCCTGCATCGGCTCAGCTGGGATGCCTACAACGAAGGTGAGGATCTAATTCCTCAAGCCGAGAAGTACAAGCAGGACAATGGTTGTTACCCTGAACGAATATGCGCTGATCGTATTTACATCAATGCCAAGAACAGGCACTTCTGTGCGAGAGCAGGAATTCGTCTCTCGGGTAAACGATTGGGAAGACCGCCAAAAGATCCAGAGATCAATGCAGCTCACAAGCAACAACTCAGTGCCGATCAGCGCCGTAGAAATGAAGTGGAGGGAGTTTTTGGCTCTGGCAAGCGAAAGTATTCACTGAGGCTAATCATGGCGAGGCTTGCCCACGGCGCTGCAACCTCAATCTCCATGAGTTTCCTGGTGATGTGTGCCGAGAAGATCCTGAGGCTGCTCCGCCTCATTTTTGTGTTCTTTTTTGCCTGTGTCTGCAGCCTTCTCCAGCTCCATGCCTCATCAGAGAAGGCCTGGACAATTACCGACGAAAGATGGAACGATTGGCCAGTCACCGCATAGACGTGGCCATAGCCTGCACAAGTCCAGCTCAGACGCCCGTTACGGCGAGATATGGAGTCGGCCGTTTTTCAGGAGTCCCTAGGTATTACAAACAGAATCTTGGCAGACTCTGATGAATCTTTGACGTTAGCACACCCAACAAGAAATCACGCCGTTGGCAACTGAACAATCAATTGCACTCTCTGCCCCTGCAAATATGCTGGCAAGAGCAGCAAGTAGCAGACAGTGTTTAATACAAAAGGCGGATTCGCCAGCAATGGATACAACTTAGGCAGCGAAAGACTCGGAATCAAGCCAATGTGTATTGAGCAATAATGTGCGGCAGCGCCATTATATAGGCAAATCTATTATACACAACACGGGAATTCGTCCGACGTCTCTCGTGGAGTCTGATGGCAAGACCTGAATATAACGCCTTGGCACAAATGCAAACTGGTTAATAGCTGGGGGATCGCCTGCGAGGGTTTGTAGTGTTGAATCCTCTAACTCTGCAAAATAAGCCAAATGAAGAACTTGAATTCCACTACCTCGCGATTCATCAACATTCTCAATGCCTATGCTGTTTGCTCGTTGGATGACAGCTGTAGAAATCCATGCTTTACCATCCAGATTAGGCTTAGGCAGTCCACTTAAGTTTTCTTGAATCGACTCTCTAGACGTTAAGCGCTTAGGCGCAAATTCAAATAATAGATTATCCTGATCTGCTCGAGTCAGCAAAGCCCTAGAAACCACTTGCTTGTCGACAAAAGATCTTTGCCCTAC
>ERZ887849.2484-NODE-2484-length-15172-cov-56.267381_pt1 | contig 15172 bp, 7 predicted proteins | sample MGYA00521267_ERZ887849 | MGnify/ENA primary metagenome ERZ887849 (study PRJEB32303, sample SAMEA104408601) | aquatic metagenome | biome: Brackish water; feature: Pelagic; material: water | place: Baltic Sea | collected 2014-06-06T16:11:00 | depth 2,863 m ... | reverse complement strand
AGTGGTAATAGTGATAATACGGTATTGTTTATGGGTCATAGTTTAGTTGGACGTAACGAGATCCAATTTTCACATGAGAATGCGGACTGGTCGAATAATATAAACAAATACAGATTTATACACGAGAACAATACGTTCAAACTTCAAAGTGGTTACGGCAGCAGTGGCACTGATGTATTATCATTTGATGTCAGTTCTACCAGAACCCCCGCCGTACAGTGTAATATTAGTGGCGACTTACATGTAAATGGCAATATTCATACCGACATTTTTTATGTAAATAAAATCACACAAAACGAAATTATGGACGGAAGTTCTATTCTGCTTTCCACAGATGGAACCGATGGTTATATAAAGTTCACTGCTCCAGGTGGGAATGGAACACGAATATTCTTGACTGAATCCGATAATAAAATAGACATTCAAGGAAATAATACCGAATACATTGTTCCGCTTGACGCAAGACACATGTTCAAAAGTGGCAATGATGTTGTTACCGAAATTACCGCGAGTTCAAACGGTAATAGTAAACATGTTTCTATAGGTGGAAGTATACCCGCAACTATATCTAATAGTGGAAATAGATTAATTGTAATGGATAATACTACATATCAAACCGATAGTGGAACATATGGAACCGACCTTGATTTATGTGGCAATGGTCTTGCAAATACATCGGGGACAATCACGCTTATAAATGAAAGCGGAACACAGATGGGTCCGATTGTAAACTTCGTAATGAAGACAAACGGAGGCGAACATAATGTTGTTGGCGCAATTGCTGCAAGAGCCACGGACGACGTATCTCAAAATCATGGACTTCTTTTTTATACTGGTGATTACACTAGCACAAGTGGTGACAAATTGAAATGCCGCATGGTTCTTGACAGTGATGGTAGATTGAGTATTGGTCACAATGCGGCCATACCTGCATCACTTGCAGATTCTTCTTGTCGGTTGAACGTAGATGGCAGTCTTAATGTTACGGGGACCAGCAATTTCCGAGCAAATATAACAACTACCACAATGGTAGCCACGGGTCAAATAAACGCATTATCATTTAACGCGACATCTGATGTGATTTTCAAAGAGAATATTGTCACTATACCAAATGCACTCGATAAAGTAAATGCAATGCGTGGTGTATATTATGATATGAAGTGTGAACCAGGTTGTCGTCGTGTCGGGGTAATTGCACAAGAAATAGAAGAAATATTCCCAGAAGTGGTTTATGAAACTACCGATGCTACCAAAACCGTAGCGTATGGTAACATTGTTGGACCTCTTATTGAGAGTATAAAAGAGCTTTCCAGCAAGAACGATGCACTTGAAACTGAAATGGAAGACGTGAAAAAGAAAAACGCTGATTTAGAAACAACCGTTCAAAATATGCAGCAACAAATAGCATGTATACTGCAATCATTTAAACAAAACGGCATGACGGTCGTTCATAGAATATAAAAATGCTATAACAAAAAATATTTATAATACTGTATATTATTATAAATAAAATGACACTGGTAATATATAATGCCGGCGATTGCAAATACACTAATTGTTGATAATACATTTACAATAGATAACAATACAATTAATGTAAGTCAAGCAGATCTAACATTTTCAATAGATGCAGGTCATATTGTAGATGTTAGTGGGACAGGTGCACTTAGGATTCCTGTTGGAACTACTAGTGAGCGTCCGGTCATAACAGGAAGCCGTAGTGATTATATAGGTTGTATTCGTTACAATACCAGTGAAGATAGTTCGGGTGCAGAAATATACGATAAGAACCTACAATGGGTGCCATTAGGGAGTGGTGGTGGTGGTGGTGGTGGTGGTGGTGGTGGTGGGATAAATGAAGACATACAAACGGTTGATTTTGACTTAGACTTTGATAATAAAGATAAAGGATTTATCAACATATATACCAAAGCACCTAAATATAAAACTGTAAGCTTTTTGGAAAATGTCGACATATTAAGCGGTGACATTACAAGTTATATCATTTCCAATGATGGCAGTAGTAATAATAAAATCAAACTAACATTTGGAGAACCAGTAGCACCATTGTGGATTAAGGGCGGAGGAACGACCGAAATGGCTCATTCCGTAGATGGAATTAATTGGAACAGTGTTTCGGTTACAAATGCACCACTTACTCGATCGTATACGATTATGTGGAATGGATTTATATGGGTTGCGGGTGGTACGGGTACTTCGTATAGTATCGCATGGTCTGAAGATGGTACCAACTGGACTGGGGCATCTCATAGTATGTCCACCGTGAAGAAAGTGGAATGGAACGGTTCAAGATGGGTTGCAGTTGGTGAACCTAATAATAATAAAATTACCATTCAATATTCTGATGATGGAAAAACCTGGAACGATGTAGCAAATAGCACAAATAATTTTAGCAACTATGGAATTACGGTGGTGTGGATAGATTATGCATCTACCTGGATTGCCGGAGGTAAAGGTGATATTCAAATAGCAATTTCAACTGACGGAGAATCATGGACGAATAAACCAGGCGTTATGGGCAGTGGTACGAATAAGTATTGTAGTGACATTGGTTGGAATGACAATATAATAATTGCAGGTGGAGGTTATGATAACAATGTGATTGCTTATTCACAAGACAATGGTTCTAATTGGACTATTGTAACCAATATAGTTGGTAACCCACAGGCGATTAATTCACCACCTATTTGGAATGGTAACGTGTGGACTGCCGCAGCCACGAAATTTTCTGGTGAAGAACGATTAGCTTATTCATATGACGGGATAATTTGGAACACCATATCCAGTAGTTTCGTTAATCATGGATATACTACTAGCTGGAATGGAGATAGATGGGTTGCTGGTGGCGCAAACGCATTCCTCCAAGCAAGTGCGAATGGATCATCGTGGACAAGTGGGCACGGAACTGGCATATTCACTTTTTGTTATTACATTCAATGGACTGGAAAACTTTTCATAGCTAGTGTCTACGGCGACAATGATATGGCTTATTCATATGACGGGATAGCATGGACTGGATCAGGCAGCTTCAATACATCATACGAGGATGCATTCGCATTCAATACGGCAAGAGCCAATCAGATAACATTTGATTCCAATGGAGATCCAACTGTAACCATACATAAACCTTTAACAAACGTTTCTACATTAGAGTTTGCGTTAGAGTATGAAAACCAACCCGCGGTATCCAATGTAAATGTTACAATTAAGGTACCAGTGAGTGGCGGTGGCGGTGGTGGTGGCGGCGATATAGGAGACTTTATATTTGATGGTAGTATGGTTTATATTCCGAGTGGTTCTATGAATATCAACGCTCCAGATGGTAATATTAATCTTGAAGCAAATGATAATATTACTATACGCGCGAATAACAACAGTGCAATAGATTTATCTGCCGATAACGTTTACGGAGGAATCCCAATAGGTGGTATTATTTTATGGAGTGGTAAGCAAAGTGCATCTCCAAACGTCCCAAACGTCCCAGACGGCTGGTGGTTGTGTGATGGCACGAATAATACACCCGATTTGAGAGGACGGTTTGTTGTAGGATTCAACTATGATGACCCATCTTTTAAAGCAATTGACGCGAGTGGTGGCGAAAAGGAGCATACCTTAACTGTAGATGAAATGCCTTCACATGGACATAGTATAACAGATCCTGGACACGTTCATAATGAAACTATGAGTACCGCTACAGTTGACCACGTCAATCAAGGTGGTATATATCTCACATATGGTGGTAATAAACAGTCCTCAGGCGTGACGACCCAATCGGCGACGACAGGTATAACCATAGATCCATCCGGTGGGGGTCAACCTCATAATAACTTACCGCCATACTATGTATTAGCCTACATCATGCGTATTCGTTAAATATATTCTTTTCACTAAAAACGCATTGAGAACCTAGAGCAAAAACTTTAAAAAACACAATCCTTCATTTCGGGACAATTGCCCAACTTCTTCAAATAATCCAATTCTCGTTGGCGACGTGCCGCATAAAGAGGATGCGACGGGTCTTTCAACACTTTCCATCCAAATGGCGATTGGCGGATATTCGAATGACAGTCGAAGACAAAGGCTGGGTCGGGTGTAGGACGATTAGGCCGCGAGCTTGTTCCCGCACAAATAATAAATGGTGCACATCCAGCCGTTTGGCGTTCCATATCAAAAATGAGTTGTTTGTCCCCAGGAACCAATTGCGAATAACGCAACTTTTCCATATTGTCAACAGACATTTCTATATTATTAATGGTCGCAAACTCTTTATACGCTTGTAATTGTCCCGACGAAAATACCACTGGAACACTCTCTTTGGGCGCATTGGGCTCATTATATTCACGCAAATTCACCGCGATTTTCTTTCTTTTTATATAATCACTTTGCGACATTTATACGTATTATATTCCTTATAATATGTATTGCGATTTTATTCTACTCCGTCGTCTATTCCATCTAAACGTGTTTCGTGTTTCCAATTTTTATACCAATATCTGGTTGTTAAATATGTAATATATCCCATAACTATACCAATAGAATATCCCACAACAATTTGCATAACCGTATGACAGCGGTATTTCCATCGTTGATATGCAGTAATGAGAGAACCCAATACCAAAAACAACACAATATAATCGTTATTTTGCACCCAATACAAGAAACTCGTCGTATAACCCATGATTTGCGAATGTCCCGACGGCATTCCGTATGATTCTACGCCTTCATATGTCTCCCCGTTTATGCATATTGTTCCGTCTGGACGAGGTTCTCTTACTATTTGTTTTATTATTTTATTTATCCAAATACCGATTCCGTAGAAAACACCATAAAACGCTATATACGGTGGTCGCAAATAAAATAAATATGCTACTAAAATCCAAATATAGAACGGTAAAAAGAACCCAATACTGTCAATTATTTCAATCATGGTTCTCGTTGATATAATTGAATAATATAAAATTATTACAATTATGCTTCCAATCGGTTCAATTGTTCACAAAGCAACGAGAATGACCAGTTTGCACTATTCAAATCAATAAGCGAACCCGTATCTGTGTATAACTTAATATTCATACGCTGAACGTTCACTGGTCCAAAATAACTGCGTTCTTGATTCTGCAATGTTCCACCGAACTCTACATATACATCTCCCGATTTTAAATTACTAACTTTCAACGGGATAAGTCCAAATATATTGGTAACACTTATTCCCTGTTCGTAAGCCTTTGTGCTAACCGACGACCCTAAAGCGTTTGATTGGTATTGTGCGTTGGCTGCTTCTTGTGCTGCATATATTTGTTTCTCGGTTAATCCTACTCCCGTAAATACCTTTTCACCAGTAACGGGGTCGCACTTGAAATCTGAACGAGATGCATATGACGGTAATGGAAAATTAGTTTCGTTTGGGACATTTGTTATAATTCCATCGTTCAACCGATTTTGATTGAAATCGTCTATACATAGGACTGCATGTTTATATAACGTAGTACTTACGCCCGTATCACCTATAACTTGTATTGTAATTTCATCGGCTAACTGAATAATTGGTTCATTTCCATCATTATCCGTCACGCCAAACGCGTTGAGTGCATATACTGTATATAGTCTAAACCCCAGCATCCATCCTAACGTGGCATTCCATTTTGCACCAATTACACCAACTCCAGGTTGACATTCAGCGAAACTATCTATATCATAAAACACCAAACTATAATCTGCTGCTGTATATTTACGTATTATATCACCTATGAAATACACTCTAGAATCTATCGTACCATTTTCTTCAGTATAGTCTTCAACTACAACTTCGGTGCCACTCAGATTAAGTGGCCCCGAATATAACTGTATTCGGTTATTTATTTCGCGGATTAATGTGCTGCGTGTATATTTGCCAGGTGTGATTTCTAAATTAATATCGTTTGCATTTTCTCCTGTTGTCGTCGAAACCCCACTCTCATAAGCAGTTATATTAATTATATTGTTGTTGTTATTGTTTGTTATATCAATAGTATTTTCAGTTGGAACATCTTTAATACCAATCAATGTAATATTACTAGACGAGTCGATTGAAGCATATGGTGCAATATCTTCCACTTCCAATAATTCTGTAGGAGATCCGAGTGGCACCTGATCTACATGGGCATTGAAGTCTTCTCCCGACAAGTCTGTTAATTTTGTGCTGAATTGAAACAAATCTTCCGTCCATATTTGCGTTAAATTACCATTATTACTACCAGTATCTGTTAATAATATTTGATAATTAATTGGTGTAATTCGCTTATTAATCTTTACTTTGAGTTTTGTTTCTACTCGAGCAGAATTAAGTGGGTCCGTTCGTATAATTATTTCTATACCCGCAAAAATAGGCTGGTTCGTCGTGGGATCTCGGTAAGTATATGACTTATTACCACTGAAAATGTCGTTCATTATTTGTCCCATTATTTCTGGCCTGAATATTTGAACTCCGTTATTTACTATACGAAAGTCCGAGTCATTTTTGTAGTCTTGTTTGATTGCGCTTACGTCTTCTGCATCTATTACTATAGTCTGAACATCTTGTATTCCAGTTATAGCCGTTAGCTTACATATAGTAAATCCAGCGTTTGGTATGTTAACAACAAAGAGTTCATTATTGGATTTCGGAATATATGCAGTATATTGCTTGGTAAAATCAACCAATATTTGGTTGTTTGTTTCCACTGTAGTGTCTTTTATTTGAAAAAAATCGTATAATATACTATTTGATAAATCCATTTCATAGTTATTTTCATCAAATGTTTTATCAAAATCTAGTTGCAAGTGTAGTTTGTTATTTTTCTTATATGCAAATGTTCCACTCGGTAGAATATCATCGTCTTCGTTGTATGTGTAATTTACTGGTGGGACTCTGATTACAATCGATTTATCGGTTTGAATATCATCCTTTGAATCGACTATTGTGTTGTTTATTTCGGTGATCAATTTATCTACCTCATATGTGAGATCACCTGTTGTGTTTGGTATTGCTATTTCAAAATTATTACTGTTATCGATAAATCCCGGAGTTTTACAAGTAAATACTATTCTTGGACTGTTTTCAACGGTTGTTGCTCCCGCCTGTGCAACTGGACGAACTTCTCCTCCTATACGGCTTAATTCGTGATAGCCCGAAATATCATCAAACTTGAAACATGATTGTTTTCCTGTCCATAATGGTAATGTTGTGTTACCTGTGCTATCTACAGCATTCAAAGTCAACATATAACTTCCTGCAAACAGTTTTGTAGCCGTCGGTGTGCTTTCGTTTGTATTCAATCTGAACGCACCATTTATATATGTTTCATTGCGACTAGTAAGTGTATAATTAATTTTAATATCACCATTCGAGTCATTCTGTATTTCTTCAATTCCAGAGGTTACTTTATACACAATTATATTTGACAAATCAATCCCTAACGAATACGAACCATTTGGAATGTCAAATGCAACTCGTTTTATTTCATTATAAACTACTTCATATGAGATCGTTATTGGGGACGCATTATATGAATTGTCAACTAGACCATTGTACAGAGGCGCATTTCCACTTAACTCATACGTTACATAGGTAGTTGAATTGGTTGAAACAATAATAGTATATTGAGTTGTTGTTAACAATGACGATAATGGTGTATCAAATATATTACCACCAGAATTGAATGAAATATCCTTTACTAGACTACTAGTCCCGTCGTATATTTTCAGGTTCACTTCTCCATCAGTCGACGCATTCATTGTTGTTATTTCATCACCCGAAAGTGTGATTCTAAAAATATTTGGAATTGTATTTTTTATTGTTCCAGACAATGTCAACATATTAAAAATGTCAATGTTTTTGGTTTCTATCGGGCGTTGATTTATTTCAATTACATACTCTGATACGTTTTGATTTCCAGATGCATCCAAAATTAGTTCGTAGCTAATATCATTTAATGTGTTGATAGATGCGTCAAATAGTGTAATACCACTAGCGTCAAACGACCCCGATACTGTAATACCGCTGGAAAGATGCAAACTATAATTGATCTTATCCTGTTGATTAATATTAAGATTGGTTACAGCAATACTTGCAAGAAAATAGTCTGGATCTATTTGAAATCGGATTCCATCAATATCAGTTCCTTCTATTTTGTTCTCAAATGTGATGAGATTATTTGAAAAACTTATATCTTGTAGATCTGCATAGTCAAATATACGAGTGCCCGTTATAGTTATAGTTGTATTTGTATTAACGATTAATTGATAAGTCCCTGCACTTAAGTCGCTAACCGTAATCGGTGTCGCGCGTATGTCGGTCCCTTTTATTATTCTATAGGCCGACGATAAATCGGTAAGAGAATATCCATTCCCCAAAATTATTTCATAAATAGACGGGGTAATCGTTACACTGATATTCAATTTATCGTTGATAAAGGACGTATCTTGTATACTACGCTGACTACCTTCCAATTTATAATACGTGCTATTTATCATAGAAGGCGGTGCTTCTAGTTGCAATGTATATGTTCCAGAAGGCAAAAATAAATTATCGGATAGCAACGACTGATCATCTGCAGTTATAATACCACTTATGTCAATTGTTTCTCCACTATTTGTGAGTCGATAATTCAACGATACGTCTGCAGTATCAATATTTGATATATCTATGGTATTTAATTCATAAACATATCTCTTCTCTGGAACAATGAACCGTATTCTATCTATAAAGTCTACTTGCGTTATTTCATTTTCTATTGTAACGATATCATTTACAAATGATACGTCGGTAACGGATATGTCGGTTGTCGTTCCGGTATAGTCTTGTAAACGTATACCACTCACATCATATGATGTGGCTGTGCTCGCATTGTTCGTTATTTGCAAATAATAAGTAGTATATATGGTTGGTCGCAACGGGGTGATTGCTTTTATATTTGCAGAATACGGGGTGATTGCTTTTATATTTGCAGAATATAATGAAAATGATATATCGGTCGTAGGGCTCGTATTCAATGAACGGATCACATCATTCGCAGACAAATCGAATGACACTACTCGTGTAGTATACGCCGATAGATCACCAGATACATTCAAATTGTTTGACGCGTCATAAAATATTGGTTCTATGTCTTTTGTTACGATATCATAATAATAATCTATACTGGAATATCCTTGAATCTCTGTTTGTATACGAGTGTTTTTAATAACTGTTTCCGAAGTATTTATTATTCCCGAGTAAATGGAGCTATTTCCACCATAAGTATCTACTATATCAATTATTGTGCTCGCTGCATATTCTGTTTCGTTATTAGTTGTTATAGTTAATGTTGTATTGTTGGCTTCGTAATCGGTATGACGAACGAGCTCTTTCAATATAAACTGTTCTACATATGTGTATGGATTTATACTTAAAAATAGGGTGCGGGTTGCAGACTGAGAACCGGAATCTCGCGTTATCGTATCATAAACACGAGTATGGTGGTCAATTGGATAATATAATAATGGTTCATCACTCAAAACAATTTCCGTATTCAATGCTCTTACCGTATAAGAAACATCTTCGACCACATCGCCAGACACGGATATATATAGTTTATATGGTAATGTATTTGTCAGAGTTTCATTTTCTAGTATATTAAATGACGTATCACTGCTTTCGCTATTACCACTTAAATCAATCATTGAATTATCAGTTAATCGCCAGTATATCTCGTTTTCTGACGTTTGTTCTATTATGATGTCACTAACGTCTACAGATAAACTGTATAAATCAAAATTGTATGCCTTTATTGTTCCGGTTCTCTCGTATATTGTTGAAATACCCAGACTAATATCTTGAATGGTGCGTTTTACAGCAGACAACTTATAATCAATTGGGTAAGAACTAACAACATTTGACGACGATAAATCTAATTTATATGAACCAGCAGATAAGTCTTCGGCGATGGGGAGCGTCTTGTTATTTATGTCAATATAACCGCTTGCAAAACTTATATCCTGACCGTCTATTATCGAAAATAAAACATATTCCATTGATACGTCAACGTCGCCATTATATGAGAAATCAGACACTTCTAGTGACGGAACGTATTCACCAACACTTACATCAAAACTTATAATATCTTGGTCTGAATTGTATATTGTATTGATAACAGTAAGTTCATCATCTACAAACGTTATATATTCACCAATCTTGTCGTAGTCGGGTATTTTTTCAATAATAACCGTATGAATAACTTGTGCAGATGAACCGGTTGATAAGCGTAATAAATATTGCGTATTGTCAGTAGTTGGTTTTATAACTGGCTGTGGTGTTATTATTGTATTTACATCGGTAGTTGAACCGTCTATATGTACGGTCTCAGTATCGCGACTTGTCAGACGATATTCAATTGTCTCGCTATTTGTTGAATCTTGTTTTATAATAGTAATATTTTTCAATCGGTCACCTGCATCAAGTGAAAACACGATAATATTATCATCAAACACGGTCTCGGCAACAAGGATTTCCAATATATTACTGATATCAAACACATCTGGAGCAAAGTCCTTTTGCTTGATTTCAATCTCGTATTCTATTTCATTTGCTGCATTTCCAGATAGTTCCAATGTGTAATTTCCAGACAAAATGGAAGTCTTATTTTCTGATAATGTGGTATCAAAGTTTATTATAGACGACGACACGTCGGCGTTGCTGATATCTCCAGATATAACTAGACCGGTTTCATTGGTTATTCTGTAATGTATTTTATCAGTTGACTGGTTATCACTGTTATGTTTGCGTATCATAAATGCACTCAAAAAATTATTTGGTTCTATGTTAAAACTTATGTCATCTACATCAGTAGAAGATGTATTATTTTGAAATATGAGACTGTTCCCTGCATTTGTATTATTAGCATAATCAACATACGTTAATCCATTCAATGATATATTTACACCAATATTACTAGTATTTTTTAAGAACAATGTAAAATGTGTATCTATAGAAGGGTTCACATTCAATTGTCGGGAGGCAATTATATTACCTATATTGCCAATTGATGTAAGTAGATTGTTTGAACTATCATATATTTCCTTTGTTATGGCGGCGGTTTCTTCTGCTGGGTTTACCCTTAGTTCTCGTAGTGACTGAGAACTTGTCATAATGATACGATATGCCTTTGTTGAACCGGATTGTAATATTTCCGTTGTTGTTGACAATGTTCCATAAATATTTTGAGAAATATCTACTACACTATCATATTCCGTGTTCAACGCATATTCAACATTATATAGATCTTCTTCTGGGAACTTAATCGCCAACTTACTATCAGATGCATGATTGTATGTTTTTCTATCCAGTTTTACAGTCATATTGTACAAAGATGCAGACGCTATAGTATCGTTTCCGGAGTCAATTGGGTCCAAATTTATAGTTGAATCGCCAATAAACAATTTATCATTTAATCGCAATGCATTATACAACTGAATTGTTATTGCTGATCGGGTTAGTAATTCGCTACTTACCGTTAATGCCACATCAAAAGATAGGTCAACCGTAGAAACATTATGCTCGTATTCAGTTGTTCCGCTATATTTTATTACTTCAAAACTCTTATTGAGTTGTGTTATAGAAAACAGTTCGTTGTTATAAAAACTGGATTCGCTTTCTTCAAACCGCCAATCATATCGGCTCTTTATTGTATTGAACTTATATGTCCTTTCAATAAACCCCAAAAACTCAGGAATAGATTCATTTCGCGTCTTGTCCCCGGTATTGACAAATGGTATAGGTGACGTCCAATACGGGAAACTTAATTGATAACTACTTTCATTGTAAATGTCCTTTACTTTCACATTCATTTTATTCAATGATGTATTCGAATTATATTCAATCCGCGACCCAGATATGTCTGGAATTACGAGTTCGTTGTTATATATATCGTCTATTGATGCATTTACGGTAGACGCCAGTTGTTCTGGAGTATAGTTACCTGGGTCTATTTCAAACTTGATATCAAAGGCGTCATCTGTTATACCATCGGCTCGTCCCTTGAAAATTAAAAAATTGCTTCCAAATAACTTCCCAATAGTATACCATGTATTCGGTATTTGCACTGAATATAGTTTCAAGGATACCACATCTCTTAATGGTTCAGATAAATTAAATGTGAAATCAGATGCAGTCGTATTTTTATTTGGGCGGTATTGACTATCAATACTAATAACACGTGTGGTAGTTTGCTTCAATAATGGGTTTAATATACCTTTCGAATACTCAAATGGTCGTGTATATCCTATCGAACTTTCTTGTTCGGGTTGTGTAACTTGTTGTTCAGTCTTCGCAAATGGACTATTTTTGGATCGTAATGAACTAAGTTGTGCTTCAGATAAAAATGTATCGTCAACGCCATCATTGGATGCTGGAACGGGATCTGTTACAATTGCCGTATCTGACTCACGTGTGATTTCATCGGTTCCTTCATTTACATTAAAAAAATGTTCATATACATCTTCAAAGAACTTCACGAGTTTTTCACTTGATTCGCTTTCAAAACTGTTGTATTTATGTATTTGCATTAATATTTTGGCTTCCAACTCTCGGTCGGTTGGATTTGTCAAATCCAATACATCATACAGTTCAGCATCAGTATAATCATCTATCTCAAATGTCATAGTATTTGGTGATGATTTTGTCGGTATTTATATTATCTTCCTATAACATTTATATACTTCAATTGCAATTATTTTTTTTACATTCAATGCGCCGTTTGAACATTTTACTTATAAATCCGACTAAATCTATTTCACGACTGCAGTTGTAAAGTATTTCTGTGGGAAACGATTTGATACCTTGTCCACGTTTCATATGTTTATTGCCCTTGAAGCACAATATGTCAAATGCACAAAATACTTGTTCTTCTTCCTCATTTAAAACACTGCGGTCTATGCGGTGTGAACCCGAGTAAATATACCGATTATAGTTATTGTCACTGTAAATAGCATATTTCTTGATATAAGCATGGTTGCGGACCATTCCTACTCCCATAATGCGATTAGTGTCGTTATTCATTTCCAATACGAATAAGACGGTTTCCATCGGTATAGTGCTGCTAATTGGATCCGGTGCGCAATATACACAGCCGTTTTGTTTATTGTTTGCTTCTCGGAAGTGCTCATTCTGTGTCCATGTACTATTATTAAACCGACTTGTCATCAAATAATGGCGTTGTGTTTTCTTGAAATTATTTATCACCTTTCGCGAAATACGTTTTTTAGTTGGAACATCGGTTGTCGACATCAAATAATATATATACGTTGTATTTGTGCGATTATATGCAATCAATTTTTTGTCTATATACTAAAATGCAGGAGCAGGGCGATGCAGATACGTCATCCAGTTCTTCACAATCTAGTCCCGATAGAGAACCTATACGCATATTCAATTATGAAAATGCTTCTATTATACAATCGGCTGAACTACATGCAGACGATGAAGACAATCTCGCTGAATATACTGGAAAACATTTTACACAGCAAGCATTGGAAGATTTAATGAAACTGCAACGCATGGAAGAAGGTAATACTCGAATCGACCATAGGTGTGATAGTCCGATTACATTGTCTAATTATGGCAGCCTTACTGGTAGTTGCAATAACAGTGATATAGATGACTGTGACATAAATAATCCAGATACGGGATTTCAAACGACCGTATTCGATGTATCTTTTTTGGAAGTGTCCAAACAACTTACCACCATTCCCCGGAAAAAAAGAGCGGAAGGACATGACCATTGTAAATATATACGTTTGAATGAAGCAGAACGGACGCTTGACAAGTATTATTATCCCGATCAGGACAACAAATACTCCACCGAAATAGACATTTTGATTACATATATGAAGGGACAAAAGAACATATATACACAAGCAAAACATTTGAACCAATGGAGACTCAATTGTTTAATGGTGCCGTCAATATTTATTACCGCGGCGATTTCGCTGTTAACGCCCACGTTAGAATGCAGCATCATTGAAAAATGTGTCATGGCCAGTCTCAATGCATTTGTCGGGTTATTGATTACATTGTCCAAATATTTGAAGTTGGAATCTTCTACTGAAAACTACTTACAAGTTGCGAACCAGTATGATAAACTGGAAACCGCATTGGATATTGTCAATAGTAAGTTGGTCATATTGGATAAGCGCGAAGAACGGCGTAAATTAGTATTGGGTCAAATACAAATGACAGAAGAAAAGCTCCGCGATATTAAAGAGTCCGCGCACACATTGTTACCCGAAGAAATAAAGTTATTGTTTCCGTCTATTTGTCACATAAACGTGTTTTCATTCATCAAAAAAGTGGAAAATCACCGTAAAATGCTGGTATCGCGGTTCAAAGATGTTCAAAATGAAATACGTTACATTCAATATAAGCACCAAACCGCCAAAATCAAGGAAAACGATGGTGGTAGTAATGTCAATTTATATGAGTTTGACCGCGACCAGAAAAGGCTATCGTTTTTGGTTACAGTCAAAGATAGTATCAAAAAGGAACTCATACATTGTAAAAATGCATATGGTAATATTGACGACATATTTTCAAAAGAAATACAAGATGTAGAACGACGCACTGCAAACTGGTGTGTGTATTATTTATGCGATTGGGTTCATCAAAATAAAAAACCATGTTTGAGTGAAAATCCGATTATTGATAAATATGTAAATGTTGTTAACGGTGTTGCGTAATTGTTATTTTCCAGTACCAAGGCATATCATATACGACTTTCAATGACCCGTCTGGCTTTGATAACAATTCCTTAAGTTGTATATAGGAACTGCTTTTCGTATTCCAACAAAACTTGAATAATATACGCTTTTGGGTTGTATCGTTCCGCAAAGGCGTTTCGTATATTCGTTGGACATATCCGATATTCAGGCTATTTAGCTTTTCCTTTATAAACGACAAAGAGGTTCCCGCATCTACACGTGGGATACACAAGTCTATTGTGCTTTTCTGGTATTGCTTTTTTTGATATGGTCTAGGATCCCATATTTCTTGATGCTGGGTATTAAAGTTGAATGCCCGAGGTGTTTCGACTAACATATGTATGTATGTATGTATGTATGTATGTATGTGTGTTTTGGTGCAATAATATAGCAGTGACTATTG
>ERZ887849.2480-NODE-2480-length-15195-cov-13.613078_pt1 | contig 15195 bp, 12 predicted proteins | sample MGYA00521267_ERZ887849 | MGnify/ENA primary metagenome ERZ887849 (study PRJEB32303, sample SAMEA104408601) | aquatic metagenome | biome: Brackish water; feature: Pelagic; material: water | place: Baltic Sea | collected 2014-06-06T16:11:00 | depth 2,863 m ... | reverse complement strand
AGGTCTTCTTCAATATCAGCCGCCCAGACGCTTCCCCCAAGTTCGGCAAAGCGGTGGCAAATTGTTTTTCCAATTCCCCTAACTGCACCAGTCACTAAAATGGTTTGTCCTTCGAACTGTATATTCATTCGCATTATACCTTGGTTAGTTTTGCATCAAGCCTCTATGCGGTTTCTGAGATCTGGGAATCGTTTCAGTAAAATATTAAATTCCGTTTGAACAGCGGTCCCATCTAACTTGCCAGGGTCATTATCAGGCATTTTTGCTATTGCAGAGAAAATTTGGTGTTTTGCAAAAAAGCGCCAACTGATGGGCAGTTTGGCCAAACCTTCAGTGAGTGTGTCGTAATTTTGCTTGGTCCATACTTTTTCAAAGTCTTGTTGTGAAACGGAAACATTGTAAAAGCCATCCGAAGGATTTTGACTACTTTTAGACTTTTTGATTTCACGGCAGGCTGTTGTTGCTTTTTTATCGACACTGCCCTCGCTAATGACCACCCCGTATATTTCCTTGGCATGCTGCTTTGTAATCCAGCCGCACTTAAAATCGTGCAATACTGCTTCGGGATTACGCTCAGTTGGGGGCCCCCAGCCGCCAGCGCCGCCACAGCTCACATATATTATGTCCCCGGGATCAACAGTGACTATGTCTGTGTTGCCAAGGTTTATTTGGTGAGTTTTTCCAGGGTTTCGGACAAAAGCAGATGCAGCGCCAGCTTTTCCTCCGACAATACCCCAGCCGGCAAACCTTGTGCGGTCTCTGTTTCTTGCCGTTATTTTAGTATTTGGTGCTAATGCCTCAAAGACCATTTCCGTGCCAAGCCCTCCGCGGTGTTTTCCTGGACCAGCAGAGTTTTTCATTAACCCATAACGGTGGACTAGAATTCCAGCTTCTACTTCGTTCACTTCGGTCGGCGTATTCTTTAAAAACCCTTGATTTGCGCCTGATCCATCATTGCCATCCCCATCAGCGCAACCTCCAGAGCCACCAGTCATTGGGTTAATTGCAGCCATTATTCTTCTTCCAGTTTTGATGTCCGTAGTGTTCACATTCATTATCGGGCCGCCGCTTGCGGGGGCCCCCATTAACCTTTCAGGGGCAGCTTGAGCAAAAGCACCAAATGTTAATCCGTGAAGCCTGTTACATGACAATGTACGCATTCCAACAGCAGCTGGGAATTCTGGATTAACCATGGTACCAGATGGCAGAATACATTTACAAATACGTGTGATGCCAGAATTCAAATAAAGTTTTGGGTCGAGAGAATAAAGCACATAAACAACCCCGACAAGAACAAGGACATGGCGTGGGTCGCCGCCTGTTGGAATATTCATTGAACTTTCAAGTTGGGGATCAGAACCTGTAAAGTCTAGAATAAGTGTTTCATCCTCTATGACTAGAGTAAGTTTGATTCTACACGGCCAACCATTTACGGCATCCTCGTCAATATAGTCCCAAAATTCATATTTACCATTGGGCAGGTTTCTTACAATCGCGCGGGCCTGTTTCTCTGCATAATTTAGCAGTTCCGGAATGCCCTCCCGAAAGGTCTCAATTCCAAACCTTTTGATCATTTCTTGAACCTTGCGTTCACCCGTGTTGCAAGCTGCAATTTGAGCTTTGAGGTCTCCCCAGTTCTGTTCTGGTGCCCGGACATTTTTAAGGAAAATATCAAGGATTTTCTGATTTATCCCTTCCTCTGTAAGGATTTTTGTCGGAGGTATCCTTATGCCTTCTTGGTGAACTTCAGACAATGATCTTGATAGTGACGCCGGAACCGCCCCTCCAACATCTGTATTGTGGATATGTCCCACCGAGAAAGCAACAACTTCACTTTGATAAAAGATTGGTTTCCAGATATGCATATCCGGTGGATGAGTGCATACAAATCCTGAGTATGGGTCATTTGTAATGCATATATCGCCGGGACGATAATCATCTATCATCTTAATTGCGCGGCCATAGTTAAGCCCAACAAACCATGTTGCGCCCAGTTCAGTAGGCGTAGCAAAAGTTTCACCATCAGCAGTTGTTAAGCCTGTTGTAAAATCCTCTGTTTCTTTAACAAAAGTGGAATGAGCAGTCCTGTAGAGCGTGTAGGCCATGCTTTCGGCTGCAGCACGTGTGTGGTTCTTCAGAATTTCGAGCGTTACTTTATCAATTGTCATTTTTAGCCTCACATGGAGTTAGAATGATATTCTGTGAGCCGTCGATGTGACCTTTAAAACCCGGCAAAACTATTGTTGTAGTGTCATCTTGGATAACAACTGCTGGGCCCAAAAAATGGTGCCCTGGTCGCAATTTCGTTCGATTGAAAACAGCAGTATTTTGAAGCGCACCATCGACAAAGACTTTGGTGTATTTTTCTGGTTTTGCTTCAGCTTTGCGTTCTTTGATTTTTGGTATGCTTGGTTTTGGGACTAAGCCGGTAACAACAAGCCTGAGGTTCACAATCTGAACCTCTGCCATCTCATCAGAGTGGCCATAAACTTTATGATGTTCGCGATGGAAAGCGCTAAGAATACTGCCAGCATCAGCCGAGAAAATAGAGGCTCTGGTTAAGGCGGTTTCAATTTCATAAGACTGCCCTTGGTACCGTATGTCAGCCGACCAGCTTAATTGTGTTTCACCATCAAAGCCCTGTTCCTTATGAAGCCAATTTAAAGCTTCATGTTCAAGCGTTTCAGCGACTTCAATAATTACACTCAATCCATCAGCATTAACATTCACAAAGACTGTTCTGATGAAATCATTTTTTACATTTGCAATTAGGCCGCCATACGCAGACAAAACTCCAGGTGTCAGTGGAACAATAACTTCAGCCAACCCCAAATCACGTGTTAGGTGACAAGCAAGCATTGGCCCGGCACCGCCAAATGCAACCAATGAAAAGTGCCGAGGGTCCACACCCCTTCTCGAGAGAAGTTTTGATGTTTCTAAAAACATTCCTGATACAGCGATATTTATAATGCTCTCCGCTACCTCGGAGTTCCCCTTTCCCAGTTTCTGTGAGATTACCGAAATCGCTTGTTGGGCTTTTTTAATATCCAAACTCACTGAACCGTATCCCAAATTTTCAGAGACTAGGAATCCCGAGACAGCGAACGCATCTGTAATCGTTGGACTTGTGCCGCCCAAACAAAAGCATGCGGGACCGGGGTTTGAGCCAGCACTTTCTGGACCAACCTTCAATACTCCAAAGTCATCAATCCATGCAATTGAACCACCGCCTTCACCTATTGAAGTAACCGACACTGTGGGAACATAAATTGGAAACTCTCCTACCATTTCTCCACTGCTATAGGCAGGAGCACCGTCCAAAATTACCGCAACGTCTGCACTTGTTCCGCCAACATCAAAGCTAAGCACGTGTGAACGATTCACGCCACTTGCCACATTTGAAGCTCCTATTACTCCTGCAGCGGTACCTGACAACAACATCGAAATTGGATCGCGTTTGCCAAGTTCCGCCGACATAACACCGCCATTAGATTTTCCAATGAGTGGCAATGCAGGAACATTTGCGGTTTTGAGAGCAGTTTGAAAAGCAGTAAGGTAATTCTCTACGCGCCTTTGGATGTATCCAGCAACAGTTGCGGTTACAGTTCTTTCATACTCCCTAATTACCGGCCAAACATCAGAGGAGAGAGTAATCTCTATATCTGGCGCCTCTGACATTACTATGTCCCGAACCCTTTTTTCATTCTCAGGGTTTGCGTAACTGTGTAAAAGGGCAACTACAATGGTGTCAGCGCCATCTTTTTTGGCGCGTAAAACAGCATTTTTCACAGACTGATTGTCGATTGATTTTAATATTGTTCCGTCTTTTAATGTGCGCTCCTCAATCCCATAAACACGGTCCCTTCGAACAAGGGGCGCAGGTCGTTGAGAAAAAATATTGTAAGGGTCAGGGACTTTAAGCCTGGCGAGCTCTAAAACATCTTCAAAACCTTCAGTGACAAGTAAACTTAATACTGCTCCGGTGCGTTGGATAACGGTGTTTACCCCAACGGTGGTTCCGTGGCTGAACCAAGTCACATCTTCAGGGCTAAAATCAAACGTTTTAGAGAGTTCTGCTAAGCCATTTGAGATTTCTGAGCCTGGCTTTGTCGGTTGCGATAAGACTTTTAATGTTGTGAGCTGCTTTGTTGTCTCATCAAAAACACAAAAATCGGTAAATGTGCCGCCGATATCTACTGCTATCCGATAAGCCATGATTTTATCTCTGGTTTGATGTTGGCCGTGGGTAAAAAGATGGATTTCTCTATGTTTTCTGCCGCCGATTTTAGCGCCTTAATTATTTCACTTTTTTGAGCGTGAAACCGCGGGGTAAGCATGACTATATTGATTGCTGCTACCGGTTGAAGGTTCAGATTAAGGATTGGAACAGCGATACCACTTGCACCGTCAATCCGCTCATCTATGTTGAGAGCGTAGCCGCAGAGGTGCCATTGTTTTAGTTTCAGCATTATGTCTTTGGTTGATGTAGTGGTTTTCGGAGTGAACTTTTTGCGATTCAATGTGCTCAAGTAAATTTTTATTTCCTGCTCTGGCATTTTTGAGAGCATTGCGTGCCCCATACATGAGCACCAAGATGGGATTGTTGGCTTCTCACCAACTCTGTATGACATTTCTGAAACTGATTGACGTGCGTCTATAATTTGAACATCAAAAGATTTGGTGAGGCGGCCCAGAACAACACTATGACCAAATTGTTCTAGCAATCGATCCATTTCAGGAGCTGCTATACGGCGAATCATGCCGACCCAACCAGCAATCCAGCTTTGACTAATTGACGCAAAATCTGAGATTTTATAAGCGCCGTTCGTGGTCTCCTCTAAATATTGCTCTTCGACGAGTGTGCACAGCAGCATGTATGTAGAACTCTTCGGTAGTGCCAAAGCCTTTGAGACATCTCTTAATGTTAGCTCTTTGTTAATGTTAGAGAAAAGCTCAAGTATTCTGAGCGTTCTTACGGCTGATTTTACGGCAGCGGTCAATTTGAATTTTCCTAAAATTTAACAAGCAATATATTCATATATGTGAATAGTTAGTCATATACGTGAATATTGTATTGACTTATAAATTAGGCGGCTGTCAATATTTTTTTGTAATTGTTTATCTCAGGGAGCTAAGTCAGGGTGAGAGATCATCAAAAAGTAGCGATTGTCACCGGTGGCGCCAGGGGTATTGGACGGGGTTGCGCACTCCGTTTGGCGGAAAGCGGCTGCAACATTGTCCTAATTGATCTTCTCGAGCCAGAGATGAAATCCACGTCAGATGAGATACGTAAATTAGGATCCCAATGTATTACGTTTTCTGCAGATGTTGCAGATCATCAAGTTGCAGCGGATGTCGTTCGTGACGTTCATACCCATTTTGGGCGACTGGACGTGTTGGTCAATAATGCTGGGAAGTCAATGCCGGTTGGCATAAGAGAGATTACAGAAGATCAGTGGGATCAGACAATCAACATAAACTTGAAAAGCTGTTTCAATTGGATTCAGCCGTCTGCTGAATTTATGCTAAGCGGTGGTGGTGGACGGATAGTGTCAATGTCATCCCTCAATGCCCACAGTGGTGGGGTAACGGCAGCTGTTTCAAAATTTGCATATGCTGCTGCAAAAGCGGGCATCATCGGCATGACGAGAGCTTTGGCAAAAGAATTGGGGCCACAGATTCTTATCAATGCAATCTGTCCGGGTTTGATTAAAACTGAGGTAGCAAAAAATCCTGTGATTGTGAACCGGGAGGCAGAGCTTATCAAAGGGATTGCGGCTAAGCGTGTCGGCACGCCCAAAGACGTTGCTGAATTGGTTGGTTTTCTCTGTCTTTCTGAGCCTTGTTTTATAACAGGGCAAGATTTCATCGTTGATGGTTTTCAATGGAACAGATGAGTTTTATTTAAAAACAGAGACATAGGCAAAACAAAAAAGGAGAATGAAATGAAGCATTTTAAAACTTTCAAAGCTCTAATGCTGTCTGTTGCCTTGACAGCAATGAGTTTGGTTGGAATACCGACGGATGGGATGGCAAAGAGTAAATTCGTGTTTGCCAATTCGTCACCATACGACACTCTTGACCCGCATGCGATCTACGATGTTGGTCGTGTTGCCTCACGCCTCAACATGTATGACGGGTTAATGCGGTGGTTGGATAATCCGCCTAAGCTTACCCCTTGGCTTGCAGAGAGCTATAATATATCTGCCGACGGTAAAACTTATACGTTCAAGCTAAGAAAAGGTGCTACTTTTCACGATGGATCCCCTGTCGAGGCAAAAGACGTTGTTTACTCAATCGAGCGTATATTAGCTCTCAAAAAAGGAGCTGTTTCGCTATTTTCTAAATCTATAGAGCCGGGTTCAACACAGGCTCCAGACAACCACACAGTTGTTTTTAACCTCAACGCTGCTTCATCTATTTTTCTTGCTACGGTTCCAGCCATACATGTTGTTAATTCAGACTTGTTAAAGTCAAAAGAGGTTGACGGCGATTGGGGCGGCACTTGGCTATCAAAAAATGAAGCAGGGTCAGGTTCATTTGAGTTAACTCGTTATGACCCCGCAATTGGGTTTCAAGCAAAACGCTACGCAAATCACTTTATGGGATGGGGAGACAAATATCTCGATGAGATTGAGTTCCGCACCGTCAAGGAAATCAACTCACGTGTTCTGGGTCTCTTGAACGGAGACTTTCATGGCACAGATGGCTACCTTCCTCAGGACCAAGTTAAGCGGTTAAAAGCTGACAGTAACATGAATGTCCTTGAAGAAGAATCGATGCGCATTTTCTATTCAATCATTCACAACGGAAGAAAGCCGTTTGACGATGTAAATTTGAGAAAGGCTTTGTCGTATGCGTTTGATTACGACGCATTTATCAATAATATCTTGTCTGGTTCGGTTGCACGAAATCCCGTTCCAGTTCCGAATAACATCTGGGGCAACCCCAAAGATGCCAAAGGCTACACGTATGACCTAGAAAAAGCTAAAGAGTATCTGGCGAAGGTAAAAGGCCCAATTCCAGAAATCACTATTGGAGCTCTCGCTGGATATGGGCAGACAGAGCAAGCAGCAGCTTTACTTCAAAATGGGCTCAGTAAAATTGGCTTGAAAAGCAAAATTGTGGCAGAGCCGTGGTCTGTTGCCTCAAAAAAGATGAGGGATGAGCAGCAAATGTATGACATGTTGTGGCTCTGGAGATCGACATATTACGCAGATCCAAACAACTGGGTTGGCGAGATGTATGCTTGCGACCAGGTCGGCGCTCGTAATAACTCATGGTACTGTAAGCCTGAGGTTGACAAGCTACTCATGGAAGCCCGCGTCGAGCCAGATCAGGCGAAGCGGGCCGCTAACTATGAGAAAGCGGCAAAGATGGTCACAGACGATGCTGGTGGCATTTTTGTATACAATACGAAATGGTTTGGACCTTACAATAAAAAAGTAAAAGGCGTGCGTTTCTCGCCAATTGGCAATGCTCAGGAAATGCGCTGGGTTTACATGGAGTAACTAAAATACGGGCGTGCACTAGCTTCAGTGCGCGCCCTTATTTTGAGGATGGGGTGTTGAATGCGTGTCTTAGTTTTGATATTAAACCGAATGTTGTGGTTCGTGCCCACACTTATTGGTCTAATGATCATTACATTCACAATAAGCCATATCATTCCCGCTGATCCTGTTGCTTTTTTTGCCGGAGAAAATGCTACCGCTGAGCAAATAGAGGCGTTACGCGCTCGTTATGGGTTTGATAAGCCGCTTCATATTCAACTAGTCAATTACCTAATTGGTGTAACTCAGGGCGACTTGGGGATAAGCATTTACACTCAGCGGCCAATTTCAGAGGATCTATTGGCAAGATTGCCGGCAACTATGGAATTGACTTTTATGGCGGTCTTTTTTTCTACGATTGTAGGTGTTCCGCTTGGTGTCTTTGCCGCCGTTTATCGAAACTCTTTTTTAGACCATTTTTTGAGAGTCCTTACAGTCTCTGGGCTTGCAATTGCTAGCTTTTGGTTAGCTATACTTTTTCAGTTATTGTTCGCAATGGAGCTTCAAATAACACCGCTCCAGGGAAGAATTGATGGTTGGGGTCCAGAGAAAATTACTGGATTCTTTGTTTTGGACAGTCTTTTAGTTGCAGATTGGGAGAGCCTCCAAAGCGCGTTTTCGCATTTAATACTGCCAACATTAACATTGGCTTTTCCAGCAATGGCAACGATTGTCAGGTTTACTAGGGCTGGTGTTCTAGATGCGATAAATTCCAATTATGTTCTCTACGAACAGGCGATGGGGTTGCCCAGCAATTTAATAATATGGAAGTATGTTTTGCGGAACGCACTTATTGGAACCGTAACTCAGATTGGCCTAATTTTTGGGATATTGATTGCTGGCGCGGTTGTGGTGGAAGCTGTCTTCGATTGGCCTGGATTGGGCCTTTACGCCGTCGAAGCAATCATGAACTCGGACTACAGCGCTATTATGGGCTTTACTTTGGTGACGGGTGCATTTTTCATAATTGTTAACCTAATTGTTGATATTCTTCATGGAATAATTGACCCCCGAACCCAGGATTAATTATGCTTGAAAGCACCAAATTTATTATTTCAAAACTTTCACGTGACCGCACGTCATTGGTGGGCGCGTTTCTTTTAATAGCTCTCGTGTTAATAGCTATTTTTGCGCCTGTACTTGCACCGTACCCTGAGGATGTAACTGAGTTTCATCCTCCCGAAAGATTGTTTGGCCCAAGCATGTTGCATTTTTTTGGCACTGATAGGATGGGGTCAGATATTTTTTCGCGAATGTTATTTGGAGCAAGGATAACAATAGCGATTGCGGTTATTGCAGTCGGTGTGTCAGTTTTGGTTGGAGTGCCAATTGGACTGATAGCGGGTTACAATAGAAATTGGATTTCTGATGGCCTGATGCGCATTTCTGATATTTTTCTTGCAGTGCCCCAGATCATTCTTGCCATCGCCATTGCACAAACGTTGGGCCCATCCATTGAGAACGTTATTCTGGCGCTTTCTGCAACGTATTGGCCCTTTTGGGCTCGATTAGTATACGCAGAAACGCGCTCTGCTCTGACGGAAACTTATGTTGAAGCATCGATCGCACTTGGTGCCTCGCCTTTTAGGGTGATGGTTTTCCATGTATTACCAAACATTTCATCATCAATAATTGTTCGAACTACTATAGGTATGGGCGGTACTATTTTAACCGCTGCCGCTCTTGGGTTTTTGGGGTTGGGCCCGCCGGCGCCAAGCCCAGAATGGGGCAGAACTATAGCTGAAAGTCGCGAGTTCTTGCCTGAGGCTTGGTGGTATGCGACTGCGCCCGGGGTAGCGATTTTTTTGGTTGTGATGGGCTTCAATCTTTTTGGTGATGGTTTGCGGGATATATTGGATCCTCGTACCCGGAGAAGTAATGATGGCTGAAGAGCTGTTGTCGATAGAAAATCTTCACGTTTCTTTTTCAACAGAAAATGGCGTCGCTAAGGTGCTGGATGGTGTAAATTTTTCCATCAAACCTGGAGAAATAGTGGGGCTGGTTGGAGAATCAGGTTGTGGAAAGACAACGCTAGCGAGATCAATTCTTGGTATTTTGCCAAAAAATTCAGCTCAAATTACCGCTGGCTCGATCATTTTTGATCATCAAAACATCTTGAAAATGCAAGAGCATGATATTGCGAAAAACATCCGTGGTCGGCTGATCACCTTTGTACCGCAGGATCCTTTTTCATCATTCAATCCGGTTTTCACCATTGGTACCCAGATAATGGATTTAATGAAATGGAAGTCTAGTGAAAAAGAAAGTCATAGGTTTTTTGGAAGAGCTAGAAAGTCAGAGCGTGATAAACATCATCAAAAGGTTTTAAAGCTTTTGCAAACAGTCCAATTGCCTGATGTTGAGGGCATCCTTCGTAAATACCCTCATGAAGTATCTGGGGGGCAGCGTCAGCGCCTTATGATTGCGATGGCGCTTTTGTCGGAGCCTAAATTAATCATAGCAGATGAGCCAACGACAGCGCTAGATGTTACAATTCAAGCGCAGATTTTGAAGCTGCTGCGGCAACTTGCTAGAGAGCAAAACGTTGCAGTGCTTTTTACAACACATGACCTTGGCGCTGCGTACGAAATTTGTGACCGAGTTACGGTCATGTACGCAGGGCAGGAAGTAGAAAGTGCGACTGTGGATGCCTTTTTTGGGAAGCCGCGCCACCCCTACACAAAAAGTCTGTTGGGGAGTTTGCCAAGTAAATCCGGCAAACTAGAGGGTATACCGGGGCAAATCCCTGCCTTGATCAATCCTCCAAGTGGTTGCCGTTTCCATCCCAGATGTGAGGCTGCAAGCACAAATTGTGCGGAAGAGCGCCCCCAGGTTCACTGGCCAAGTGCGGACCACATGATTCGCTGTTATTACCCAAAAACTTATGATTGATTGGACGTATTGAAACGATGTTAAGCAAAAAAAAGGATGGGTATGAATCAATTCTTGCAATAGAAAAACTTTCCAAATGGTTTCCGATAACAAACGCATGGAACCGTAAAGTTGGCAACCTGAAAGCAATTGATGGGGTTTCATTAACTGTTAAAAAGGGTGAGATTATTGGTGTTGTTGGCGAGTCTGGTTGTGGAAAATCCACCTTAGGAAAAACCATCATGGGTATCCATCACCCAACGTCTGGATCTATAAATTTTGAGGGAAGAGAAGTGGCCGGTTTGAGCCCATTTCAATCACGCCAGCTAAGAAAGCGACTTCAATACACCTACCAAGACCCAGGTTCCTCGTTGGATCCTCGCTGGAAAATAGGTCGATCTCTTGATGAACCGCTTAAAATCCATACCAGCTTACCGAGGGAGGAGCGTCACACCAGAGTGCGTGAAATTCTTGAGGCAGTTAGTTTGCCAGAGTCGCATCTGCAACTTTACCCACATGAAATCTCTGGTGGACAGCAGAGACGCGTTGGACTTGCAAGAATTCTTACCCTTCACCCCAGCTTGGTTATACTTGACGAGCCAACGTCTGGATTAGACGTTTCCGTGCAAGCAACAATTTTAAAACTATTTCTAGATTTGAAGAAAAAATTCGATTTGACATACGTATTCATCAGTCACGATTTATCTGTAGTACGAATGATGTGTGATCGTCTTGCAGTGATGTATTTGGGCAGGATAGTAGAGTTTGGCCCTACTGAAGAGGTTTTCAATTCTCCCCGGCATCCCTACACACAATCTTTGTTGTCAGCGATACCCCAAATTGGAGGAAAAAGGGTGACTGAGCATTTTTGGCTTGAGGGTGAGCCACCTGACCCATCAAGGTTGCCTTCAGGGTGCAGTTTTAGAACAAGATGTCCATTTCAGGACAGAGCGTGTGAATTAGAGGTCCCGGAACTGGTCAATAATGTTGGTTACCGTTGGGATGCTTGTGTGCACTCTCAGAAAAATCTGGTTTAAAAATTTATGGAAGACAAATGTTTTTTGATCAACTATTCGATCCCAGCCTTATCCCGGCAATATCGTGCAATATCAGCGTGTGTTGCTATCCAAACATCAGGGTGGGATTTGATGTGCGCTAGGAGTTCTTCCAATACCTGGATGCGAGAACGATGGCCAATGAAATGAGGGTGCATCGTAAGCAAAAACAGTCCACCGTCTTTATAAGCGCCGTCAAACTCACGCATGAATATTTCAGCCACGCCAGACGGTGGCGTGTATGGCCTGAGACCAGAAAAGCGATCCATTGCCCAATATGGTGCATCATCGCGGATCCACTCCACTGGCAACTCAACAACTCCTGTGGCTTTGCCGTCCTCAAGAATTTCATAAGGGTCGTCATCAGCCATCAAAGAGCTATCATAAATAAGTCCCATTTCACGAATGATGCTCATTGTATGTGGGCTGAAATCCCAAGATGGCGTGCGTATTCCTACCGGTCTTACCCCGCAAACTTCCTCAAGCTTATCAGCAGCTCGCATTTGAAGGTCTCTCTCATCCTCCGGTTCAAGGGCGCTATTTAACTCATGTATCCAAGAATGAATACCTATCTCGTGTCCTTCAGCAATGACACGTCTTTGTTCATCTGGATGAAGCATCGCTATTACCGCAGGCACAAAGAAAGTGGATGGCGCGCTGTAGTGGGAGAGCAAATCAAGGATTCTTGGCACACCAACTCTGGAGCCATATTCGCCTTGACTAAGCTTGCCAGGCGAATGGTGCCCCCAACGGAGAGTTTGAGTTTCATGATCAGAATCAAAAGAGAGTGCAACAGCAACTCTGGCCCCATTTGGCCAGGTATCCGGATTGAGGGATTTACCAGCTCTGATCTTATTTACAATTTCACGCCATTGTTTCTCTGGCCAGCGCCAGCTTTCAGGTTGGTCGGGAATAGAATGTCCTGTTTTTTTTGCCATCTTTTGTGCCCATCAAAAAATAATCTAATAACATTGTTGAAGTAGAAAGAATTATAACATTGCGGTCAATCATTTTTGCTTTTTTGGCGGTCTTTTTACCCCAAATATCTCTAGCTGCGATAAACCATGGTGTTATGGTTCTGGCACCTGTGATAATCGCTTCAACAGGCTTACCCCCTGAAGCTGTGGGCTTGATTGGTGGACTTGGTGGTTTTGGAGCCGTGTGGTTTTTTGCTGCAAATAGTGCAATTTTGCCCAGTCTAGGCTCATTGAATTCACTCTTTCTGGGGTGTTTGCTCGCGTCTTGTGCGGCAGCCAGCTTTGCCTTGCAATTAGGATGGCTTGGGTTCTTGGCAGCAATATTAGTGGGCTTCGGATACGCGATTTCTGCACCAGCTGGAAGTATTATTCTAGCAGCAAACACTCCAAAAAAATTCTGGGGAACACTTTTTTCACTGCGTATGGCTGGAGTGCCTGCTGGAGGCGCTTTTGCTGGTCTGGTAGTGGCCACTATCGTTGCTCAATATGATTGGCGCATTTCGCTAGTGGCACTTGTTTTGCCAAGCTGTTTGAGCCTGATTTTTTTGAGGTCAATTGCAGATGAAATCTATGTGCCTAATCCAAGCGTCAAATTTTCTATTTTATCAATTTTCAACCCAAAATTATTTTTAACCCCGTTTCAGGTTCTAAAACGTATACCAAATTTGGCAACAATTACGTTTGTTAGTATTGGCTTTGCAGCTGTTCAGGGTTCGCTTTTCACATTTTTCACAACTTATTTGACGGATGCACTTGGCTTTAGTCTTGGTTTGGCGGGATCGTTGTATGCAGCTGTCCAATTATCAAGCTTTTTGGGGCGTATAATTGTGGGGTTTGCCGCTGATTTTATTGGATCAACTCGAGTTTTACTCGTTGCTCTCGGGGGTTGCTCGCCAGTTGGGCTTGTGATTTTGTATTCCTTACATGTCGATGATAGCCTTCTGGTTTTATTTGTTAAATGCTCATTAATTGGTTCAATGATTGCTAGCTGGAATGGTATATTCCTTGCTGAAGTCACGCGCGTTGCCGGTTCTGGAGATGTCGGTGAAAGCACGGCAGCATCTACATTTTTTACGTTCTTGAGTTATATGGTTGCTCCGTTGGTGTTTGGATTTGTGAGCTTTTATTTTAGTTATTATTATGCTTTTGCTCTTATGGGGTGTTTAGTAATTTTAAGTGCTTTATTTCTGCTTAAATCGATATTCGATAGTAGTAGAGAGAAAGAATAATGGAGGCCGAGGCATGAAAGCAGCAGTCTACAATAGCACTGGTCTAGCAAGAGAAGTGCTAAAGATAAAGGATGAGCCGAAGCCGATACCTCAGAAAAATGAGGTTCTTATTGCTTTGCGTGCTTCTGGGATAAACCCAGCAGATGTAAAACGGCGCGCCGGTTGGAATAATTCTAGAATGGCCCATCCTAAAATAATTCCTCACTGTGACGGTTCTGGTGAAGTGATTGCTGTCGGAGACAATGTAAAGGATCGAAAAGTAGGTGATAGGGTTTGGGTATGGAATGCACAAGGAGGATATGATGGGCCAGGGCGTGCTTTTGGAACGGCGGCGGAATACATATCTATAAATTCTAAGCAAACAGCAATGTTGCATAAAAATTTAAACTTCCTAGAGGGTGCTTGTTTGGGCGTGCCAGCCATGACAGCATATTACGCTGTCTTTGCCGATGGCCTCGTCAAAAACCAAACAATTCTGGTTCAGGGTGGTGGAGGTGTAGTTGCCCATTTTGCAATACAATTTGCGAAATATGGCTCAGCAAACGTCATCGCCACAACAGGCTCATCTCAAAGGTCAAGCCATGCTTTGGAAGCAGGTGCAGACAAAGTTTTAGATCGTCACGACCCAATGCTATCGGATTTGATTTTAGATGCAACTAGTGGGGAAGGGGTAGACAGAGTAATTGAATTAGAGTTTGGCGGAAATCTTCTTACTGATATCTCGGTTCTTAAAGCTGGTGGGGTTATAGCAGCATATTCTTCCACTCAGGTCCCAGAGCCTGCATTTCCTTATTATAAATTGGCAGCAAAAGGTGGGGCGATAAGGGTCATCCAAAGCTTTGGATTTTCGGACGAGATAAGAAGCAAGGCAATTGATACGGTAAATAAGCTTTGCTCAGACAATGAACTGATTGTATCGATTGGAAAGGTCTATCATTTAGACCAAATATCTGAGGCTCATGATGATGTTGAAGCGCAGACAACTATTGGGAATATCGTTTTGGAGATTTAAATGCTGAGGGTAGGTGTTTTATCATGTCAAGCTCGCTTAAAAAGTAGGAGTTCACCCCAACTTTTCATCAACGGCAGCCTCTGGTCAAGATAATTAGTGCGGTTGTAGGCTCTCTCAATACGAAGCCCCGTCTGATGAGATATAACCATTTCTGATTCCTCTCTGCTTACTTGCTGTGTTTCTGACATCCATGTCTTGAGTGACGTGCGAAAACCATAGGGCCTTGTCTTCAGCCCTCACTTTCTCATTATGGCTGCCATGCTATCAAGGCTGATGGTGGGCTGACTATTGTCAATTTTTTTGTTTTTATTTTCTCTTTCCGCCAAAGCAGGATAAAATCAGGCTTACTCTCGCTCGGCAAATTAGGTAACCCCTGTGGTTGTCCAAAAGATCAACACCGCGTTTGCTTTGTCATTCATGACTATGGTTTAGAAACTATAAACTCTGCCCACATCTCCATGTAGGGCCGCCTCTGCTCAAGATAGTCAGTTCGGTTATACG
>ERZ887849.2479-NODE-2479-length-15196-cov-8.020606_pt1 | contig 15196 bp, 15 predicted proteins | sample MGYA00521267_ERZ887849 | MGnify/ENA primary metagenome ERZ887849 (study PRJEB32303, sample SAMEA104408601) | aquatic metagenome | biome: Brackish water; feature: Pelagic; material: water | place: Baltic Sea | collected 2014-06-06T16:11:00 | depth 2,863 m ... | reverse complement strand
GATGGTGTGTTTTTGGACATTTCTAAAAAACGTATTCTATGGTGCTCATTTGCGTGATGAGATGGCATATCAGAACAGGATAAATGACTCATAACTGCTTTGATATCTAACGCTCCTGAATAAGAAGCAATTGTGCTATCTAGCCAAATTTCTAATTCTGCTGCAGAAATGCCAAGTCGGTTCATGCCAGTGTCAAGTTGAAGCCAGACAGGAAAAATTCGATTAATTTTTCGAGCATAATCACGAGCTGTTTCTATTTCTGAAACCTGCTTTAATGCAGGAATGATCTGATATTGATAATATGAATCAAGCTCATATGCTTGAAGCCCATCAAAACAAATGATTTCTGGTTTTGAATGATCTGTGTCTGTCGAGTCTAAAAAACGCCGCAATTGGATTGCTTCATCCATTGTAGCAACACAGAATATGTTGCATCCAGCATCAATCAGGCTTTGTGTTGTTGCAAACATTCCGTGTCCGTACGCATTTGCCTTTACAACACTTGCCGTTCTGCAATGTGGTGCTGATTTAGCATCAAGCCAACGCCAGTTGCGCTTTAACTGTTCTAAATCAATGTGAAAGGCTGATAGGTCAGAAGCCACAGATTTATCCTCCATATGAGTGGTATATGAATAACACAGTCATTTTAAACACAGTCATTTTAAAAAACAGTCATTTTAAAAAACAGTCGTTCTATACCTTGTAATTTTATACTAGCATAAAATGGGATGATATTTTTAAGATAGCTATCAAAAATTATCTGGAAGGTAGTCTGGTGATATAGGGTCTTGGAATTTTGTAAGGCGACTCTCAAAATGTACAGTGACTGTTCCTACTGGTCCGTGACGTTGCTTTGCAATTATAATTTCAGCAACACCAGCTGTTTTTTCTAATCTCTTTGTCCAATTATCATACCGCTCATTAAACTTCTCTGTTGTTTCGGTATCTTTTTGTTCTGGCTCGCCTTTGGATAAATAATATTCCTCACGATACACAAACATGACCAAATCCGAATCCTGTTCAATAGAGCCAGATTCGCGCAAATCAGCAAGATTGGGTCGTTTATCATCACGTTGTTCAACAGCCCGCGATAATTGTGACAATGCCAGAACTGGAATATCAAGCTCTTTTGCAAGTGCTTTTAGAGAACGCGTAATATTGGAAATTTCTTGGACTCGGTTTTCTGGTTTTAAGCCAATTTGCGCTTGCAAGAGCTGCAGATAATCAACCACGATAAGACCAAGACCAGAAGTCCTTTTCATGCGCCTTGCACGGCTTGCAAGCTGACTTATGGATAGGGCTGGCGTGTCATCAATGAAAAAGGGCGCCATATTAATTTCACGATTAGCATCAACCAGTTTGTTAAATTCATCTGTTTTTAACTTGCCACGTCTAATCTTTTCAGAATCAAGTTCCGAGCGCTCAGATAAAATTCTAAGACCTAGCTGCTCAGCTGACATCTCGAGTGAGAAAAAGGCAACTGGTGCAGCTACCTCATCTGTTCGTGTGGTTGTTGCTGCATGAAAAGCGATATTTGTTGCAAGCGCTGTCTTACCCATTCCAGGGCGACCTGCAAGAATAATAAGATCTGATTTATGCATTCCGCCCATTAAGTTATTTAGACCAGTAAGACCAGTGGATAAACCAGATAAATGACCATCAGAATTAGCTGCAATTTCGGCTTGTCGGATAGTTTCTGTTAACACCGAAACAAAAGGTCGAAGGCCTGTTTCAGCCATATCATTTTCAGCTAAATTAAATAAATATTGCTCTGCTGCTTCGATTTGGCGAAATGCAGAATTATCAATATCTGGCTGGCTAGCATCCTTAATAACCGTGTCAGAAATACGAATAAGCTCTCGTCTTAAATAGTTATTATGGATTAGCTGTGCATAATCAGGCGCATCAGAAATCGAAATGACGCCATCGATTAAATCACCTAGATAAGAATCAACATCTTCTTCAATTACAAATGTATCAGTGCTAAACATCGCTTTCAGCGTTACATGATTAGCAACCTGACCTCGCATAATTAATTTTGAGGCTGCTGCAAAAATTTTTCCATGTAAGGTATCAAAAAAATGCTCAGGTCGAAGTAAATCATTTGTCTTATCAAACACCTGATTATCATAAAGTAAGGCACCAAGATAGTTTTGCTCTGCCACTATATTATTAGGAAGTTCCCGAATAGCACCAGCACTGCCATCTGCTCTTGGAAATAACGCCACATTTTTTTCAGAAGAATTATCGCTCATTCAACCAATATAAAAGCTTTTATATCTAATTCCTAGCTGTGAATAATGTGGATAACTAGAATAAGTCAAAAAAAACCAGCCTATAATAAGGCTGGCATTATTAAAGTATCTAACAAGAAAGGTTTTTTATCACAGGGTTTTTAGCCTGAATTTTTATTCTGTATCCTGTGTGTCATCTAAAATAGAATCGTCTGCAATAGAGTCATCTGCATCTGATGTTTCCGTGTTTTCTTCATGTAATTGAACAGCTGGCGTTTCAACATTATCATCTTCATCAAGATTAGAAATAACGGCCTTACCAGATTGTAATTGTGTTTTTGCTTCTTCAAGAGAACGCGCAATATTCACAATGATTTGCTTGGTTACTTCTCCATGAAGTGTCAATCGTATTGAAAAAAGCCCAAGTGTTTTGATAGCAGAATCCATAACCACGTTTTTCTTATCTACATCGAAACCAGCCTGTTTAACTGCTTCTGCTATGTCACGAGATGTTACAGAACCGTATAATTGGCCCATTTCTGAAGCAGCGCGGACAAGATTAACAGTCAGATCACCAATTGAATCTGATAAAATTTCAGCTTGCTTTCTGTCATCAGCATTGCGTGCTTCAATAGCGGAGCGCTCTGCTTCAAATTTAACTAAATTTTGTTTATTGGCACGTAATGCTTTGCCACGTGGAAGTAAAAAATTGCGGGCATATCCTGGTTTAACATTTACAACATCACCAATTTTGCCAAGTTTTTCAACTCGTTCTAAAAGTACGATTTCCATTATTTAATCTCCCTTTAAACAGATGCGTAAGGCATTAAAGCTAAAAAGCGTGCCCGTTTAATGGCGGTTGATAATGCACGTTGTTTTTTGGCAGAAACAGCGGAGATTCGTGAGGGTACAATTTTACCACGTTCAGATGTGAATCTTGTAAGAAGTTTTACATCCTTATAATCTATTTTTGGCGAATTTGGACCTGAGAACGGACAAGATTTACGTCGTCTATTTTGCGGGCGGCGTACAGCTTCTCTTGTGATTTCTAATTGTGTCATAATCAAGCTCCTGTTTCTGCTGTCGCATCATGCGATTCTGAGTTGTGAGGTGTATCACGGCGCTCGCCTCTGTCAGAGCGTGGGCGCTCAGAGCGTTCTGGCTTTACCTGCATCATTATAGAAGGACCTTCTTCTACTTCTTCGATTGATATTGTCATAAAACGAAGAATATCTTCGTTTAATCCCATGATACGTTCGAATTCATTAAGTGTTGTAGGTTCTGTTTCGATATTAAGAAGAATATAATGTCCCTTGCGGTTCTTTTTGATGCGATATGCAAGAGAGCGAAGTCCCCAATATTCACGCTTTTTAATAGAACCACCATCATTTTCAATGATAGCGCAAAATTCATTCACTAATTCTTCGACATGTGTCTGTGACACATCTTGGCGCGCGATAATCACGCATTCATATAGCCTCATAATGCTCTCCTCATGGCTAATCGTCTCCCAGTTAAGGGAAAACAAGCCAGCACCGCTGCTGGCAAGGGAGTCTGATTCTATGTGGATTTACACATAGATCACACGGTAATCTCACGGTATTGGACGGAACAATGCAACAAGTAGGAGCAATTTGCAAGATGCTTAGCAAAAAAAGGCTCTTCACCGTAAAAGGCAAATGAGGTACATAAAATATTTAGAATAGAAGTGGGATTTTAAAAAATAATATTTCAGGCAGTAAAAAACTATAAGTTAGGATTAAAATAATGAACGTACCTGTTGCATTTTTATTTCCAGGTCAAGGCTCACAAATGGTGGGAATGGGCGTTGCATTAGCAGAAGAGTCACTTTCAGCAAAACGAGTATTTGAGCAGGTTAATGATGCAATTGGAGAAGATCTGTTTGCCATTATGAAAGATGGACCTTCTGAAGTGCTGCAGTTAACAAGAAATGCGCAGCCTGCAATTTTTGCAAGCTCACTCGCTGTTGTAAAAGCTATTGAAGAGAGATTTGGGTCTATCGAAAATCATACTTCGTTTGTAGCTGGTCATTCTCTGGGGGAATATTCTGCACTTGCTGCTGCTAATTCATTAGATATTTCGGCTGCTGCAATGTTGCTTCGTATCAGAGGCGATGCCATGCAATCAGCAACCCCAATAGGAACAGGCGCTATGGCAGCTATTCTTGGCGCAGATATTAATCAGATAGATAGATTAATTGAGAATTTTTATGCTGAAAATAATGAAAATCTTGAACAGATTGTGCAGATTGCAAATGATAATGCGCCAGGTCAAATCGTTGTTAGTGGTCATAAGCAGGCAGTTGAGAAATTGTGCGACATGGCAAAACAGGCAGGAATCAAACGCAGCTTGATGTTGCCAGTTAGTGCCCCATTTCACTGTGATTTAATGGCGCCAGCGTGTGATGTAATGTCTGAGCATCTGGCTAATAGTGAATTTAGACAACCAGAAATCACACTTATGTGTAATGTAACAGCGGCAGCTGAAGCGGATATATATCAGCTTAGGGTGAATCTTGTGAACCAAGTCACCGCAAAAGTGAGATGGCGTGAGACTTTGCTAAATTTATCATCTCAGGGTGTAACCCAATTCGTAGAAATTGGAACAGGTAAAATATTATCAGGTCTTGTTAAACGAACAGTTAGTGATGCAGAAATAATCTCACTGCAATCATTTCAGGATATCACAGATTATTTCTCATAACATAAATTTAAACGAGCCAGTCAAGGAGCATGTTGGCGATTCAAAATAACAGCGCATGTTCTCAAAAACTAGGCAAAGAATAACAATTATAAGGAATCTAAATATGTTTAAATTGGATGGAAAAACAGCACTTGTTACAGGTGCAAGCGGCGGCATTGGAGAAGCAACAGCAAGACATTTACATGCACAAGGAGCCCATGTTGTTCTGCATGGCACGCGCCTAGAAAAACTTTCTGCCTTGGCAGACCAATTAGGAGAGAGAAGTTCATTTGTTGCAGCTGATCTGTCTGATATTAATGCTGTTGAAAATATTATTCCGAATGCCTCAGAGGTAGCTGGTAGATCAATTGATATTTTGGTTAACAATGCGGGTTTTGCTAAAGATGGGTTGCTAATGCGTATGAAAAATCAAGATTGGCAATCTGTGTTAGATGTGAATCTAACTGCTAATATGGTATTATGTAGATCTGCTATGCGTTCAATGATGAAATCAAAATGGGGACGTATTATTTCGATTTCTTCTATAGTAGGGGTTATCGGAAATCCTGGGCAAACAAATTATGCTGCTTCAAAAGCTGGGGTAATTGGCTTTAGTAAATCACTTGCACAAGAAGTTGCAAGTAGGGGAATAACTGTTAATATCGTTGCCCCAGGGTTTATTGAAACACCTATGACAGATTCCTTAGATGAAAAACAAAAAAATAATTTACTCAGCCAAGTGCCTGTTGGAAGATTGGGAAGTGCCGATGAAGTTGCTTCTGCAGTACTGTTTCTTGCTAGTAATGAAGCAAGCTATTTGACAGGAGCAACTTTGCACGTGAATGGCGGGATGGTAATGCTATAATTGATGATTTAGGGGTATATTAATTCAGACACTAGCCTGTTGCAAAAAACTGTGCTAAACCCACGCAAATTATGAACGATTATGCCTTGTGAGGGCACTTAGATAGGGGATTATAATGAGTGATATTTCTGATCGCGTAAAAGCTATAGTAGTAGAGCATCTTGGTGTAGAAGCATCAAAAGTGGTTGATAGTGCCTCTTTTATTGATGATTTAGGAGCTGATAGTCTAGATACTGTTGAATTGGTTATGGCATTTGAAGAAGAATTCAGTGTAGAAATTCCAGATGATGCAGCCGAAAAAATTCAGACTGTCAAAGATGCAGTGGATTTTCTTGAGAGTGCTGCTTAATAAGCTTTGCGAAAAATTAGCCTGCATATTTGCTTTTTTTGAGATTGTAGGCTAATAATTCGAGGGGTTTGGTAAAATGCGTCGTGTAGTCATAACTGGTATTGGTATGGTCACCCCCTTAGGTCAAGGGGTTGGTGTCAATTGGCAAAACCTATTGGCTGGGAAATCTGGAATATCAAAAATTGAGTCATTTGATGTCTCAGATATTTCATGCCAAATTGCCGGCACAGTTCCTAGTAAAGATAAACCCAATGGTCTTGATATGGACGCGTTCATCGAGCCTAAAGAACAGCGTAAAATTGATAGGTTTATTCAACTTGGTATTATTGCCGCTATTGAAGCTGTTCAAGATTCAAATTGGGTAGCAAAAACGGTTGACCAACAAGAGCGAACTGGGGTGATGATCGGCTCTGGCATTGGTGGATTGCAAACAATCGTTGAAACTGCTGAATTAATGAATGCGCGTGGTCCACGCAAAATTAGCCCATTTTTTATTCCGGCTGCTTTGATTAATCTGATTTCTGGTCATGTTTCAATTAAATATGGCTTTAAAGGGCCAAATCATTCCGTTGTTACTGCCTGTTCTACAGGAGCTCATGCGATAGGGGATGCTGCACGAATGATATCAATTGATGATGCGGATATCATGGTAGCAGGTGGCGCAGAAGCAGCTGTGTGTCGCCTTGGAATGGCAGGGTTTGCAGCAGCTAGGGCATTGTCTGGTAAATATAATGAAACACCTGAAATCGCTTCACGTCCGTGGGATACTGGACGCGATGGTTTCGTCATGGGCGAAGGGGCAGGTGTCGTTGTCTTAGAAGAATATGAACATGCAATAGCCAGAGGTGCGCATATTTATGGTGAAATAAAAGGCTATGGTCTTTCAGGTGATGCACATCATATTACAGCGCCAGCATCTGACGGTGATGGCGGCTTCAGAGCAATGAGAAATGCATTAAATCGTGCCAAGTTAATGCCAAGTCAAATTGATTACATTAATGCGCATGGTACTTCGACCCCGCTTGGGGATTTAATTGAGGCTGGCGCAGTAATGCGTTTGTTTGAGGCGTGTAGAGATACGCTTTCAATGTCATCTACAAAAAGTGCGACTGGTCATCTATTAGGTGCTGCTGGCGCAATAGAAGCAATTTATTCTCTGCTTGCGGTAAGAGATAATATGTTGCCTCCTACACTAAATCTGAATGATAAAGAAGATGCGCTCGGTGAATTAGATTTAGTTCCATTGAAATCACGCTCTAAAACCATCCGCAATGTGATGTCAAATTCGTTTGGTTTTGGCGGAACTAATGCCTCATTGATAATTGGTGAGGTTGATTAGGGTGATGTTACAAGCCTTCAGGCTGTTTATACGTGTTACTCTTATCGTTTTTATACTATCTGCAGGTATTGCAATATCTGGTTATGTTCTCATTAACTTTGCTACTAGTTCAAAAGGACAGAACGCAACAGCAGAGATTATTTTGGTTAGTCCAGGCGATGGTGACAATACTATAAGCTGGGAATTATACCGGAAAAAAATTATATCAAATCGGTATTATTACTTTATCGCAAAATATACGTCTATTAAATCTTTTGTTCCAAAAGTGGGAGAATATGAAATTCCTGCTCACGCTACACTTAGACACGCAATGGATATTATGCATGCTGGGGTGTCTTTGCAGCGCAAAGTAACATTTCCAGAGGGGTTAACCTCAAAAGAAATAATATCTATCTTGAATAATGCTCCTTTTATGACAGAACAAATTATATTTATTCCTGAAGAAGGTAGATTGTTCCCAGACACATATTTTTATACCTATGGGATGTCTCGCCATGATATTCTTAATATAGTAAGTCAAAAGTCTGAAATAACAATCGCAGAATTATGGGCAGATAGGCAGAAAAATCTTCCCATAAAAACACCAAGAGAGGCAATTATTCTTGCTTCAATTGTTGAGCAAGAAACAGGGCAACCAGATGAGCGGGCTCTTGTTGCTTCTGTGTTTTTAAATCGATTGCGTTTAAATATGCCTCTCCAATCCGACCCTACTGTTATTTATGGACTAAAAAAGAAAGGTGTGCCGCCAAAGCGTCTTTTGAAAAAGCATTTAAAGCAACAGCATGAATGGAATACATATATGCTGAGGGGCTTACCTAAAACAGCTATTTCTAACCCTGGAATGGCTTCAATAGAAGCTGTGTTAAATCCAGCAACAAGTAATTATTTATATTTTGTTGCAGATGGTAAGGGAGGGCATTATTTTGCAAAAACACTGGACGAACATAATAATAATGTCAGACGATATAGACAATTTATAGCAGACAATAATTAGCAGGAGCCTATTTTAACATGACATTTCCTATTACTAGGCGCGGATTAATGCTGGTATTATCTTCCCCTTCTGGCGCTGGGAAAACCAGCATTTGCAAAAGACTATTAGAACAGGATGCTGAACTTACACTTTCTATTTCAGCAACAACCCGCAAAAGACGTCCTGGTGAAGTTGAAGGTCAAGATTATCAATTTATGTCAACAGCAGAATTTGAAACTAAGATAAATCGGTCTGAATTTCTTGAATATGCGCAGGTGTTTGGTAATTATTATGGTACGCCCTCAAATTTGGTTGAACATAGCCTAAAATCTGGAAGAGATGTTTTATTTGATATTGATTGGCAAGGCACACAGCAGTTAAAAGCTAAAGCAAGAGAAGACCTTGTTTCTATATTTATTTTGCCTCCATCAATTAAGGAACTTGAAAAGAGACTTTTTAAACGCGCTCAGGACTCAGCTGAGGTAGTTGCAGATAGAATGTCAAAATCAGCTAATGAAATGAGCCATTATCCAGAATATGATTATGTAATTATCAACCATGATCTAAAGACGTCGGTTCAACAGATACAATCAATATGCCTTGCGGAAAGACTGCGTAGAGAAAGACAAATCGGGCTAGTAGACTTTATACAACAGCTTCGCTCACAGCTTTAATATAGAATGAAATGCCCGTCATAATACGAACCTATCAAATCCAGACAGAATAATTATAATTACAGTTGTGATGATAGATGGTTTGCAAGTTTGCAAAAAGCCTGTGTTGATAATTCCTGTGGTCTGATCTGAGGGTCAATTCCAAGCGCAGAAATCATTTTTTCACCGCCAAGATGTTTGAAGCTTGCACGGAGCATTTTTCGGCGTTGATTGAATGCTATTTGTGTAACTTTTTCTAAATCCGAAAATCTACATTCATAAACAGGGCTCTGTCTTGGTATAAGTTGAATAACAGCAGAAGTTATTTTTGGTGGCGGAGTAAAAGCAGAGGCTGGAACTTCAAATAAAATATGTGTTTCTGCAAGCCAATTGCAGATAACAGATAGCCTGCCAAAGTTACTATCTCCTGGTTTTGCACTAATGCGCTCAGCAACTTCTTTTTGAAACATTAAGGTCATTTTTTGAAATGAGGATGCATGCATTAGCCATTGGATTAACAAGGGGGTTGCTATATTATACGGTAAGTTAGCTATGATTTGCCTTGGTTGTTCTCCATATTCCCAAATCGGTAGGGTAAGGGCGTCTGCTTCTAATAGCGATAATCTGTGTCCAGCTGCTTGCTTAAGAGGCTCTAAATAAGCAACGGCGCGTTGGTCTTTTTCGATGGCAATTACCTGGGGTGCGCCAGCAAGGAGGATAGAGCGGGTAAGCCCTCCTGGGCCTGGTCCAACTTCTATTACACTTCCGTTAAATGGCGCTGCTGATAGTGCGATCTTATCTGTATAATAGCTATCAAGAAGAAAATTTTGTCCTAATGATTTTTTGGCTTTTAAATCTAATTTGGACAGGCTTTCCCTAAGAGAGGGAAGTTGGTTAATGGGGTCAATTATCATCTTATAGATCTGCTATTGATTTGCGTATATTTACCCCGAGTTTGACTGAGATTTTCTGCGTATGAAATAGCGGCTAATAAGCTATCACACTTAGCGATATTTTTACCAGCAATATTATAAGCAGTTCCATGGTCAGGAGATGTACGGATAAAATCAAGCCCAAGTGTAATGTTAACAGTATTATTAAAATCAAGTGTTTTTACTACCGGAAGAACCTGGTCATGATACATACCAATAACAAGATCATAATTATCACGTGCTTCCTGATGAAAAAGAGTGTCTGCTGGCAGCGGGCCATCAATGTGAATATCCTCAGATAAAAGCTGCGATATAACAGGTGAAATCATATCAATTTCTTCACTTCCAAGAGCGCCTTGCTCACCTGCATGAGGGTTTAGTCCACATACCGCAATCCTAGGATTTGGAATGCCAAAGTCAGTTATCAAATCCTGTCTTGCTATTACTATCGTCTTATATAGCAAATCATAGGTTAGAATTGAGGGAATTTCTGATACAGGATTATGAATAGTTGTTGGTATAACTCTTAAAAATTTATTGGCTAGCATCATAACAGGCTGCGTACGTATGCTTGATAAGGTTGCAAGAAACTCTGTATGACCTGGAAATTTAAAACCAGCTTGATACAAAATAAACTTGTTAATTGGGTTAGTTACTAAAGCACTTGCATTTCCTGATCTTATCTCGGAAACAGCAGATTTAATAGCATCAATGATCGCTAAGCTGTTTTCTTTAATTGGTTTGCCAGGAATTATTTCGGCTGGCCAATTATGCTCAAGAATAGTTAAGCTGCCTGGTTCTATTACCGTCCCTTTTTGCCAGACATGGATTGGGATGTTTATACCAAATTTTTTTGCTGCATCAGCCATGTGTGCAGGGTCAGCTATTGCCACAAAAGCTATAGGGGAGGTAAGTGCTGCTTTTAGCGTGATTTCTGCACCTATTCCAGCTGGGTCTCCTGGGGTTACAATTACTGGTTTGCTTGTAGAAGAGATATCACTCATTACATTTTTATTTCAATACTTGCGGCTCTTCTTAGCCGCATTAGATATCGCATGCTTAACACTGAATATAACTTATTAAACTCTACTTCATTAAGCTGTTCTATGGTTGGAATATCTGGTTCTTGTTTAGAGCGACTACATACCATAAATATAGCTAATTCATTCTCATTTGTTTGAATGACTTCACTTGGTGTATCAATATCAAGTTTTAAGATCATCTCTTGAAATGATGTTTCAAGATTTTCTATTTTTACATTATTAATCTGGCTTAGAACATCGCTACCTAGGGACTCATGGTATGTTTTTAAGTCTGAACAAGAAGTTATATTTTTAGTATCAGTTTCTAATTGGGAGATTTTTTGATTTTTTTCATCTTCAGAGACATTCTCTGCTATCATTAATACGGCACGCCCGATAGAAATGACATCAAGAGATGGATCGTTAAATCCTAATTTGCGATACCCATCTATTTTAAAAATATAGATTAGCTCACCTGACTGGATAGAAAAAAATTGTTCACCCTCAAGTCTCGCATTATCCATAGAATTTTGAATATCAGCGGGAAGTTTTTTTGCTTGCACCCATCCAACTTTACCCCCATTTTTAGCACTTCCAGACATAGAATATTGTGCGGCAATAGCATTAAATTCTGCGCCTTTTGCGATGGCATTTAACAGCTGTTCAGAAAGTGTGCGTGTTTGCTCTAAAGGTCTTGAAGGTATAGGCATCAATACGATTTCAGAAATATTATATTGAGGAGCAGATAAATCATTCAATAATCGCTGCTGTTCAGCTTCAGCAAGAGACTGTATTTGAGAGAATTGACGCCGAAATTTATTCGTTAATACGCCTGTCCATACAATATCTGCTTTTATTTGGTCAATTGCCGTTGAAACTGGAATGCCAGCAGCCTGCAAACGCTCTGATGCTGTTAGATTTTGAAGGCTATATGCATTTTCGAAAAAAGAACGAGCAGAAGCAGTAGCCTCTGTAAATGAATTAGGATTGATTGCCTGTGCAGCCTGAATTTTAAGTGTCTCGTCTATGAGCATTTCCAGCGCAGCTGAACGGTATTGTTCAAGATCTTCTGTCGCTGCACTCTTGTTGGTAGATAGCAACAATAATTGAACTTTATTTTCTAAGTCTATTGAGGATATGGCTGTACCATCAACTATCGCAACAACAGACGCTTTGACCTGTGCGTATGCAAAGTTCAGAGGTAAGAAAATTATGTGTATTAAGACTAGGCTAAAAACAAGGCTGAAAACAGGGTTAAAAACAGGGCTGCAAGTAACAGACTTGTTTTGCTTGGTGTTTGAAAAATTATGAAATAGGCGGTGTGTATTCATTTGAGGGGTCTTCATCAATATTCATCTCCACGAGCAAGAAGAAAGCCGCTGATTGTAAAAATTAAAATAGCTGGCAGCCAACCTGCAACAAAATCAGGTAATCTTGCATTATGACCTAGAAGAAAAATTAAATCAGAAACAAAATAATATAAGAAGCCTGCACATAACCCTAAAATAATAATTCTTACTCTTTTTTGTCTGGCAAATGATAATAATGTGCAACTAGCGGCTAGTAAAGCAAGACCAATAAGCTGGATTGGTAAAGCAAGTGTTTTATAAAACTGAACACGCAATATTTCAACAGGTATTCCAGCTGTTTGCAAAGTATCTATGTAATCTGATAATTCATAAAAGCTGATGGTTCGCAGAGGTCTTCCCGCATTTAACATTATAGATCTATCCAATGTCGATTGAGGTTGGAAACCTCTTAATGATTTAATTTCACCATTCAGCTCAATGCGTTTGGGTTCTTTAAATGTCCAGAAGCCCTTATCGAGTTGCATAGAATTTGCTTTCACCATCCATTTCAAACTGCCAGTTTCGTTTAGAATATATAAAACTGGCTCAAAAATAATCGCTTGTTCTGTGTTTACGCTAGAGCCGTTAATAATCACATTATCATCAAAAAAGGTATCACGAAGCCAAATGCCAGAAGAAGATATTGAAACAAGGCTCTTCGGTGTATTCTTAAAAATCGAATTCATTTGTGTATCATGCTGTTGGCTAATTACGGCAGAAATTGGATTAAAAATTAAAATGTGGAAAAGACCAAGTGAACCTGCCACTAAGATAATCGGAAATAAGGTTTGCCATATATTTTGACCAAAGCTTCTAATAGCTACAAATTGGTGGGATTTTGACCAGAAATAAAAGCAAGTCATAGAACCAAATAATAGCCCAAACGGAAGAATTTCATCAAATATAGTTGGGAGATTCATCATGCCTAAGGTTAAAATTGTAATGTTGGATATATCCAAATCATATTTTGACGCGCGCTGGTACAATTCTATGAAATCAATCAAAGCAACAAAACATAATAACGTAAATAGCGCTCCCATAATCCAAGCAAAGTAATTTCGTGCAAGGTAGACTGTGAGAGTTATGGATGGAAACCAATTCACTTATGCATCTCCGCTAATTGAAAAGATAATAACCTGTCTTTCTGGCTGCTGCTATAAATAATGATAATGCCAATAACGGCAGGAATGATAAGAACAAGATACATTATTGGCCAGAGAAATGGATAATTTATGACAACTGATTTACTCATAATATAGGCTATTTGAACAGCTAATCCAAACAAGCCTGCTAGCGTTAGCCGTTTGGCAAGACTGACCTGTTTTGAAAGGCGATAAAAAAACATAGATACCGCTGTAATGGCAAGGGTGATTACAATTAAAGGAGACGTTAAGCGGTAATGTCCCTCAGCAAATCGCTGTCGCCAGAATCTCTCACTCTTTGCAAGATCGCGATTAAATAAATTTCTAACAGATTCCTCATTCGCATCTAACAAACGATTTGATGCAGTTTGCTCTTGGTTCTCTCGGCTAATATTAAGAGTGTAGCTATCAAAAGATAGGGTGTTACTTGTTTGAGATTCAAAATCTTTTTCATTGCTTGTTTCTGTTCGCTGACCATTATTTAACACAACGATAGGAAGATTATCTGCAATTGTGAATTTACCAGTCTCAGCTGTGAATGTTACATTGGTTTTTGGGGTGCGTTTGTCTTGAATAAATACATTCCCTACCGCGTTAGCAGATAGTTTTTTGCCAAAGAAAATAGTTAAATCCTTATCAATATCGATAAATATATTTTCTTGTATTAATAATTTGGGAATAGTATTTCGCACTTCCTCTTGGATTGTTTTAAACCCTGAAAAGAAAAGCGGTAATAAAACCAAAGAGTTAAAAAATAATAGGGCTGACAGCAATACACTAAAAAAAATAGGAGCGATTGAAAGTTGCATTGGGCTTAATCCTACCGCATGCATTACCACAATTTCTCTGTCTGATAAAAATCGATTTAATGTCCATAAAATAGCAATGAAAGCTGATAATGGTACAGTGATAATCAGCCAAAGCGGGGCAGCTAGTGCTGAATAAAGTAGAAAATCCCGCAATGATGCCCCTTGTGCTATCACAATATCCAAAATCCGAAGAGATTGGTTTAACCAAATCACAGCCATCAAACAGCCTAGAATAATGAACCAAATGCCCATTATGTGACTAAATAAATATTTATTAAGTTGGTTGTTCATTAAATTACCAAACACTATATTGTAAGGGATATTATAAACACATTCAATTTGAATGCCCATAAAGAAATTTTATAAGGATAATAACTTCAATACTATTTTTAAAGTGATTTATCTTATGAATAATAACATCTATCCTTAGGAATATAAAATAGTTACTTTTTTAGACACTTACGCACCGTTTTTTTAATAGGAAATATAATGAGTTTTCAATTTACAGCTACCTTTGCAGCAACGCCCTCGCAATCAACACATCTTTTTTACGTTAATTCAGAGTTGGAATTTAGCCAAACCATAGATAAGGATTTTTCTGACTCACTATCCAATTTAATGAAGCGGGCTTCTTTTGAAGCAAAGAATGGAAATTTTATTTCATTATTTCCAGCGCAAGGTGACGTTTTGATTGGCGGCGTTGGGTCAGCCCTAGACACTAGTTCAGATGCCGAAATATGGGGTGACTCACTCTATAAGGCAATGAAAAAGAAACCTTTTCATAATGTATGTTTTTCACCTGATTCCCTAAGTAATGAGATGATAG
>ERZ887849.2476-NODE-2476-length-15217-cov-5.147540_pt1 | contig 15217 bp, 11 predicted proteins | sample MGYA00521267_ERZ887849 | MGnify/ENA primary metagenome ERZ887849 (study PRJEB32303, sample SAMEA104408601) | aquatic metagenome | biome: Brackish water; feature: Pelagic; material: water | place: Baltic Sea | collected 2014-06-06T16:11:00 | depth 2,863 m ... | reverse complement strand
GCGCCCGCGAAGGCCTCCCCGGGGCTGGTGGTGGGCTTGGTGCTGCTGGGCCTCATCATTGTGGGGGGCAGTGTGGGACTGGGCTTGTGGCTGCGGGGCGCCCCGGCGTCGACCCCTGCGGCACCGGCCCTGACCGCTGCGCCGGCTGAAGGGGTGCCGTCGGCACCGGTGAGCCCTGAACCGGTCGAGGTGGTCCCAGCCGAGGCTGTTCCCGTCGAGGCTGCTCCCGTTGAGGCGGCCCCCGAGACCGCCGCCGCGCCGAAGTCCGCCGCTTCGAAGACCGCGTCGTCCAAGACACCCTCGGCGCCGCCCAAGACGAGCGCCCCGTCGGTGTCTGAAGCGTCACCAACACAACGTCTTCGTGCCGTCAAGTTCGCCGCCAGCGGGGTGGACCACGTCGATGCCCGCTGCGGGGATGTCTCGGGCAGCGGCGCGTCTTCGGCGTTGGTGCGTGACCTGCCCAAGGGGCCGTGCACCATCACGGTCCAACACGGCGGCGCGGTGTTGACCACGACGGTGCAAGTCGATGTGCCCCGTGGGTACCAGTGTGCTGTGTCCGAAGGAGCCTTGGGATGTCGTTGATCGTGCTGTGGATGACCCTGGCATCGGCCCAAGCGGGCACGGCGGTGTGGCTGGGGGGAAGTCCCGATCCGAGCCTCACGCCAGGCGACAGCCCCAAGACCGCGGTGCAAGTGGCGGCGGCGCCCGTCTTTGGGGACGCGGATGCGGCGGCGGTGGAGAACCTCGCGGCAGAGCTGTCGGCCTGTCGGCCCTTGCTGGACGAGTTCGACGGAGAGCTGGCGATCCGCCAGCGGCTGAGCCGGGCCCTCGACGCCGTCGAGATGGTGCGAGCCGACGACGTGGACGTGGTCTGGCAAGCTCTGTTGCTCGAAGGGCTCGCGGTCCATCGCTACTTCCCGGACGTGGGGGTGCCTGAAGCGGCCCGCGCCGGTGCGGTGCGAATGGTGGCCGGAAGGGCCGAGAACCAGCCGTGGCTCGATGCCATCGCGCTGCGTCCCGACCGCATCTTGTCCGATCTGGACATGCCGGACGAAGCGAGCCGACTGGCCTTTCAAGAGCTGCGGGCCCGGGTGTTTTTGCTGGCGCCGGTGTCGGTGAGGGTGACCCATCTGCCTGACGGTGCCGCGTTGGTCGTCGATGGCAGCCCCGCAACCGGGGACCGGGCGCGGATGCTCCCGGGACTGCATCGCATCACGGTGGAAGTCGACGGCCGGGTGCACATGCGCGAGACGCGGGTGCTGGCACCGGGTGCGGCGGAGGACCTGGCCTACCGGGCGGTGGGGCGGGAGCTGCTGGACCTCGCCGAGGCGCTGGCGGCGGCAGACACCTCACTGGCGTTGCCGGCGGCCGTGGTGACCACGCTGAACACGCTCGAAGGGCCCGTCTCGCTGGTGGTCGAGGGCAAGCGGGGCCCCCGTCGCTTTGTGGTGGAGGGGGGCGTGGCCACCGAAGCGAAGGTGGAGCGTGCGCGGGAGTCCTCGGACGGCCCGGCGCTGGTGGTGTCGGGGGGCCTCGGCTGGGTCTACGACGGCGACTACTTGCTCCAGAACGCGGCTGCGGGGGCACCCGAGACCGCCGCCACGGTCAATGCAGCATCCGGCGTGGTGGGCGTTGGCGGTGAGGTGCCGCTGGGCCCGGTGGTGGTCGGCGCTGGTGCCGACGTGGTGGCGCCCTTCGGCGACTGGCACACGCTGCCCTCGGGTGACCAAGAACATCGACTGCGACTGCATCCTCACGCAGCGGTGGGCTGGGGACCCCTGCGGGCGACGGTGGGCTGGTGGAGCCCCTGGCATGTCGCCGCTGGACTGCGGGGGACCGTTCCCCTGGGCGGCGGCTTTGGGCTGACCGGCGCCTATGTGCACGGCTTCGGCATCGCGCGCACCCACGACACCGGCGAGACCTTCACGCCGGCCGCGAGCCGAGTGGGCTGGGTCGGGGCCACGTGGCGATGGGGTGGCCAGGGCTGAGTCTCCCTCGGGTCAGGCCATGACGCCGAACAACAGCAACACCACAGGCTGCAGCCCGATGACGGCCACGCCGGTGAGGAACCACCGCAGGGTCTGACCAGCGGGACGGCTCTCGGCTGGGTTCGACTTGCGGAGGTCAACGCCCTCCGTGCTCAGCACCATCTTGCCGGCGGGGGTGCGGGTCCACCAGACCACGGCGGTGGCCATCAGCGGCACCAGCGGAAAGCCCAGCAGGCTGCACGGTGCCATCAGCCAGACCAGCACCTTTGCAGAGGGGTGCAGCCGCCAGAGGGAGAGCCCGCCCACGGCGATGATGAACGCGCCGAGGGCAAACGGGATCAGTCCGACCAAGGCGCGGCCGCCTTCCATGGGGGCCAGCGTCTGGGCGGGCACCATCACCAGCACGAGGGAGCCGCTGATGCCACCTCCGACGAGGGCGCTGGCCAGACCGAGCCCGGACAACCGGGCGGCCATGGTCTGGCGCTCCAGGCTCTCGGTCGCACTGTCCATCTCGATCTTCGCCAGGGGAGGGGCATAGGGGTTGTTGTCGGGAATGTCGTGTTCCAGGGTGTTCTTGGGCTGGTGGTGACTCAGGGCACACGCTGCGGCGGGGGCCCGTCTATCGCCGTGACGCCCGTCTTGGGTTCCGGGCAGGCGACCGTCCAGCACCCTCCCGAGATGACGGGGGGGAAGACCCACCTGCTACGCTGCGGGTGGAGGCCCGATGACCGACCCCGCTGCGCCGTCCTTCGACCCGGCACTGCTCCAGCTCACCGACACCCTGTGCCGAGTTCCGAGCTGGTGGCGGCCGGCTGCCGTGGGACGAGCGGTGCCCGAGCACAATGAGATGGCCTTGGCCGAGGCCATTGTCGTCGAGCTCCGCAAGTGTGCTTGGCTCGAGGTGCAGCTGATCGAGGTGGCCCCCGGGCGCCCCAATGTGGTGGCCTTTGACGGGGACCCGGCCCAGACCGAGCTCTTGGTGGCGGGGCACTTGGACACCGTGCCGCCCAGCGGGGGCTGGACCGTGGGTGAGAACACCGTGGCGAACGGTCGATACCACGCGCTGGGGGCCGCCGACACCAAGGGGGCCATCGCTGCTGGACTCGACGCCATCCGCCGCGCGGGCCCCACCCAGGGGGCGGGCTACCTCTTCTATTGTGACGAGGAGTACCAGTTTCTCGGCATGAAGCACTTTGTGTCGGCCCTCGACATGGTGCGTCCCCAGGCGACCCTGTCGCTGTGCGGTGCGCCGGCCCAGATCATGAGCGGCTGCCGGGGCCTGCTGGAAGTGTCCATCAGCCTCCTCGGCCATGGGGGCCACGCGTCTCGGCCCCACTCGGGCCGCAGCGCCACCCATGCCTTGCACACCGTCTTGGGGGAGGTTGCGCGGTGGGTCGCCCACCAAGATCGGCCGTACCGGACCGTTCTCAACGTGGCTGCCCTCAAGGCGGGGTCGCTGCCCGCAGGGGACGTGCTCACCGGTGAGCCCCCTCGGCTTGAGGCCATCCCCAACCGCATCCCCGACGCCGCGTGGGCGCTGCTGGAGCTGCGGACCGGGTCGGCGGTGGTGACGAGTGCGGCCCTGCGCGGGGTCATCGAGGGTGCAGTCACCCGCCTCAATGCCGAGGGTGGGCTGCCCATCACCCTCACGGCCTACGACGTCCACCTGGAGATGCCCGGCTACGCATCCGACGCCGCCGCACTCCAGCGCTTGACCGCCCCCTTTGCGGGGCTGCACCAGGGTCGCTGCGCGTCACCTTCCCAGACCGGCTACCTCGACATCGCCCTCATCAGCGGCCGAGACGGCACCCCGGCGCTGTGCATGGGGCCCGACAAAGGCGGCGCCCACGGCGCGGACGAGTGGGTGGACCTGCACAGCCTCACCCAGTACCGCGACGGCTTGATCGACCTGATCCGCCAGCAAGCCCGGTAGGGTCGGGGATCAGTCGGGGCGGATGACGTCGGTGCCCACGAAGGCCCGCAGCATCTCGGGAACGACGATGGAGCCGTCCTCTTGCTGGTGGTTCTCCATCAGCGCGATCATCACCCGGGGCAAGCCCAGGCCGCTGCCGTTCAGCGTGTGCACGAAGGCCGGCTTGCGGGTCTCGGCGTCGCGGTAGCGCAGGTTGCTGCGCCGGGCCTGGAAGTCGCCGCAGTTGCTGACACTGCTGATCTCCAGCCATTCTTGGCACCCCGGTGCCCACGCCTCAAAGTCGTAGGTGATCTGGCTGCCGAAGCCCAGGTCCGCCGTGCAGAGCTGGAGCACCCGGAAGTGCAGGCCGAGGGCATCGCACAAGCGGGTGATGTGCTGGCGCATCTCTTGGAGGGCCGCGTCGCTGTCCTGGGGGCGGGTGAGCTTGTAGAGCTCCACCTTGTCGAACTGGTGGCCGCGCTTGATGCCGCGCACGTCGCGGCCGTGGCTCATCTTCTCGCGACGGAAGCACGGCGTGTAGGCCGTGTAGGACAAGGGAAGCTCGGCCTCTTCGATGATCTCGTCGGCGTGGTAGCCGGTGATCGGGATCTCGGCGGTGGGCACCAGCCACTTGTCGTCGCTCTCGTCCCGGTAGATGTTGTCGCGGAACTTGGGCAGCTGGCCGGCGCCGAAGAGCACTTGCTCCCGCACCACAAAGGGCAAGTACAGCTCGGTGTAGCCGCCATCTTGGTGGAAGTTGAGCAACCACGCGATGAGGCCACGCTGCAGCCGGGCGAGGCCGGAGCGGAGCACGTAGAAGCGGCTGCCGGCGAGCTTCACGCCCCGGTCGAAGTCGAGCATGCCCAGGTCGGTGCCGAGGTCCCAGTGGGGCTTGGCGGGGAAGTCCAGCGACACGGGCGTGCCGAAGGTCTCGATGACCGCGTTGTCTTCTTCGGACGTGCCCGCTGGAGTTCGGGGGTCGACGAGGTTGGGCAAGCTGGCGATCAGCTCGTCCCGGTCGGCGATGAGCTGCTTCTCTTGCTGCTCGGCGTCCTGCATGCGCGCCTTGACGCCCTCGACCTCGGTGATCTTGGCGGCCCGCTCGTCGGCGTCTTTGCACTTGCCGATGAGCTTGGACATCGCCTTGCGCTCGCCCCGGAGCTGGTCGCGGGCGGTCACCACGTCGCGCCAGTCGCTGTCGAGCTGGAGGATCTGGTCGACCACGACGGGGTCGATGCCCCGGGCGGACATGGCCGCGCGCACTTGGTCGGGATCGGTGCGGAACAGCTTGATGTCGAGCATGGCGGGTGTCCTGGGCGAGCTGGATGCAGAAGAAGGCGCCGCATATCGGGTTCCCCCCGGCGGGCAAGCAGGCCAGAGGCCGTCACCGTGGCAGGATGGCAGGCACGGCTGATGCCGAGGGAGGTGGCAAGATGCGTCGAGACGGTTCAGCGCTGCGCAACGGGTGGGCGGGTCGGAGTCTCCTGTTGCTGCTTTGCACGGCTTGTGCCGGCACAGCCTCGAAGCCGGCGGAAGGGCCAGCCTTGCGGCACGACACCGCGGTGGCAGGTGCTCCCGATGACGGCACCGACGGGAGCGCCGACGGGAGTGCGGACGGCGTGGATAGGGGCGATCCCGTGGACAGTGGTGAGCCTGCCATCGACGAGGATGGTGATGGTTTCTTTCTTCCCGAGGACTGCGACGACACTGATGACACAGTGTTCCCGGGGCACCCGGAGGTCTGCGACGGTGTGGACGAAGACTGCGACGGTGTGATCGACAACGGCACCCCGAACGATGGGGCAGGTTGCACCGATCCGGGGCCGCCACCGTTTCCTTCCACCGCAGACATTGTGCACATCACGGTGCGCACGGGGACCGGCGAGCACGATGGCACGGACGATGGCATGAGCGCCTGCCTGGGTGCAGGCCGCTGCATGTCGCTGAACAAGCCCGAGTGGGACGACCTCGAGTCGGGCGAGATCGACGTGCAGGTACTGGAAGGTGCCGGTTGGCCCCGCAGCGAGCTCGATGCCTTCTCGCTTCGGGTGGGGGCAGGCACCGACCGCTATGTACCCGCCTGTGTCTCGGCGCGGCTGGACGGAGAGCCGGTCTACTGTCGGCGCACTTCGGGTGTCTACATCGGCAATGAGGGTGCTGAGCTCCCGGTGTGGACCGATCCGGACGGGCTGACCAGCACCTGCACCACCTGCTACGACAGCCCCCTCACCCTGGGTCCGGTGGTTGGCGCCACCGGGGCGGAGCAGGTGACCCTCTGGCTACGCACCGACGCCACCCGTGCGGTGAAGGTGCGTGTGGCGGACTCCACCGACGGTCTGCTGGGCGCGTCCCCGGTGGCCTGGCGCTATCCTCGGGCGGCAGCCGACTTCACCGAGCAGGTCACCATCTACGGGCTGCGTCCGGCGACCACGTGGCACTACGATCTGGAGATCGAGGGGGTCCGCTACGGTCCGTGGTCATTCACAACACCGCCCTCCGACCCGGGCCCCACTCGCTTGCGCCTGGCTTTCGGCTCCTGTGCGCGGGACCAGGCCCAGCCGATCTTCGGGGTGATCGCTGCTTACGATCCCGACGTGTTCCTGTTCTTGGGTGACACTCACTATGGCAACACCTCGGACCTCGCCGATCTGCGGCAGTTCTACCGCTGGGGACGGAGCCGGCCGATACGCCGCGACCTGCTCCACAGCCGCACCGTGCTGTCGACCTGGGATGACCACGACTACGTCGGCAACAACCTCGATGGGACCGCTGAGGGCAAGGATGTCGGTCTTCGGGTGTTCGCCGAGTACCAACCGAACGCAAGCTATGGGCTGCCGGATGTTCCGGGGGTGTTCAGCGCCCACCGGTGGGGCGACGTGGCCATCTTCCTGCTGGACGATCGGTACTGGCGCGGTCTCGACGACTCCATCCTCGGGGATGCCCAGGAGGCCTGGCTCCTCGACAGTCTTGCTGTGAGCGATGCCACCTTCAAGCTGCTCGCCTCAGGAAGCCAGTGGACCAGCAGCGGCACCAGCGACTCGTGGGCGGCCTTTCCAACCGCCCGCCAGCGCTTTCTCGATGGACTCGTGACCCGGGGCGTGGAGGGGGTGGTGCTGCTGTCTGGCGACATTCACCGCTCTGAGATGCTTCAGCTCGCTGCACCGGCGGGGGGCTACGATCTGCCCGAGCTGACGTCTTCCCCACTCGCCAACACCTGGTCCACCTGCCGTGGCAGCGGCGAGCAGCGTGTGTGCGTGGACGACGCGAACTCGTTCATCGTGCTCGACATCGACACCAGCATCGCGGACCCGAGCATCGAGGTGCAGGTGGTGGACGGGGCGGCCCGGGAGCGAGGGAGCTGGCTGCTCCTTCGCAGCGAGCTGTCGTTGTAGGGGCTACAGCGCTGAGATCGAGCCGGCTGACAGCATCGAGTCGTAGAACACACCGCCAGGTTCCAACCACTCGGCGCCATCGCTGATCTCGCCGCCCAAGTCGAGCAGGGCCGCCGTGGACAGGCCGAGGAGGACCGACCGGATGTCTTCGTCGGAGATGGACGCGGTGGTGTTGCCGCAGAGCAGCTCGCAGCCCCCGTCGCTGGTGTTCTCGAAGTCGCAGTGGTCGGCGTCGGTGATGCGCAGCGCCCGTCCACGCGGGGCGGCCTCGATGAGGCCTTCGCCGTTGGCGTTGACGTTGCAGATCAGCGACGGCTCGCCGATGAGCCCGATGTGGGGGACGGTGCTGGCGGTGACGGCGGTGGTGCCGAGGGTGCCGGCGTCCACGGGGTCCAGGCCCAACATGCCGACGGCATCGGTGTCATCGAGCACGGCCATCGCGGCGGCGAGGCCACCAGCGGAGTGGCCGGCAAAGAGCACCGGACCGGTCTGAACCATGCCAGCGACAATACCCATCTCCACGGCATTTGCAGCATGGTCAGCGTCAAAGGCCGACAGGTGGCACAGCTCAAGAACCGCGACCGTCAGGCCCCAGCTCGCCCAGTGCTCTGCCCAGCCCATGACGTTGGCGCCGCTGCGCACAAAGCCGTGGCCGACGACCACAAGGGGCCCCCGGGGACTGGCGGGCTCGACCAAGGTGACGTCCATCGTGCAGTCGCTGTCGACCGTGAAGCTGTTGCTCGTGGACGTCCAAGTCCAGGCGCCCGGCACGCTGTAGTCGGTGGCCGTGCTCCCGCCGTCATCGCCGCCGTCCGCACCTTCGCCGCCGTCGGCGCCATCGCCGCCGCCCGCACCATCACCGCCGTCGGCGCCATCGCCGCCGTCCGCACCATCCCCACCGCCTGTGCCGTCGCCTCCGTCGGCGCCATCGCCACCGTCCTCGCCGTCGCCACCATCCGTGCTATATCCATCATCGGTACCGGAGTTATCGTCTGGTTCATCCGATGAGTCCCCAGTACTGCCATCCACCGCCTGGCCCGAGTCCCCCTTGGGCGTGGCCACGCAGCCCACAAGGGTCAGTGCGATCCAGAGGCTGCGCATCACGGGGCACCCCCCGCAGCGCGGTCGATGAAGCGGGCGAGCTGCAGGTCCAAGACGCTCAGCCCCCCACAGTCGTGGGTCGACAGCGTGATCTCGACCGTGCGGTAGACGTTGCGCCACTCCGGGTGGTGGTTGAGCTGCTCTGCCTTGAGGGCCACCCGGCTCATGAAGCCCCAGGCCTCGGAGAAGTCGCCAAACTGGAGCGTGCGGGTGATGGCGTCCCGGCCCTCGACCAGCGACCACTGGGACAGTGCGGGGAGGGCCTCGGTCCGCTGGGCGGGCGAGAGCAGCTGGGGTCGGGGCATCGGGAGGCTCCGTGAGGGGGGGAGGGCACCGGAGGACAATGAGCCAGCAAGGCCGGCCTTGGAGGTGGAGATCTACCCCGGCAGCACGATCATGCTGTGAAACACAAGCAGCTCGGGCCCGCTCGGCAGCACGATGCGGTTCGGGGCTTGCAGTCCGCCTTCCGTGCCCGGCACCTCACCCGTCGCCAGCACCGGCGCCGGCGTGCCCCAGGCGCTGCCATCCCACGTGCTCTCCGTCAGGTCCGAGTGCCCCGGGAATGACGCATCCGAGGGCGTCTTGTGCCCGATGGCCTTGAGCGCACCGTCGCGGCGTGCGGTGGCCGTCACCGTCAGCCCCAGCACCGGGGCCCCAGACGACCGCTGGCGCAACAGCGTGCCCCCGTGGGGGGTGAACTGGTTGTAGCCAGACACATTGCAGTTCCACAGGCCCTCACCCTCCGGCGCCCACGTCGACGGGAGCACGCCCGGGTAGGCGCCCGTGAAGCCGATGGGGGAGCAGTCGGGATCGGTGCCCGGATTGGGGATGTCCACCTCGCCCAAGAGACTGAACTCGACGCCATCCTCGCTGTCCAACAGCAGCAAGTGATTGTCCCAGTCCGGCGGCGGGTTGTCGAGGTCCAGGTCGATCACCAACAGCAAGTGCCGCAGCCCATCATCGGTCTGGATGAGCTCTCGCTCTGGGTCCACAATCGTCTCGCCAAAGGTCCATGTGTTGGTGCGCCGGTACACCCAGGGCTCGGGGCCCTCGCCTGACAGCACCCGCTCGAGGTCGTCGGCGGTCTGGACCGCGCTCCACGGAAACGCGAGGGTCGCCACGGTCAGCACATTGGCGACATCAGCCTCGGCTGGGATGTTCTCGGGCAACACATCGACGTAGGTGATCCACAGACCACCCCAAGGCTCCCCGTCCCACTCGCCATAGTCGACGGGCACCACGTGGGCGACGCTCGCCCGAGTGGCCAACGGAATCTCCAAGACACGCCAGCCGACGGTTTCATCGCCAACCGCCATCAACACCTGGTGGTTGCACGGGGTGAGCAGGTCGGGACAGTCCATCGTGCCCCGGGGGGTGATGTCGTCCGAGACGGTGGGCCACGGCCGCTCAGGGGGAGCGCCGGTGTCATCCTCCGCCGGTCCGGTGTCTTCGGTGCCGCTGTCGACCTTCCCATCAGGCTCGGCGGCAGTGACCTGTTCATCGGCTTTGTACGTGGGCGCGATGCACCCTCCGGCGAGGCCCAGTGCCCCGACCCACCACCCCGCAGTGGTGCGGTTCACAGGTACTTCGCGGCGAGATCCGGGCATGCCACAAAGGGGTTCTGGTTGCCCTGGTAGCGCTCAATGTCGACGTTTCGCTGATGGTCGGTCTCGTCGACGGGGTCCAGCGCGTTCCAGGCACCGAAGGCGCTCGCCTCGCTGCCGGCGAGGGTGTGGCCGTAGCGCAGCTTCACATACAGCATGGCCCGGGCCACGTTGCCCTTGTGGCTGTCCCGGGGCTCAAAGACGGTGCCCCCGCTGCCGGAGCCCAGCGCGGAGCCCCCTTGGGACCAGGAGGTCGACCCGGTGACGTCGCCGAACGGGTGGCTGGCCCGCTCGGAGTTGGCATTGGAGACCGTGGGAAACAGGTGGTGCACGTCACAGTTGGCCGGTTCCACCTCGGCGCCTTCGGACCGGGGCCAGGTGTGCTCCACGTTCATCTCGCTCTCGTCCGGCGCGCCCCCCCGAATCTCCACGCGGGTGCCCGTGTAGACACACTCGACGGCCGTGCCGTCCAAGTCGAAGCTGGTGAAGATCTGTGAGCGGCTGCGGCCATACTCGCAGTCGACGGTGGCCACGGCGGACTCGAGCGCCGTCCACAGCGCTGCGTCGTCGTCAGCGTGCTCCACGGTGAGCTGCCAGAACCCGCCGGCATCGCAGGTGGTGCAGTCGGCGAGGCCATCCCCGTCGCTGTCGGCTTCTTCGGCGTGGGGGCTGCCATCGCAGTCATCGTCGATGCCATTGCACCGCTCCACCGCCCCGGGAAACACGTCGGCGTCGGCATCATCGCAGTCATCGGCCGCCCCATAGCCGTCCCCATCGCCGTCATCTTCGACCGCGCCGTCCCCGCCCGACCCGCCGCCATCCCCCCCGTCGGCGGAGTCTGCGCCGTCCTTTGCGCCGCCCGCACACGCGCCGAGGCCAAACCAGATCATCCATACTGCGGGGTGTCGGCCGTTCACGGGCCCTCCTGGAGCGTGCAAGTTGCCGCCGGAACATCGCCCGGTCGTGGCCTGTCCGCCACCAAGCCGCATGTCGTCGGGGGTCCGGTTGGCATACACTGGTGTACTGCCCCGGAGTTTCCATGCCCCCCCAATGGTCCCCCGCCACCGACGTCGACCGCAACAAGCTCATCGAGACCGTGCGTGACAGCATCATCGGCGCCGATCAGGCCCTGGACGGTCCCTACGGTGCCCGCCGGGTCACCTACGCGGACTACACCGCGTCTGGGCGCTGCGTCGGCTTCATCGAAGACTTCATCCGTGACCAGGTGATGCCGCTCTACGCGAACACCCACACCGAGTCCTCGGGCACGGGCCTCCAGACCACCCGCTTCCGCGAGGACGCCCGGCGCATCATCCTCGACGCCGTGAAGGGTGACCCCGAGGAGCATGTGGTCATCTTTGCCGGCACCGGCGCCACGGGCGCCATCCACAAGCTCATCGAGGCCCTGCAGATCCGCATTCCCGCCGACTTGGACCAGGAACACGGCCTCTCCCAGCATGTGCCCAAGTCCCAGCGTCCGGTGGTGTTCATCGGTCCCTACGAGCACCACAGCAATGAGCTGCCGTGGCGAGAGAGCCTCGCCGACGTGGTCACCATTGACGAAGATGCCGATGGGCGGATCGATCTGGCGCTGTTGGAGCGGGAGCTGATCCGCTTCCAGGGGCGGCCGATGCTCATCGGCAGCTTCTCGGCCGCCTCCAACGTGACCGGCATCGGGTCCAAGACCCGCGAGATCAGCGTGCTGCTGCACAAGTACGGCGCCTTGAGCTTGTGGGACTTCGCGGCGGCTGGGCCGTATGTGCAGATCGAGATGAGCATGGCCAAACAGGACGAGGATGACGCGCTGGCCTACAAAGACGCCATCTTCTTGTCCCCCCACAAGTTCATTGGTGGACCGGGCACGCCGGGGCTGCTCATCGCCCGCAAGGCCCTGTTCCAGAACACGGTGCCCACCGTCCCCGGCGGCGGCACGGTGTCCTACGTGAATGCCTCCGAGCACCGCTATCTCGACGACATCCAGCACCGCGAAGAAGGCGGCACGCCGTCCATCATCGGTGCCATCCGGGCTGGGCTGGTCTTTCAGCTCAAAGAAGCGGTGGGTGCCGACGAGATTCGCCGCCGTGAGCACGACTTCGTCACCCGGGCGATGGCGACCTGGAAGGACGTGCGCGACATCCAAGTGCTGGGCAACCCGGCGCTCTGGCGCCTGAGCATCGTGAGCTTCATGGTGCGCCACGGCAACGGCTACTTGCACCACAACTTCGTGGTGGCGCTGCTCAACGACTTGTTTGGGATCCAGGCTCGGGGCGGTTGTTCCTGTGCCGGCCCCTACGGCCACCGCCTGCTGGGCATCGACATCACCCGCTCCAAAGAGTTTGAGCGGGAAGTGGTCCGCGGCTGCGAGGGCGTCAAGCCGGGCTGGGTGCGCGTCAACTTCAACTACTTCATCAGCGAAGAGAGCTTCAGCTACATCGTGGAAGCCGTGAAGCTTGTGGTCACCGATGGCTGGCGGCTGTTGCCCGACTACCGCTTCTGTCCCCGCACCGGCATGTGGCGCCACCGCCGGGGTCGGCCCGATCCCGCGCTGTCGCTGACGGACCTGAGCTATCGCCGGGGTCGCATGGATTACCGCACCCGCATGGCCACCGAGCCGGAGTGGGCGCTGGAGGGCTACTTGGACGACGCACGGCGGATCTTCGCCGAAGCTGGCGGCGGCGACCTCTATGAAGAAGCCAACGACCCGCCCCTATCGGCGGACTTCCAGCACTTGCGCTGGTTCCCCCTGCCCGGCGAGATCTTGACCCAGCTCCGCAGTGGCGGCGACCCGGTCTGTCAGCGCTTCGACGTTCAGGACCGAGCCGTCCAGGACTGAGCCGAGCACAACCCCACACAGGGCGAGGGCGACAACGGTGCAGCCCCCGCCTTTGTGGTGACGACGCTTCTTCATCCAGTCTTCGTCGTTCACGGCGGGGGCTCCGATGTCGTCTTGATCCTAGAACAAGTACGCGCGAACACCGATGCGACCGGACGCACCCTGCATGACCACCGGGTAGGCGAGGGTCTGGAACCACGACTCGTCGCCTGAAGCGAGGGACTGGCTCGACACCGTCGTCAGCAGCTTCCGCGAGTTGTCGCTCAGGTTCTGGGCGTACACAGTCTTTGCGGCGCCCGACGAGTTGAGCTCGACGAAGACCGACCAAGTCCGGCCGATGCCGACCTGCGCGCCGAGGCCGTAGTTCAGGCCCACGGCCGTCGCGCGGAACTCGATGGTGTCCTTCACCGCGTCGACCTGCTGGTCGGTGATGATGTTCACGCCGTCGACGTGGGTGGTCATGATGCGGGCGTAGGTCTCGTCGAGATCGATGCCGACGTCAAAGCCACCCTTGAAGATGCTGATGCCCGCGTAGCCGTACGCGAAGGTGTGGGGCTTGACGTGCACCTTGATGCCGAGGGAGATCGGGATCTCCCACCACTGGGCGTTCCAGTCGGTCTTCATCGTGCCGCCGACGTAGTCCGAGATGTTGATCTGGTTGTTCTCGTTGTCGGGGTTGCCGTTGTGCAGAGCAACCGCGGTGCCGACCGTCTCGCTGTTCGCGGCGAGGTCGCCGAGGGTGCGGGACTGCTGGCCGCCCGAGATGCGGCTTGTGTGGTAGAAGCCCGTCTTGATGAACAGCGGCCAATTGATGACGTCATCGAGCTCGTAGCGAACGTCGGCACCAAACTCAGCACCGAGCAGCGAGCCGCCGGCCTTGTAGGACTCCAACACGTTGAAGATCGACTCGGTGGCCTTTGAGTTGGCGGCGAGGGTCATGTTGTCCCGGTCGCTCATCAACGCCTTGCTCGTGTTGTACGCGAGGTTGCCGAAGCTCGTGTCGGCGACGTCGATGCTGCCGTCCTGAGCGATGGTGCTGCCGAGCTGGGCCATGTCGGGACGAATGCCGGTGGAGAACGACAGCGAGAAGCGCTTGGGCTTCTTGTCATCATCGTCCGCAGCGTTGGCGACACCAATCGAGAGTGCGGCCGTGCTGAGGACCGCGACGAGGCGAGGGAACATGTGACCTCCTGAGCGGGTTGGACGGCATCGCATACAGCGCGAGGTGCCGATCACCGGACCGCCTGTGTACCACGGGTCGACCCGCCGATGTCCGCGAACCGCGCCGTGGGTGGTCAGTGCGCGCGGGTGAAGCGATGGGTGTTCGCGGGAACGGTGTGATAGAGGCCGTTCTGGCGATGGCTTGCACAGTCGGCGCACGGACTCAGACCCGCCGGACCGGGATGGCAAACCGGTCGATGTAGGGCTGGTAGCGCGCGTGCACGTCCGCACCGTCAATGCCGTAGACATCGGCGGAGTACTTGTGGGCGCCGCGCTTGTCACCCCGCTCCGACGTCAGCCACCGCTGCACCCGGGCCTCGCTGGCGCCGTCGTGGTCCCGTCCCGACCACGCCTTGATGTTGCGCACCACACGGGCCGGGTCTCGGACCAGCGACTTGAAGTCGACGTCGAAGAAGGTCTGGTCGCCCCCGCGGCGGTCCCGAGCGGCCATGGCGCGCCGCACACCGGTGTGGAAGCGGTCGGTGATGTGGTCGCCCAGGCGCTTCTTGTCGAGGGAGCCGTAGAGCATGCGCTGGCCCAGCGAGATGAGGCTGCAGTACGAGGCGATGCTGGCGACGGGGTCGCGGTGGGTCCACACGATGTTGGCGTCGGGAAAGACGTCCAGCAGGGCATCGAGGAACCACAGATGCTCGGGGCACTTGAGCACAAAGTGGCGCGTGGGCTGGGCGTGGGCCATCACTTGGAGGGTGCGCTTGTAGTAGCGGTAGGCGCCGCGCATGTCGTACTCGAGCAGCCATTTGCCGTACTCGACGAACATGCTCTGCAGATCGTAGTTCATCACCGAAAAACTGTTCGAGAACAGGGGCCAGCACTCTTCGAGGGTGGTGGCCGAGATCTCGTGGATGGCGCGCATCTCCGGGGCGACGAAGTACGCGAGCTTCAGCGTGAGGGCGGCCGTCCGGATGCGCTTGCGGCGGTCGGTGTGGGGATCGGGGTCGGTCGGCACGGGGTTCTGGAGCTCCCAGAACTGCAGTGCCCGCTCGCCCATGTCCTGGCCGAGCAGGTTCTGGAGGAGGGTGGTGCCCGTTCGGGGGAAGCCGAGGATGAACAGCGGCTTCTCGATCTTGATGTCTTCGACCTCGGGGTGGCGCCGGGTGTCCACTTCGATCTGAAGCCGGTTGCTGAGCGCCTTCACCATCGTGCTG
>ERZ887849.2472-NODE-2472-length-15231-cov-8.943332_pt1 | contig 15231 bp, 8 predicted proteins | sample MGYA00521267_ERZ887849 | MGnify/ENA primary metagenome ERZ887849 (study PRJEB32303, sample SAMEA104408601) | aquatic metagenome | biome: Brackish water; feature: Pelagic; material: water | place: Baltic Sea | collected 2014-06-06T16:11:00 | depth 2,863 m ... | reverse complement strand
CCCATTTCCTGATTTGTGCGTTGCATGCATGCTTGGGTAGAAAAACGTTGCTGAATTCATGTGGTCTTGCCAAGTGAGTCCTCCATCCATTGAAAGCAACACACCAAAACCACCATTCTGGCCGTGCAAATACGTCGCTAAAACACGAGAACTATCGACAAACAATACCGAGGTCATTTCATCATTCACGGTCAAAGTATTGGGAATAGTGTCCCAAGTTGTGCCGCCATTTGTGGTCCTGAAAAAATAGGCTCCACCCCCACCGCTGGTGCCAAGACCTAAACTATCGTCCCAAAAATCGAAATTATTGATCATACCATAACCTTGAATAAATTGAGGGGTTATGTTTGTTTCCTCCCACGTTCCATTGGCTAGTTTATTAATTATATCTCCTGAAAAGCACCCTGAACCACCTAGGAAACCATTGTTTTCGTCGAAAAAGTATAGACCATGATTGAAACATGCGTAAATCGTATTTTCAATGGTCCAATTAACACCACCGTCTATTGTTTTATACAACCCATAATACGGTCCAACAGTAACGTATCCGATATCGTCTGTCAAAAATTGAACACTTAAAAAATTGTTAGTGGTTCCAGCGAAATTAAAGTTCGACAAATCCAGCGGGTTCCAGGACAAACCTCCATCCACGGTTTTCAATATCAAACTGTCATTTCCAACAATATAGCCGACAGACGCAGAAGGAAAACTAACTGAATTCAAGGTTTTATTTGTGCCAGAGGGAATCTCATTCCACGTTTGGGCGTCGCTTTGCGAAGCGAAGAAAAAAATAGCGAGAAGAGTAGAGATTGATTTTTTCATGATGTTTTAATTTCTATTTCTACAAAGCTCGACCTTAAAGCTACCTCGTTCAATGTACAATTGCGACTTATTCATGTACTTTCCCAAATTGAGAGGGTGAAATGCCAGTTTGGGATTTGAAAAACTTGCTAAAATGACCTGGATCGTTAAAATTGAGGTCATACGCGATATTTTTAGAAGATGCACCGCCATTCAATTGTCGTTTTGCTTCAATGATGAGTTGTTTATAGATCAAACTACTGACCGATTCACCCGTTTTCGCATGAATAATTTCATTCAGCACTTTTTCCGTTACGTTGAGTAAAGAGGTGTAATCTTTGACCATTCTCAATTCGCGGAATCGATTTTTCAATTCTCTTCGAAATAAAATATACAGGTCGTTGTCGGCTTGGTTTAATTCTAATTTACCGTTCTTACCGTTCTGCATGCAATACAAAATCAATTCAGTAAGTTGGGTTTTAACCATTAACTCTTTCAAATCGTTTGAAGATTTAAATTCTTCCCACGCATTTTTCGAAATCAGTTTGATTTTTTCGGCAATAACACTATGGAAAACATAATTGGGTGCATATTCGTGAACGCCCAGGCAAATGTGGTCGAAAAGAAAATTCTCAATTGATTTATCCGATTGGAACGAGCTGGTGCTAAACAGAAAGACGAATCCTTTTGATTTTAAGTCGCGGCTCACTTGATGCACTTGTCCTGGAGCTACAATATGAGCGGAATGAGGCTCTATTTTGAATTCCTCAAAATCAATCATATGCGTTCCTCCACCATTTTCAAAAACAAAAAACTCAAAATAAGCATGCCGGTGCGCTTTGGTAAAATCATAATCGGTAAGCTCTTCAAGTTGATGAATAACTATCGTATTGTCTTGTTTATCCGACCTGTTATGAATTGGAATCATTTATAAACGCTTCATTTGGCGGAACAAGTTAGTTCATTTCGAGCAACTAAAAAATCGAATTGTTTCATAGACTATTCAAAACGAAACTTTCCCTATCTTTGCACAAAATTTTTCACCATGGCTTTAAAATGCGGTATTGTTGGACTTCCGAATGTTGGTAAATCCACTCTTTTCAATTGTTTATCGAATGCAAAGGCACAGTCGGCAAACTTTCCATTTTGTACGATTGAACCTAATATTGGCGTAATTTCTGTTCCCGATGCACGTTTGACGAAATTGGAAAGCATAGTCAATCCTGAACGCGTTGTTCCTACGACTATGGAAATCGTTGATATTGCAGGTTTGGTGAAAGGCGCTTCCAAAGGTGAAGGATTGGGAAATAAATTCTTGGCCAATATTCGAGAAACAGACGCTATTATTCATGTAATTCGTTGTTTCGAAGATGACAATATCATACATGTGGACGGCAATGTAAATCCAGTTCGCGACAAAGAAGTAATTGATATTGAGCTTCAATTGAAAGATTTAGAATCCATTGAAAAGAAAATTGCTTCACTTGCTCGAGTTATCAAATCGGGCGACAAAGATTCGCTGAAAGAAAATGATTTAGCTTTACGTGTGAAAGCTCGATTGGAGCAAGGAATATCTGTTCGAGGAATGGAAATGGACGAAAAAGAGCCTGCTATTTTGAACAGTTTTCATCTGATTACTTCTAAACCTGTTTTGTATCTGTGCAACGTTAGCGAAGCGGATGTGAAAACAGGAAATGCACATGTAGATGCTTTGAAAGCCTCAGTTGCAGCTGAAAATGCTGAAGTGATGATCATTGGAGCGAAAATAGAAGAAGATATCAACGAATTAGAATCATACGAAGAACGTCAAATGTTCTTGGAGGAATTGGATTTGGACGAACCGGGCGTAAACCGTTTGATTCGTCAGGCATACACGCTATTGAATTTGCAAACCTACTTTACGGCAGGTGTAAAAGAAGTGCGTGCTTGGACAATCAACAAAGGAATGACGGCACCACAAGCGGCTGGCGTTATCCATACCGACTTCGAAAAAGGATTCATCCGTGCGGAAGTAATGAAATATGAAGACTTCACAACTCTTGGATCAGAAGCTGCCGTGAAAGATGCGGGTAAATTCAAGGTCGAAGGGAAAGAATACATTGTTACCGATGGAGATGTAATGCATTTCCGTTTCAATGTTTAAACTAATTAAGAATTACAAATTATTTATTCCAACTAGTTTTAGAGTATTTTCGTTCGAGTAAGTAACAAACAAGCTCGCTATGAAATCAGTAAATCTACTTTTGATATTTCTATTTTTTTCATTGTCCGTTTGTTCGTAATTGGTAAACATTAGGCTGACGTTTTACACATCAGAGAACTTGTTCCTAATCTATTGTATTTTAGACCCAAATGAGTTTTGTAAATAAAATTAAGGTCTTAAGGGATTGAGGGAAGCTATCCATTAGTATAGTATTTCGATCTTTTTCGCTGACTTTATTTGTCAAATGAATCTTAGAAACGCAAAATCTGCGAAAATCCTACGAAATCTGCGTCATCTGTGTTCCCAAACCTATACAATGCGGTTTTGAGAGTTTTCATCCTCAACCGTTAAAAAAATCAATTTCAAAATCGTCAAGCTATATTTCGTCAATCATTCATCCGTATTTTGTAACTTTACAGTGTATAATACAACAGCACGAAAAATTACAATCCATGAACATTCCCGCAAATAATCCAAACCTAAAATCTTGGGTCGAAGTAGCTCAAAATTCCGATTTTCCAATTCAAAATATTCCCTTTGGGATTTTTAAAACGGCACAACTTTCGCCGCGAATAGGATCTAGAATTGGTGAGTTTGTAGTGGATTTGAAATCACTTTTTGTACTCGGTTATTTGGAAAATCTTCCTTTCGAAGCTTCAGATTTTAGTGCAAATGTCTTGAATCCGATGATGAAAAAAGGAAAAAAAGCGACACGAGATTTACGCAATCGTATTTCTAAATTATTGGATACAATCCATAAAGATTTGCAAAACAACCAACATCATGTCGATCAAGTTTTAATTCCTGCCGACCAAGTAGAAATGTTGCTACCAGTTCAAATTGGTGATTATACCGATTTTTATTCGAGCGAACAACATGCGTTTAACGTTGGTTGTTTGTTCCGTGATCCAGAAAACGCATTGATGCCCAACTGGAAACATATTCCTGTAGGCTATCATGGAAGATCTAGTTCTATTTTACCTTCAGGAATAGATTTTCATAGACCAAAAGGGCAAAAAAAACCACCCACTGCTGATGTTCCCGTATATGGAGAAAGTAATTTATTGGATTTTGAATTAGAGACAGCCTTCTTTACCTACGATGGAAAACCGTTGGGTGAAAGCATTACAACAGAAGAGGCGGACGAATATATCTTTGGGATGACCTTGTTAAATGACTGGAGCGCAAGAGATATACAAGGTTGGGAATATGTTCCCTTGGGTCCATTCTTGGGAAAAAACTTCGCATCTCACGTATCGTGTTGGATAGTCACTTTGGATGCATTGGAACCCTTTAGAACGTCCGGCCCTATCCAAAATCCAAAAGTTTTACCTTATTTAGAATATTCAGGAAACAAGCATGTCGATATCAATTTAGAAGTAGCCATTCAGCCGGAAGGAAGTGAGGAAACTGTCGTGTCAAATTCCAACTACAAATACATGTATTGGAATATGAATCAGCAATTGGCTCATCATACGGTGAATGGTTGTAACATACGATCAGGCGATTGTATGGGATCTGGAACTATTTCAGGACCCAAAGAAAGTGAGTTCGGGTCAATGCTCGAATTGTCGTGGAAGGGAACTAAAACAATCCCAATGAAAGATGGTACGGAAAGAAAATTCATCAACGATATGGACACCGTAATTATGAGAGGCTATGCTGAAAAAGATGGAGTAAGAATCGGATTTGGTGAAGTGAAAGCGAAAGTTTTGCCCGCTAATTAATAAAATAAACATGGCTGATAAGGCACACGAATTCAATATTGATTTTGATCAAGAACGGAAAGAAATATTAAATGCTTTTCGTGGCTTGTTGCGTTCAAGTAACACTCGGACCAAAGAAGACACAAAAAAAATAAGAAAAGCTTTTGATGTTGCCCTTGACGCCCATAAAGATATGCGCCGTAAATCTGGCGAACCGTATATTTATCATCCTATTACTGTTGCCCGAATTTGTTCTGAAGAAATTGGATTAGGGGCCACGGCAATTATTTGCGCTTTGCTTCACGATACTGTTGAAGACACGCATATTACCCTAGAGGATGTCGAAGATTTATTTGGAACAAAAGTCCGAATGATTATCGATGGATTGACGAAGATTCCAGAGGTTTTTGACGAAAATGCGTCCATCCAAGCGGAGAATTTCCGCAAGATGATTTTGACCATTTCGGATGATATTCGTGTTGTTCTCATTAAACTGGCCGATCGCTTGCACAACATGCGAACACTTTCGAGTATGGCGCCGGATAAACAATTGAAGATTACCTCTGAAACACGATTTTTATATGCACCTCTCGCCCATCGTTTGGGATTGTATTCCATCAAAAGTGAATTGGAAGATTTATCGCTTCGCTGCACGGAACCAGATGTTTACAAGCAAATTGAAAACAGTCTAAAATCGACAAAAGATGTCCGAAATCGATTCATACGCCGATTTACAGCACCAATAAAAGAAGCACTTACGGCTCAGGGTTATAAATTTGAAATCAAAGCAAGAACAAAATCAATTTCTTCCATTTGGCGAAAAATGACGTCGAAAGAAGTACCATTTGAAGAGGTTTTTGATTTGTTTGCCATTCGAATTATAGTAGATTCTGAACCACACCTAGAGAAATCCGATTGTTGGCGTCTGTATTCTATTGTTACCGATTTTTATCAACCGAGCCCAGACCGTCTGCGTGATTGGATTTCTACACCCCGCGCAAATGGTTACGAATCTTTGCACACCACCGTAATGTCTGAATCGGGCAAATGGGTGGAAGTTCAAATTCGTTCCCGACGAATGGATGAAGTGGCGGAGAAAGGTTTGGCAGCGCACTACAAATACAAAGAGAACAACAATAACGAGAGCAAGTTTGATCGTTGGATTGCCGAAATAAGAGACCTCATCGAAAGTCCCAATGGAAATGCCTTGGACTTTGTGGATGAATTTAAACTCAACCTCTTCGCAGAAGAAATTTATGTCTTTACTCCGAAAGGCGAATTGCGTGTTCTACCCGTTGGTTCTACTATTCTCGATTTTGCCTACGATATACATACCGACATTGGCGATCGATGCATCGGCGCAAAAGTGAACAATCGATTGGTTCCTCTTTCGCATGAATTACAGAGTGGCGATCAATTGGAAATTATCACTTCATCGAAACAGAGACCGAATGATGATTGGTTGCGCTTCGTCACCACGGCGAGAGCAAAGCAGAAAATTCGTTCTTCCTTGAACGACGAGCGCAAAATAATTGCACAAGACGGAAAAGAGATTCTTGAACGTAAATTCAAACAACATAATCTACGCTGGAATACGAAAAACATTACCGTTGTAGAACGATTTTACAATCAAAATACGGCAACGGAACTATATGTAAAGATTGCAAAAGGTAAAATCGACCTATCGAAATTACGTGAAATTGAAAGTGAAAATGGGATTCTGATTCCCATAAAGATGATTAAAATTCCGCCGAAGAAAAAGAAAATCAATGGACAACCTTTGGAGCCAGTTAATCTAAAAAAAGATACCCTTGTCATCGGTGACAATTTTGGTGATTTTGATTATACTTTGTCCAAATGTTGCAACCCAATTCCGGGCGACCGTGTTTTTGGTTTTCTAACGATAAATGATGGAATAAAAATTCACCGAAACAACTGTCCAAATGCGGAAAACATGCAGTCGAAAATGGCTTATCGATGCATAAAAGCGAGATGGAAAGGTGAGAAATTAACGGAACGCGTTTCCGTTTTGCGATTGAGGGGATTTGATAGCGTTGGATTGGTGAACAAATTGACAGAAATTGTATCGAATCAATTGAACGTTAACATGAAATCCATTTCATTTGAAACCGACGACGGAATTTTCGAAGGAAAATTGAAAGTACTTGTGTACGATACGAAACACTTGCGTGAATTGATGTCCAAATTTGAAATGGTAGAAGGTGTGCAGCGCGTCGAACGATGGACAGATTCTACGGAAGAGGATGTGGAGGATACTGTTTCTTAATAATGGACAATTGACAATTAACAATTTTTCCGTTAGACAATAAATTTGATTTTGAGCTACGAATTATTGAAATTAAAATTCTTAAAATTTCTTTTAGTCTAACTTGAAGTCTATAGAAATCAAAGTCATTCAAATATGAAGTTTCGTATAATAGCTCTAAGCAATATTCTGTTTCGTTCGCCTTCTTCAACTATATAGCTAGTTTGTGGATAAAGTCTTTTTTTCGTTCAAAATGAGAAATCTGAAGTTAGAAGTCAGAAATCCCACACTTCATATTTCTTATTTCTTACTTCATATTTGTTATTTTCACCCCGATGTTAGACACGACGAAGTATTTCCCTAAATTATTACTTGCTTTAAACGAAGAAGAAAAAGAAGAGAAATCCAGATATTCACTTGAGAATGGTCAATCTTTAAAAGAACTCAAGCGATTAGGACTGGCGATGCATCCCATAAAAATCAACCGAAAAAGTTTTGGTTTTGCCGATTATCCTGAAGTCAGCTTCCACTATCCTTTCCCATTCGATGGTAATGGCTTTCGAGGATCTTCACCTATAGAATTATTTTGTCAAGGAGAAGAAAGTATTAAGGGAGTTTTGCTTCAATTTGAAGGAAAGAAAGGCGAAATACGTTTGTTTGCTCCTGATTTTCCCGATTGGCTAGAAGATGGTGATGCAGGAATTAAACTAGCGCCAGATATTCGAACGATCAGCATCATGCGGAAAGCGCTCGAAATGGCGAAAGAATTGGGTGCCGAATATATCAAACCCAAAGAAACATCTGAACCGATTTTTATTGCTTCTTGGTTCAACGAAAACTTGAATGCCGGCCAAAAAGAAGCGGTAAAAAACATGCTTTTGAATCCAGAGGTTGCCTTAGTCCACGGTCCGCCAGGAACAGGAAAAACAACGACATTAATTGAAGCCATTCGCCAATGGACCGCCAAAGGAAAACGAGTTTTAGTTTCCGCTCCAAGCAATGCCGCAGTCGATCATTTAGCGAGCTGCTTACCCGAAGAAATTGATGCACTCCGTATCGGAAATTCGGTAAAAGTTCGTGATGAATTGATGCCTTTAACGCCCGAAGGAAAATGGTCGGGTAGTTCAGAATTGAAAACGCTCAAAAAGCTTAAAATTCGTTCGGAACAATTGCGGAAAATGGCACTTCAATACAAACGCAATTTCGGGAAGGCAGAACGAGAACAACGATCTTTGTTATTCAAAGAAGTGAACAACATTCGAAAGGATATTAAAACACTTAAGCGAGACACAGAGCTAGTGTGGCACGAGAAAGCTCAAGTGATCGTCGGCACTCCTGTGGCAATTGTAGACCAAACATATGATTATAATTCCTTCGATGTTTTGATTATTGACGAAGCTGCACAATGTCTAGAACCATTGGCTTGGGCACTTTTCCCTTTTGCCAATAAAATTGTTTTGGCAGGCGATCCGTATCAACTTCCGCCAACCATTCTTTCCGACGAAGCAAGCAAATTAGGGTTGAATATTTCTACCCTCGAACGTTTTCTTCCTGCTGGATTCCCAATTTACTTTCTACCACTTCAATACCGAATGCCCAAGAATATTGCCGATTTTTCAAGTCGCTATTTTTACGAAAACAGATTGGAATCGTTCAAAGAAAAACAAGAAAACGCCATACTTTTTTACGACACAGCAGGCGCCGGATATGAAGAACAAAGAGGCGATGAAGGAATTAGTTTGAAAAATGATGGCGAAGCTGAAGCTGTTTTAAAAATCATCGAGCAAGAAAAAATTCCTGTCCATAAAATCACAGTTATTTCACCTTATTCTGGACAAGTTGCAAGACTAAAGGAAGTTTTGGACAAATCCATTAGTTGTTCAACTATCGATAGTTACCAAGGACAAGAAAAAGAAGTAATTATTATTTCATTGGTTCGAAGCAATCTAGATCAAAACATAGGTTTTTTGTCCGATTATAGGAGAATGAATGTAGCGATGACGAGAGCCCAGGAGCGATTAATCATTATTGGTGACTCTGCAACTCTAGGAAATGATCCATTCTACTCTTCTTTTTTGGATTATGTGGAGAAGGAAAATGCTTATCGAAGTGTCTGGGAGTTGCTATAAAGTTTGATTTGTGCTGTTATTTTGTGAATTACTAAACATTGAGGTTTTTATTCGGTCATAAAGCAAACCCAACGCCGATTTCTACGTTCTAATTTCGAGGAGTTTCCGTAATTTTATGACTCTTGAAGTATAATCGTTCAAATATGACAAATTTATTTACTCGAATTCTATTAATAATTGGGTTAGTTCCAATACTATCCTTCGGACAAAACCCAGGAAATATTGGAGTAGGAAACCTTACTGGATGGTTCAAACCAGATGCATTGCCTTTGGGAAATGTGACGGCCTGGACAACAACACTTTCGACAATAGGGCCTGTTACGGTAACTGATGCAACGGCGCCTTATCCTCAAGCAACAAATACTCCAGCAGGAAACGTTTCGAATTACAATACAACCTTATTTTTTAACGGGAATACGCTAGCGGCACTTCAAGCACTCACCAATACGTCGAGTTTGAATTTCATGCAGAACAACTCTGGTGCTGCGAATAATGGTACTTTTTTCTGCGCGTATTATTTCCCAGGAGGCGGTTTGACAAACAATCACATGATGCTTTGGAATAATTCTCCAAATGCAATCCAATATAGAAATTTAGGTGCCGTTGGGCGAATGGCCATAGGTATATCACCATCCAACAGTACGAATGCGAATAGAGATTGGACAGAAAGTAATTTGCCGACTGTGATTTCTCTGCGAGGAAATAGAAGTACAGCTGCCTCTTTGAATGTTTTCGATAATGACTTATTGACAACAACAAATCCTACGTCGCAATCCTCTGGTCCCACAGGAATATACATGGGAGTTTTTCCAGGTAATACAAATTCGCCTTACAATGGTTATATACACGAATACATTTTTTACAATACCAGTTTAACAGCTGCTCAAATGAGACGTGTTCACTCCTATTTGTCCATAAAGTACGGTGTGACTTTAGATGCCGCAGGTGGCGGAGTCCAGGGAGATTATACTTCTACAACGGATGCGGTGCTTTGGGATGCTAGTGTAACTCCGGCATATCATAACAATGTAATAGGAATTGGTCGTGATGATAATCAGGCCCTTATGCAAAAACAATCGCATGCTTTTGATGATAATTATCGCTTGTATATAGGCGCTTTGTCTGCGAATAATGTTTCAAATGCCGCGACAATCAATACCAACATTTCCTATGTTCTAATGGGACAAAATACGGATGCAGCATGTGGTACTTTAGCCTCTAATGCTGAATCTCCTGAAACTGTGAGCAGTCGAATTGCAAAAGAATGGAAAGTCACAAATACCAATTTCGGACAAACCTTCAATTGGGATGTCAAAATAGATACTTGTCAGTTAGTCGGTTCAACCGTTGGTCCTGTAGTTGCAGCAAATTTGACACTCTTAGTTGATGGCGATGGTGATTTCACGAATGCAACAGCTGTAACAAATGCTAGTGGTTCTATCACTATTTCATATGCCAATGGTATGGTAACTGTTACTGGAATTTCCAATTTACAAGTTCCAAATAATTCAACGCGATATTTGACTTTGGGGTACAACACGACCGACATTACTTTTTCACAAAACGATACAATTTGTGTTGGCGATTCTTCACAAATTACAGTCAACATGAATATTCCTGGGCCGACGAATGTTCAATATTCTGATGGGACGACAACCTACACGTTAACCAATATTTCTAATGGATACACTTTTTATGTTGCACCAACGGTAACAGCGACATATACTGTTTTAAATCAAAGTAATTTTATGAATTGTTGCGGTGGAAGTTCACCTTATTCTGTGACAATTTTGGTCAATCCATTACCCATTATTATGGCAAATACTAGTCAAAATCCAATATGTTTGGGCGATTCTACTCAATTAACCGGTGGAGGTACTTTAACATACGTTTGGGACAACGGAGTTACTAATGGCAGCTGGGTTTCACCAATTGTCAATACAACGTATCAGGTGACCGGCACTGACATAAACGGTTGTGTAGATTCAAATACAGTGACAATCAACGTAACGACTAATCCTATTGTTGGAGCAACGGCAGACACCAACATGATGTGTTTTGGAGATTCTGTTTTATTGAATGGAACTGGAGCTACAACGTATGTTTGGAACAATGGAGCTATTGATAACGCCTACATTTCGCCAGCGGTTACAACTACATACACCGTAACGGGTTCTGTCGGATCTTGCGCAGATACAGCGAGTATTTTAATTACAGTAAACCAATTACCGATTGTTCTAGCGAATGTGACGGACAATCCAATTTGTTTGAATGATTCTACTGCCTTATTTGGAAGTGGAGCAGTAACTTATGCATGGGATAACGGTGTTGTCGATAATACCTACTTCTTTCCATCCACCACCCTTTTGTATACAGTGACGGGCAGTGACGCTAACAATTGCGAAAACACGGATACAATTACCTTTGTCTTAAATGCTTTACCAGCTGTTTTTGCGAATGCGACGAGCCTTATTTTATGCGAAGGCGATTCAACACAATTGACCGGTTCTGGTGCCAATACGTATGTTTGGGACAATGGAGTAATGGACGGCGATTGGGCAATTCCTTTGGCGACGACGACGTATGAATTGATCGGAACAGATGTAAATGGATGTATAGATACGACGACGATTAGTATCACAGTCAACCCGAATCCAGATGTTACAATTACAGCATCCACAACAGAGCTTTGCATCGGAGATCCGGTTACTTTAAACGGAAATGGTGCCAACACATATGTTTGGAACAACGGAGTTACTGACAACGTGGCTTTCAATCCAACGTTAACGAATACGTATTTCGTAACGGGGACAAATGGTTTTGGATGTGTTGATACGGCAAGTGTTCAAGTGGTGGTGAATAATTTACCGAACGTTACAGCCAATGCGAGTTCACTTGGTGTTTGTGAAGGCGATCCATTGACCTTGAATGGAGGTGGTGGACAATCGTATATTTGGGATAATGCTGTTACCAATGGTGTGACTTTCACACCAGCAGTTGCAGCTTTATATGCGGTTACAGGCACGGATGCTAATGGTTGTATGAACACAGCAAGTGTCTTTGTCGATTTCTATCCTGCTTTCCCTTTATCACTCGGTCCGGATACAATTGTTTGTCCACAAGAGCCAATTGCTTTGTTTGCAAACGATGTTTTTAGTTTCTATCAATGGAGCAATGGTTCTAATTTCCCGAGTATAACCATTAACACCGACGGCATATACACGCTGACTGTAAACGATATAAATGGTTGTGTATACACCGACGATATTAATGTAGAATTAGCCGAAGATTGTTTTGTTACGCTCTTCATTCCGAATGCTTTCACACCCAATAATGATGAGCACAATCGCTATTTCAGAACGACTGGATCGTATATCAAATTCTTCCATATGGAAATCTACGACCGTTGGGGAGAATTGGTTTATGTTACGGATGATATTGACGCGCATTGGGACGGAACGTACGGTGGCAAAATCTGTCCGCAAGGCTTATATACTTATGTTGTAAAATATGCGCATGATTTGAATACGGATGAGAAACTTATCAAATCTGGTCATATTAATTTGATGCGTTAGATTCATTTTTTTGAAATTAATTGTAATACAATTCGCTCCAAAGTTCGCGATCCGATTCTTAGAATTTGTTCCATTCGTGATTCAAAATTCACAAAGAATCGATTAATACGCACTTTTCGGTAATTCCATAAAAAAAAGTTGTCTAACGAGCAACATGGGCTTAACGAATTTTTCTAATTCTCAATCGAAAATTATAATAGCCATAATTGACGGTAATGGAATGGTCCGAAGGAACCTCTAAAAATGAATACAAAATCGAATTCCCTCCTCCCCCTTTGCAACAGTTGGAGATAAAATCGCTTTCACCGCCCAACCTTTGTTCAAGAATTCCTGTTCATTTCGTTTCGTTTCTTCAACATTACCAATCCGCATAACTTGTATGGGCGAATTGACTTCAGAAACAAAGGTATTTTCCGGAAACTGAGATCTGAATTCACTTATGTTCCTTTGCAACTGCCGTTGACGTTGAGGTATACTATCGTGTCCTACTCTTTCCTGAATTTGAGAATAACTTTCCTTTGGAAGAGCCGTCGTATAAATAAATGATCGTGCGAAATTGATCAAGAATTGTTTTATTTGGTTAGAACAAAGCACTGCAGCTCCGTGATATCCGTAAGCTTTTCCAAAAGTGATGATTCGCGCAAAAACCGAACTAGAGTCAGGTAAAGAATCGACTAATCCTCGTCCATGTTCGCCAAAAACTCCACAGGCATGTGCTTCGTCGACAATAAGATTAGCGTTCGTCAATTTACAAATTGCTAAAATATTTCCAAGAGGCGATATGTCTCCGGCCATGGAATATAAAGACTCAACAACAACAAAAACAGTTCCTTCCGCTTTTAAAATTTTCTTCTTTAAATCTTCGGTATTATTATGCCCAAACGAAAACGAACTCGCAAAACTCAAACGAACTCCATCTCGAACACTCGCATGAATTTTTTCGTCATACAAAACCGTATCGCCTTTTTGCGGAACGGAACTAAAAAAGCCAAGATTGGCATCGTAACCTGAATTGAAAACAAGTGCCGCTTCTGTTTTGAACCAATCGGCCAGAAAAGATTCGCACTCTTCCGCTTCCTTGGAATTACCTGAAATTAATCGCGAACCGGTACTTCCTACTTTCGTCTTTAAACTAATTTCTAGCGCAGACATTCCAAGATAATCATTCGAGAAAAAATCCAATTTATTCTCCAATCGAAAAAGGGAACGCATGGTCCCCTCTTCTTCTCGTTTCTTTAATTTATCTTGCCATTTAGCTGACATATCTCTTAATTAGTACCACTCACCTTTCGTGGTACGAAATCTGAATTCTTCGGTTTAGTTTTCGCTGCTGCCAATTCTGCCGCTCTTTCCGCTTCCTTTTGTTTACGAGCAATTATTTTCTCGTCGGGATGCGTTACTGGTTTTTCTCCTTCTTGAAAAGCTTCTTTTGGCATCAATCCTAGGATGTCGAACATCTCTTTATCAGCATTGAAATCCGGATTCGGCGTAGTCAATAATTTATCACCAGCAAAAATAGAACTTGCTCCGCCCATAAAACACAACGCTTGCGCTTCCATTGACATTTTCGTTCTTCCAGCAGACAATCGAACAACTGACTCCGGAAAAGCAACACGTGTTGTCGCTACCATTCGAATCATTTCCCATTGTTCGATCGGTTTCTGATCTTCTAAAGGCGTTCCTTCGACCGCGACCAAAGCATTAATCGGAATAGACTCTGGCGGATTCTCCATTTCCATATAGCTCATCAAAAGTCCAACTCGATCTTCTATCGCTTCACCCATTCCAATGATACCACCTGAACAAACCGAAATACCCGCTTTTCTTGCATTTTCGATTGTCTCCAATCTATTTTCATATTCACGAGTGGAAATAACATCCTTATAAAACTCTTTGGACGAATCTAGGTTGTGATTATAGGCGAAAAGTCCAGCGTTTTTCAAACGTTTAGCTTGATCTTCGTTCAACATACCAAGTGTACAACACACTTCCATGTCTAAATCGTTGACACCTTGCACCATTTCCACAACAGAATCGAAATCCTTATTGTCACGCACTTCACGCCACGCTGCGCCCATACACAAACGAGATGAACCATTAGCTTTCGCATTTTTGGCTTGTTCCAATACCGACTCAACGCTCATTAATTTTTGAGCTTCCACATCTGTATGATATCGCGCCGCTTGAGGACAATACCCACAATCTTCAGGACAACCACCCGTTTTGATACTCAACAAACTCGACATTTGTACTTCACGCGGATTGTGAAACTCACGATGCACTGTTGCCGCTTCGAATACCAATTCAAGCAAAGGTTTGTTGTATAATTCTAATAAAGATTCTTTGGTGTTGTATTTTGGATTTACCTTCATAGGGTGAATTTCTTTATCGATTTTAGTCGTGGGGCAAAAATAGGAAAAATGAGGAATTTAAAGGATGAATCAGTAATCTTATAACAAATAAAATCTAGAAACAGAAATTTTTATTGATGGGCTAACTCATGCTGAAATAGGATTACTTGCATGATCCCTTCTACCCGACGTGCAGTGGA